>R14__coassemble_825_pt1 | contig 18550 bp, 7 predicted proteins | sample R14__metabat2_high_PE_017 | metagenome-assembled genome bin R14 | reverse complement strand
TTTCTAATAATTTCTGATAATTTCTTTCAGTCAATAAACGACCAAGTTATTATTTGCATATTACTAAATAAGCACCCAATAAATGAGCACACAAAAAAGAGACACCGGTTTCCTGGTGCCTCTTTTTTTAGCTAGGTCAATGAATGACGGAAAGAAATGGTCAGCAGTATCACTCCACCACGTCGAAGTGGAAGACGCAGCCGTTCTTCCTGTTGGGAGCCGAGCCGGGATAGTCGGCGCTGTAGGGCTCGCCCTGGTCGGCAGTGCAGCCGATGTAGCGGTGCGTCTTGAGCGACATCAGCATGCAGTCGCCTCGCAGCATGTCCTGCCACTGCAGGAGCGAAGCCTCCGACTCCTCCTTGACCAGACGGACGTCAGCCGAGAGGCCGAAGCCCGTGATGGTGACGTAGCCCATGCCATTGAGGCACTCCAGTACGACGCGGCCCTGTCCGCGGTCAAGGACGCGGAACTTGCAGTCGTCGCTGTCGAACTCCTTCGACCCCGGACGAGCCGAATGGCAGAGACCACGGCGCATGCCCCAGACGCGCGAACCGTTGTTCAGGTTGGTCAATGTGATCACCTTGCCCACGGGGAAGTTGGCGGTGCGGTCAGCCATCGACTCCTCGACCGTGAAGTCGTCGAACTCGGCATAGCCGCCCGACAAGCGGGTCGTGTTGCCCTTTTCAATCGTATGATAGCAGAAGAGGCTGTAGCGCGAGCCCTGGAAAGTGCGGAGCTGGTAGTCGAGGGGCAACGTGGAGCCGCACTCGGTGAAGTGCTCCCCATCGAGCGAATAGCTGAAGCGTGCCCACATCTCGTCGTAGTCGCCCGTGACGCGCAGGTAGATGTTGCCAGCAGTCTCCTTGAGCGGAAGTTCGCCCAGGTCCTGCAGGCCCGTCGACTGCTGCATCCACTGGATGCGGAGCTGCTTCGCCTCACGACGGATGCCCACCCAGGCATAAGGGAGGTTGAGGATGGCGAGACCTGCCACGTCGCCCTCCTTGAGGTTCTTGGCATTGAGCGTGACGGTGGCGGTCGAGACAGGACCAATGCAGCGCTGTGTCAGCGTGTTGTGTGCATAGAGGAAGTTCTGTGCCTCCATGGCGCGGAGTTGCAGCTTGCCCTTCTTGAGGCTCCAGTTCTTGTCAATGGGCTCGTGGTTCCATTGCCAGACGCGCTGGAGCGTCTTGCCGTCGAAGTTGTCCGAGCGCTGGTAAGGACCGTGAGGTGTTGAGGTTGTGACGTCTTGAGGTTGTGAGGTTGTGACGTCAGGCTTGACCCAGGTGCGAGGCGTACGGCCGGGATTGCCCTCCAGGCCGAACATGGGCCAACCCTCCTGCCAGGTGATGGGGCAGAGGCAGGTGGTGCGTCCTACGCCCACGAAGTCGAGCATCGTCAGACCATACCACTGTCCGCCGGGAGTCTGGACCATACCGCCCTGATGGACGGTGGTGGCGCCGAGTTCGTTGTCGCCCGCCTTGGCTACCTCGAACTGGTAGCCGTCGTTCATCCAGGGATTGTCGGCACCATTGGCATTGGTGATGAGCGAGAACTTACGGGTGCCGAGCGACTCCATGACGCTGATGGCTGTGGTCTCGTAGGGGCCGAAGAGCGAGCTCGAACGGGCACACTGCAGGCGTCCCATCGGGGCATATTCCGCCGAGAGGATGTAGTACATGCCGTCCACCTTGTAGGCATGATGACCTTCGCCCATGCCCGAGCCGTGAGGGATGATGACGCGCTCCGAGCCCTCCACGTAGCCCGAGAAGTCGGGCTTGAACTCCGTGACCTTGACCTCGTCATAGCCGTGGATGGCGTAGACGTGACCCTCGTCGAAGAGCACCGAGAGGTCGTAGATGTGGCCGCCCAGGGCGTGATGCTCCCAGGGACCATTGGCCGACTCGGAGATGAAGAGCTGCAGGCCGTTGCCGTTGACGTTGGTGAAGACGTAGAACTTGCCGTCATTGTAACGGATCACGGGAGCCCAGACACCCTGTCCGTAGACCTGCTGCCCGTTCTGCAGACGGAACTTGTCGTCGGGCAGGATGTCCTCCCAGCGGTTGAAGCAATAGGAGGCGAGCTCCCAGTTGACGAGGTCCTTCGAGTGGAGGACGACGAGGCCCGGTGCCATGTGCATGGTGGTGCCGGCGAGGTAGTAGTCGTCGCCTACGCGGCAGACGTCAGGGTCGGAGAACTCGTCGTAGAACAAGGGGTTGGTGTAGGTGCCGTTGCCGTTGTCGGCAGTCCAGGTGGTCACCGTCTGTGCCTGTGCAGCGGTAGTGAGAAGGCAACCCGCAAAGAGTGTGGCGAATAAGACTTTTTTCATAGCGGTCAATTCTGATTATCAATTATCAATTCTGATTATCAATACTCAATTATCAATTCAGATTATCAATCCTCAATTATCATTTCTCAATCCTTCTGGAATCCATCCTAGAATCCAATCTTCGGCTTCAGCTCGTCCGGATTGGCCTTGGTGAACATGTCCACGCGGGGAGCCTCCTGGTCAAAGAGAGCGCGGAGCGTAGCGACATCGAGGGTCAACTGAGGACGGAACTCCTCGGACTGCATGTAGCGGAGCACAGAGTGGAGCAGCTGACGGGCGACGAGTCGATGCTCAGGGTCGGAGGTGAGGTCCATCGTCGTCAGGATCAACCTGCCGCCGAGGACGTTGGCTTCGACCAGCATACCCAGCTTGCGCGAGATGTGCCACGTGTCGATAGGCTGCACGATGGGCTGGTAGTCGGCAGGGAATCCCGCGAGGTTCATCACAGGGCAGTTGTTGACCAACTCCCACCAGTTGAGGTTCTGCCAGTCGTCGGTCGGGAAGTCTGCGAAGAGGGGATGCGAGTTCTGGATGTAGCTGCCGGTGGTGTGAGGCGGACGCATCTTGAACCAACTGGTGTTCCAGAAGACCGGCAGGTACTGATGGCGCACGTCGTTGCCGTAGCGGATCTTCTTCCCGGCACAAAGCAGCACGGAGCCACCGGCGCGTAGGGCGTCGAGCACGCGCTGGTCGAGCGTATCGGCAAGGAGGACCTGACCATCGGCTGTGCCCTCTGCCGAGAGACTCCGCACGGGGCTGTCGGCAGGCAACTCCGGATAGACCCAGAAGTCCCAGTGATTGTGATGCGACCCGGCGCTGAGCGTCAGCGTGAGCTTCTGAGGTTGTGAGGTCGTAAGGTTATTAGGCTGTGAGGTCGTGAGCGAATAGGGGAGGAGCGTGATGTCATCGCCCACCGTGACAGAGCCCACCTGCAGCGCACGTCCATCGGCCTGCGTGATGGTGTAGCCCAGGCATTGATACTGCTGGAGGCCTGACGTCGCATTATAGAGCATCGTACCCACCCGGATGGTGTCCGCTGTGCCGAACACGAAGCGCGGGAAGCGAGCCAGCGGCACCACCTCCGAGCAGAACTCCGTCCAGTCCGCTGCCGTGCAGTAGCCCTTCTCCATCCAGTGGACGTTGAGCGGACCCACCAGTGCCGTGCCCTGGCCGCTGTAGTCATTGAGGCCCAGCAGCAGGAAGCCTGCATAGTCCGGAGTGCGCAGGTTGCGTTCGATGTCGAACTTGTATGCCAGCGTCTGCAGCCGTCCCGAAGCCATCAGGAACCGCTCCGCCTGCCCCTCCATGCCATTGTCGCGCAGCAGGTCAGCGAAGATCTCGAAGTTGCGAGCCTTGTAGGCCCCCGTATATTGCGACGTCTCCTTGAGGTCCGGGAAGGCGCACCACTGTCCCGTCTCATGGCTGACGAGGGGCGCAGTGTTGACCGGATGCTCAGGCGTCGGACGGAAGTTGCGTGGCAGGTCCATCCCCGCCGAGAAGTCGTCCATCGACTGCGGCATCTGCCGCTTCCATTCATCCAGGCCGCGGGCACCTCCCTTGACGTGATATTCCGCCTGGTCCGCCCAAGCCCAGCCACCGCCCACCGAAGCATCGGCATAGATGCGCGACGGGTCATATTGGTGCATCTCCTGGACGAACTGATTGCACCACTTCACCCAGTTGCCCGCAGGCTCATTGCCAGCAGCCAGCATCACGAGCGAAGGGTGGCTTCCATATTGGTCAATGATCGCCTTGCATTCCTCCAGCAGGTATTGGTCAATGGTCATGCCATTGCCCAGCTTCACGCCGTGGTTGGGCCACGAGGGACCCTCAGGCTGCAGATAGAAGCCCACGCGGTCGGCAGCCTCGAAGGCAGCCTCCGGAGGGCAATAGGAATGGAAGCGCATGGCGTTCAGACCGTACTCCTTGCACTTCAGGAAGATGCGTTCCCACGACGCCACGTCGGTCGGCGGATAGCCCGTCTCGGGGAAGCAGCAGTTGCCCACCGTGCCGCGCAGCTTGATCACCTTGCCGTTGAGCAGGATGTCGCGACCGCGCGTGCTCACCTCACGCATACCGAAGGTGACGGGCACCGACAGCCCGTGGTAGTCGAGGGTGACGCTGTAGAGGGTGGGGTGGAATTCGTCCCAGGCAGACGCTTCGCAAGCGCTCTTGCCATCGTAAGAAGCCGTGCCATCCGTTCCGTTTCCTGCACCCTTGCTCAATCTGCAGTCCTTCCGCACGTCCACCTCGTAGACCGTGTCGTTGATGTAGACCGTCGCTGTGCCATTGGCCAGATGCGGCGTGACTCGCTTGCGCCAGACGATGGGCGCCGTGCGCAGCTCCATGCGGCCCACGATGCCGTTCCAGTCGCCCTGGGTCTGGTCAGTGACGCTGTGCGAGTCCTGGCCCACGCAGACCCTGTCGATGCCGTTGTAGATGCGCAGTTCGATGACGTTCTCCTTCCCGAACCGGAGGTAGGGTGTCACGTCGAACTGATGGGGCACGCTGAGCGACGACTGCTGGCCCACCTCCTTGCCATTGACCCAGACGAACGTCTCGATGTGCGGCCGCTCCAGGAAGAGCGTCACCGGCTGTCCCTGCCACTCCTTGGGCACGAAGACCGTCCGCCGGTACCACGCATTGCCCACGTAGTGCCGCTCGGGCGTCAGGAAGAAGGGGAACTTCATCTGCCCAGGCACGCGGTAGGGCGCCATCTTCGGATTGAAGAAGTACGACGAGTCGTAGAGGCTCGAGACCCATTGGGTCTCCACCGTCACCTCGTCGCCCTTGCCGTTGGTCAGCATCGAGCCGGGCAGGGAGAGGTGGTCGGTATAGCGGCGGGGGCGTTGGCCCTCAGCAGTACGGTCGATGGCGAATTGCCAGTCGCCGCTCAGGTCGAGCGTCTGCTGGGCCGGTAGCTCGGAGTAGGAGAGGAGCGAGGCAGTGAGCGCCAGGGCTCCGAGGAGGTGTCGTTTCATGAGGTTGTGTGGCTTGGATTCTGGAACGCAGATCGAACAGATCAAGCGGATATGAACTTTTTTGGTTTGTGGTGCAAAGATAGTCTATTTTTGCCAAACGCCCAAAAAAAACCTCTAAAAATTAACGATTTCTTGAAGGAAATGTGTTAAATTGCAGAAATCTTGCACATTTTTGCCCGAAAATTTGCAGAGTTTAACGAAAATCCTTATCTTTGCGCGTCCAAAAAAGACCAACTTATACCCTGACACGAGAGTTGAAAATACACATATTATAAATACTCTATGAACAAAAACCAATTGCTGAAAGGAGCAGGATTCCCGACATTGGCCCTAGTGGCGATGCTGGGCATTTCGCCATTGCCACAGGTGTGGCTTGCTCCGACTGCGGCGTATGCGCAGCAGTCCATCGTGAAAGGCACGGTCATCGACGATTTGGGCGAACCCGTCTTGGGCGCCAGCGTCGTGGTCGTCGGCACGACCAACGGTACCATTACCGACATTGACGGCAACTTCTCGCTCAATGTCAAGCCCGGTGCTGAGTTGAAAATCTCCTTCGTCGGTTACGAGACCGTCACCGTCCAGGCCAAGAACGGCATGCAGGTACAGCTGCAGGAGGACTCCAAGGTGCTGGGTGACGTCGAGGTCGTCGCCTACGGCGTGCAGAAGAAGGTCACCATGACCGGTGCCGTCGCCTCGGTCAAGAGCGACGAGTTGGTCCGCACCTCGGTCGGTTCGGTCAACAACGTCCTCGGCGGTCAGCTCTCCGGTGTCACCACCGTGCAGTATTCGGGCGAGCCTGGTAGCGATGCTGCCGAGATCTTCGTCCGTGGCAAGGCCACCTGGGGCGATGCCACCCCACTCATCCAGGTCGATGGCGTCGAGCGTTCGATGTCCGATATCGACCCCAACGAAATCGAGTCGATCTCCGTCCTGAAGGATGCCTCCGCCACGGCAGTCTTCGGTGTGCGTGGTGCCAATGGCGTCGTGCTCATCACCACCAAGCGTGGCAACGAGGGCAAGGCGAAGATCAGCGTCACCACCTCCTGGTCAGCCCTTTCTCCTACCAAGATGATCGAACAGGCATCCAGCTACGACTATGCCACCTTCTACAACCAGATGGAGCTCAACGACTGGAACCAGGCAGCCGCCGTCGCCATTGCCTCTGGCAAGTATGCCGACGTCGCAGCCTATTCCGCAGCCAATCCCTACAGCCCCAGCTTCTCGTCCGACATCATCGAGAAGTTCCAGACAGGCTCCGACCCCATCCGCTTCCCCAACACGCAGTGGGCCGACTACATCATGAAGTCGGTGACCCTGCAGCATCAGCACAACATCAACATCTCGGGCGGTACTGACAAGCTGAAGTACTTCGTCTCGGCCGGTTACTATTCGCAGGGCGGTCTCTTCAAGGAGTTCGACCGCGGCTACGACTACGGCTACCAGTACGACCGCTTCAACTACCGTGCCAACCTCGACCTCAAGGCCACCAAGACCACGACCATCTCGTTCAACGTGGCTGGCAACGTCAGCAACGCCAACAAGCCCTACACCGGACAGGGTTCGGCTGGTATGATCAAGAACATCTACTACGCCACCCCATTCTCCAGCCCCGGCATCGTCGATGGCAAGATGGTCTACACCACCACCGACTACACCGACGGCCTGAACCTGCCCTTCCTCGGCAGCACCGGCATGGCCTACTACGGCAACGGCTTCATGCAGACCAACATCAACAAGATCCAGACCGACCTTGTCCTCGACCAGAAGCTCGAGTTCTGGAACTGGAGCAAGGGCCTCTCGTTCAAGATGAAGGGCTCCTACAACTCCGCCTTCACCGTCAACAAGCAGGGCAACTGCGGCGTCGCCACCTTCAATCCTATCGTCCAGTACGATGCGGCAGGCAATGTGATGACCAATGCCGACGGCACCCCCTACATCCTCTATCGCCAGAATGGCAACGACACCGACCCCTCCTACAGCTACAGCCAGGGCAAGGGTCGTGACTGGTACGTCGAGGCATCGTTCAACTACAGCCGCTCCTTCGGCAAGAACACCTTCGGCGGCCTGCTCCTCTACAACCAGTCCAAGCAGTACTACTACTCCGGCACCAGCTATCCCGACGTTCCCCGTTCGTACGTCGGCCTCGTAGCCCGTGTCACCTACGACTGGGCCAACCGCTACATGGCTGAGTTCAACTTCGGCTACAACGGCTCCGAGAACTTCGCTCCCGGCCGTCGCTTCGGTACCTTCCCCGCAGGCTCCATCGGCTGGAATATCTCCGAGGAGTCCTGGTGGGAGCCCATCAAGGGCATCGTCCCCTTCCTGAAGCTCCGTGCATCGGTCGGTATGGTCGGCAACGACAAGACCACCACCGCCACCCGCTTCATGTACCTCGCCGACCCCTACATCACCGGTTCGGACGGTCTGACCACCAACGCGCTCACCTCGCCTTACACCAACACCTACGCCTACGCCTTCGGTCAGTACGCTCCTCAGACCAATCCCACCACCCAGCTGGGTGCCTACGAGAGTGAGAAGAACAATCCCGAAATCGGCTGGGAGAAGGCCCTCAAGCAGGACTACGGCTTCGACATCCACTTCCTCGCCGACCGCCTGAGCGCCTCGTTCGACTATTACCTCGAGCATCGTACCGACATCTTGCTGCGCGACCAGACCGTCCCCAGCACCCTCGGCTTCACCGTACCTTACACCAACGACGGCGAGACCAAGAGCTCCGGTTGGGAGGTATCGCTCAACTGGAACGACAAGATTGGCAGCGACTGGCGCTATTGGGTCAAGGTCAACCTCTCGTACAACCAGAACGAGATCATCGAGATGAAGGAGACCCCCGTGCCTGACAACCACGAATACATGATGCAGAAGGGCCACCGCATCGGTGCCCGCCAGATGTATCAGTTCTGGAAGTACTACGAGGGCAAGCAGACCGAGGAGGAGTACGCCTCCACCTTCGGCACTCCATTCCCCACCCAGCTGGTAGCCAACATCCAGCCCGGTGACTGCGTCTATGTCGACCTGGACGGCAACGGCAAGATCGATGGCAACGACTGCACCCGCGAACTCGGCTACACCGACGATCCCCAGTACATGGCAGGCGCCACCCTCGGCTTCACCTGGAAGCGCCTCACCTTCAATACCCAGCTCACCGGTGCCTGGAACGTCTCGCGCTACATCACCGACGTCTTCCGTCAGCCCTTCTTCTGCTCGTCCAATACCACCCAGGGTGGTCTCCTGCAGTATCACGTAGGCGAGACCTGGACCCCCGGCTCCTACGAGTCGCAGGATGCCCTCTATCCTCGTGCCACCTGGTCCAACGCCGTGCAGAACTACGCCACCTCCGACCTCTGGGAGAAGGATGCCTCCTACCTCCGTATCAAGACCGTATCGCTCGGCTACGACTTCCACAGCAACTGGATGAAGAGCCACCTGGGCATCACCAAGTGCGAGCTCACCCTCTCGGGCTACAACCTCCTCACCTTCACTCCCTACAAGTGGGGCGATCCTGAGACCACAGCCTCCAGCTCACCTTCTTACCCACTGCAGCGTACCTACACCGCCAGCCTGAACATCGGATTCTAAAAAGGTTTTTAGGTAATTAGGTTGTTAGGTTATTAGGTTGTAAGGTTGTCAAAACCTCAGAACCTCAGAACCTCCAAACCTCAGAACCACCTTTTAAATAATATAGACGCAAAAATGAAGCAATATAATATCATACTTGGTGCCGCAGCGCTCATGCTCACAGCCACCGTGGCCTGTACCGACGAGGTCAAGGTAGGCGACGCAGCCCTCGAGAAGGCTACCAGCTCCACGGCTACCATCGATTCTGTGTTCACCAACGCAGAATATACCCGCCAGTTCCTGGTAGGTATCTACAGCAAGCAGTACTACGGCCTGCCCTACATCAACGGTGGCACCAATGCCCCCCACGCCGGCAATCCCTATGCCGGCAAGCTCGACGGTCTGACCGACTGCTGGCACCAGTTCTGGAACGGTGCTGCCGTCTACGGTCAGTACTACACCGGCGCCATGACCGCCCGTGTCACCCGTTCCGACGGACTCGACGGCCCCCTCTATTCCTACGACAAGGAGTACCAGTGGTACATGATCCGTGCCTCGCACATCTTCATCGCCAACGTGGACCGTTCGCCCCTCGACAGCGAGGAGAAGTCACGCCTCGTGGCCGAGGCACGCTGCCTCATGGCATCGGCATTCTTCGAGACCTTCAAGCACTACGGTGGCATCCCCATCATGTATCGTGCCCTCGAGAGCTCGACAGGCGATTTCCCACGCAACACCGTCGAGGAGTGCGTCGACTGGATGGTCAGCGAGCTCGACAGTGCCATCACCGAGAGCAACTTCCCCTGGGTCACCAAGGACCCCGCCACCATGTGTGGCCGCTGGACCAAGGCTGGTGCCATGGCGCTCAAGTGCCAGATCCTGCAGTTCGCCGCCTCTCCATTGCTCAATCCCAAGGACGGACAGCCCTACTACACCGGCGCCAGCGATGAGGTCAAGCCCTACATCATGTACACCGACGCCTCGCAGTACCAGGCACGCTGGGACCGCTTCGCCACCGCATGCGACGCCTTCGAGCAGGCTCTCGCATCCAATGGCTACTACGAGCTGACCACCGCCGACGTCACCGGCGCCAAGGAGGCCAACGTCCCTGCCTACCGCGTCGCCTACCGCAAGGGTTACTTCCTCGAGGACTCCAAGGAGGTGATCCATTCGGTCCGCGTCATGGGCTACGACAACTTCTCGACCGCCCGTTACTGCTGGCACTCCTGGTACACCGCCTCCGTCCCTCGCAACGCCTACACTCCCACGCAGGAGTACGTCGAGAAGTTCGCCTGGTACGATGGCGAGCCCTTCAGCTGGGAGAAGGCATCCAGCCGCACCTACAAGGCCAGCGCCACCGAGGCTGAGCTCACCGAGGACACCACCGGCATCACCGTCACCAACCTCCTGACCAATGCCAAGACCGGCGCCGTCACCCGTCAGACCAAGTCGCTCCACACCATGTTCGTGCGCGGCAGCATCCCCTCGGGTGCCCGTCAGCTCAGCACCATCCTGACCCGCGACCCACGCCTCTATGAGGAGTGCATCGTCAACGGCCTCCCCAAGAACCTCGACTGGACCACCGGCACCATGTCCGGCTACGGCTGGGAGCTCTGGTACAAGGGCAATGACGGCGGCACCGGCGTCAGCACTCAGTCCAACACCATGTTCGGCTCGGGCTACGGCTTCAACAAGTACTACCTCGGCGACGGCACCTCCACCGGTGGTGACAACATGCGCTACCAGACCCAGTGGGTCGCCCTCTCGCTCGCCGACATGTACCTCACCATCGCCGAGGCCAACATCATGCGCTCGGCACAGAACGTCGACAAGGCCGTCGAGATGGTCGACAAGGTCCGCTCGCGCGTAGGCCTGCCCACCTTTGCCAACCAGTGGAAGACCAAGACCTACCGTGACGCCCTCGGCTACACCGCCACCACCGCCCAGGAGGCAGCCTCCACCAGCGTCACCCTCGACAACGGCGCCACCTCCAACGAGTTCATCGAGGAGCTCCTCAACGAGCGCGTCCGTGAGCTCGGCCTCACCGATGCCCGCTGGTTCGACATGACCCGCTACAAGCGCACCGACTGGATGACCAAGCAGCTCCATGGCCTCATGCAGCGCCGCCTGATCCAGTCAGGCACCGTCTTCAAGACGCGCGACATCGCCTGGGTCGGCTCCGACCGCGACAATGACGCCTCCTCCACCCAGCCCATCGACTTCCTGAGCACCAAGAAGAACATCACCGGCAACAGCCGCGTCCTCTGGGGCAGCGACCCCAAGAGCACCGACGTCCAGAAGTGGCTCCTTTCGCCTATCCCACAGGCTGAGATTGACAAGAAGTACGGCCTCGTCCAGAACCCCGGTTGGGAATAAGGTCGCTTTGCGAAGCTAAAGAGTTAACAAGTTAATGAGTTAAGGAGTCGACGCCCTTCTCCGGGGCGGGACGACTCTCAGACTAACTGACACAAACAGAATATGAATACCCAGAATATCATCACTCTGGCATTGCTCGCAGGCGTCAGCCTGCCTGCAATGGCCCAGTATGACATCATAGACTCGGTGGCGCTCAAGGACCAGCAGATCGAGGTGGGTGCCTTCCGCACCTTCAGCCGCGAGAACTCGGCTGCCGCCGTCACCGTCATCACCAACAAGGATGTCAACCGTCGCGGTGGCCGCAACATCGGCAACGACCTCATCGGCCAGGGCGGCAACGGCCTGCTCTCCCTCCAGGGCGGCGGCCTCTACAACGCAGCCAGCCCCACCTTCTACGTGCGTGGCCTCCAGAGCCTCAATGGCTCCTCACCCCTCGTCCTCGTCGACGGTGTGCCCCGTGACATCGCCAACGTCATCGCCGAGGACGTCGAGAGCGTCCAGATCCTCAAGGACGCCGCTGCCGCCACCATCTACGGCTTCAAGGTCGACGACAATGCCGGCAACGCTGCCAACGGCGTCATCCTCATCAAGACCAAGCATGGCACCTACAACTCCAAGTCCATCCGCTTCTCCTACGACCACGAGTTCCAGCTCATGAGCGAGCGTCCCCAGTTCGTCGATGCTGCCACCTATGCCAGCGCCGTCAACGAGGCCTATCGCAACCAGGGCGGCTCGGCTGTCTACAGCGACGACGTCATCAGCGCCTATGCCAACGGTTCCAACCCCACCTATTACCCCAACGTCAACTGGCTCGACGAGACCTTCCGCAAGGTGGCTCACATGAACCGCTACGACATCGAGTTCAAGGGTGGTTCGAAGAACATCCGCTACTACACCAACGTCAACCTGCTCACCAGCTACGGCTACATCAAGAACTACAATACCAGCGGCGGCGACTACTCCACGCAGAACAAGTACACCCGTGCCACCCTGCGCTCCAACATGGACATCGACCTGACCCCGACCACCCAGATGCACACCCACATCTACGGCGTCCTCACCGAGCAGTCGCAGCCCGGCTCGCAGGCCGACCTCTGGACCATGGTCTACAAGGTGCCCGCCAATGCCTTCCCCATCCAGACTGCCGACGGCGTCTGGGGCGGCAATTCGGTCTACACCACCAGCAACCCCGTCGCCCAGTCCTCGCAGGCTGCCTACTACAAGAACCACCAGCGCGCCCTCTACGCCGACTTCTCCATCGACCAGGACCTCGCCTCCGTCACTGAGGGCCTCAAGGCCAGCGTCCAGCTCGGCTACGACACCCACAGCAACCTCTACGAGGATCACTCCAAGACCTACGTCTACGGCTACTATGCTGCCGAGACCAACCGCGTCTCCACGCCCGGTTCGGTCAGCATCACCACTGACGGCCAGAACAGCAACATGGGCACCGGTGCCAACAACAACTCCTGGGTCCGCCGCTTCTTCGCCAATGCCAACGTCACCTACGACCGTTCGTTCGGCCGCAGCGATGTCTTCGGTCAGTTGAACTACGACTTCCAGTACAACGACGCCACCGGCACCAACACCACCGTCTACCGCCAGAACCTCAGCCTCCTCGCCAACTACGTCTACGACAAGCGCTACACCGCCCAGCTCACCCTCACCGAGTCTGGCTCCAGCCGTCTCGCTCCCGGCAGCAAGTGGGCCTTCATGCCCGCCGCCGCCCTCTCGTGGAACGTCAGCAACGAGTCGTTCATGGACGATGTCGAGTGGATTGACTTCCTCAAGGTCCGTGCCAGCGCCGGTCTCCAGCAGCTCGACGTCCTCCCCGGCTCGAGCGTCTGGACCTACTACGACACCTTCTACACCATGGCATCGTCGGTCTATGCCTTCTATGACTACGGTTCGGACTATCCCAACACCTACATCACCCAGGCCAAGACCGAGAGCCTCGGCCGCGAGAAGGCCATGAAGTTCAATGTCGGCATCGACGCCACCCTCCTCAAGGGTCTCAACGTCAGCCTCGACTACTTCCGCCAGAACCGCTACGACATCTGGGTATCCACCGCCGGCAGCTACAGCGACGTCTTCGCCCTCACCGCTCCCTACGAGAACCGTGGCAAGATGCTGAGCCAGGGCATCGAGGCCAGCCTCGACTACAGCCACCAGCTCGGCGGCGTCACCTTCAACGTCGGCGCCACCTTCCTCTACAACAAGAACAAGATCAAGGAGCAGGCCGAGGCTCCCCAGCTCTATGCCAACACCTCCAGCACCGGCCTGCCTTACGGCCAGGCATTCGGCTACGAGACCTGTGGCTTCTTCCAGAAGAGCGACGACCAGAACGGCGACGGCATCATCTCCACCGCCGAGATGGATGCCCTCGGCTATCCCGAGCAGACCTTCACCACCGTCTATCCCGGCGACCTCCGCTACGTCGACGTCAACGGTGACGGCAAGATCGACACCAACGACCGCAAGGCCCTCGGCTACAGCACCACCGCCCCTGAGATCCAGTACACCTTCCATCTCGGCGCCGAGTGGAAGGGCCTCGGCATCGACGCCCAGTTCCAGGGCGTGGCTCACTACACCGGCTTCATGACCACCAACGGCCTCTACCGTTCGGCTGTCGCCAGCAACACCCTCTCGCAGTACCTCTACGAGAACTCCTGGAGCAGCGAGCGCGGCAACACCCAGAACGCCCTGTTCCCCCGTCTGAGCCCCACCAGCAACGCCAACAACGACACCAACAACACCCTCAACCAGTACGACCGCAGCTACTTCAAGCTCCGCAACGTCGAGCTCTACTACCACCTGCCCAAGTCGCTCTATCGTACCGACGTCATCAGCGGCATCAAGGTCTACGTCCGCGGCACCGACCTCTTCACCTTCGACAACCTCGACGAGCGTGATGCGGCCAACACCGCCTACCAGCCTCTCAGCAAGAACATCCAGCTGGGTGCTTCCATCACTTTCTAACAATGATTCATAATTCCACATACCCTAACAATTATGAAAATGATTAAGACAATTTCCGGCGTGGCTTTCGCTGCCGTGCTCTTCTCCTCCTGCTCTGACCAGATGGAGTACCACGAGTACACGGCCTACGACCAGGAATACATCGAGCGTTCATTCAGCTACGTGGCTGGTTTCATGACCACCATCTACAATGACCTCGACACCGACTGGGGCAACCTCTCGGGTGCCATGCTCTCGTCTGCCACCGACGAGTCGTGGTACAGCCACGACGGCAACTCCGTCGAGGACTTCTACAACGGCAACTGGAGCGCCTCCAACCCCCACGCCACCATCTGGACCTCGGCCTACGAGGGCATCACCTACTGCAACGAGTTCCTCGACAAGTGGGCCGACATGGACTTCTCGGAGTACGCCCTCAACAAGGACTACGAGCAGCAGATGTTCCGCTACAACAACTACAAGTACGAGGCTCGCTGGGCGCGCGCCTACTTCTACTACAACCTCGTGCGTCAGTACGGCGCCGTCCCCTTCAAGGTCCACAATGGCACCGGCGACGAGGACACCGCCCTGCCCTGCACCTCTGCCACCGAGATCTTCAACTTCATCCAGTCGGAGTGCGACGACATCAAGGACCTCATCGTCACGGACTACACCGACCTCGGCGACATGGCGCTCGGTACCGCTCAGAAGGGTCGTGCCACCCGCTACTCCGTCCTCGCCCTCAAGGCGCAGGCTGCCCTCTATCAGGCTTCGCCCCTCTTCACCCAGGGCATGAGCGATGAGGTCAAGCAGAACCTCTGGGCTGGCGCTGTCGTAGCCAACAAGGAGCTCATCGACGCCTGCGAGGCGGGCGGCAAGGCGCTTGCCGACTCCATCCAGTGGCTCTGGGCCACCGACTTCTACACCAACAAGTCCTACAACGAGCAGCTCTTCACCCGCCGTACCTCCACCGCCCGCACCTTCGAGTCGTACAACTTCCCCACGGGCTACTCTTCGGCTCAGGGCGGCAATTGCCCCACCCAGGACCTCGTCGATGCCTTCGAGTGCACCGATGGCCTCTCCATCTCCGAGAGCCCCCTCTACGACCCCACCCATCCCTATGCCAACCGCGACCCGCGTCTCTCTTACACCGTGGCTGTCAATGGCGAGGCTTGGCCTAACGACCTGGCCAACACCTCCTACACCACTCTCGAGACCTACGACGGCGGCTACCACTCACGCACCGGCGGTGCCTCTGGCAAGGCCTACGCCACCCCGACGGGCTACTACCTGAAGAAGTTCTGCAATCCTTCGCAGATCCTCCGCTCGGGCTATCAGACCACCTCGGCCCACGGCTGGCTCACCTTCCGTCTGGGCGGCATGTACCTCAACTTTGCCGAGGCGCTCTTCCAGTATGCCAAGGCCGTCGGCGCTGCCAATGCCGCTGACGCTACCGGACGCATCGAATACATCGACCCCGAGGGCAACGCGCACACGGTCTTCATCACCGCTGCCCAGACCGCCCGCGCCATGGCCAGCAAGACCCGCCAGCGCGCCGGCGTCGGCATGCCTGCCTTCCCCGAGAACCTCTCCAACGATGCCTTCTGGGCCAAGTACAAGAACGAGCGCCGCGTCGAGCTCGCCTTCGAGGGCCACCGCTTCTACGACGTCCGCCGCTGGATGGAGGATGGCGACAAGTTCATGAACATCCACTACATGCAGATCACCCGCAGCGACGACGGCTCCCTCACCTACGAGACCATGCCTTACACCCGCGGCGACGGCCAGTGGCAGTCTCGCTGGAACCTCTTCCCCTTCTCGCAGACCGAGATCATGAAGTCCGGCGGCGCCATCGAGCAGAACCCCGGCTGGTAAGCTTCGCCCCCCCCTTACAGCGCCCCGGGGGCATTGCATCCCCGGGGTACTTAATCTGACCATATTCAACCCACATTATTAACACTCTAAACACAGTAAAGATCATGAAGACTTTTACTTTCTTAGCTACAGCTGCCCTGGCTTTCGTCACCCTGACCGCCAACGCAACTGACAAGTATTTCTACAAGATCGCCCAGGACAAGGATCCAGGATGGACCATCCAGGATGCCAGCAACTTCGAGGGTACCCCTGGCAAGGACTACTACCAGGCCTACAACAAGAAGAACGGCGGCCGTATGCTCAACTTCGAGTATCCCACCTCCGCATGGGACGGCATCGACCTCGCTGCCCTGCCCAACCAGACCTACAAGTGGACCCTCAACCTCAAGATGACCACCATGGCCACCCGTTCGGACATGGAGCTCGTCCTGCTGCCTGTCGGCGCCACCACTCTGACCGACTCTCGCGTCAGCACCCACAACTACCACTGGTGGAACTCCACCGAGACCGAGGACTACTTCTTCCGCTTCCGCGTCATGACTGCCCCCACCGAGGCCAATGGCGACTTCACCCTCATCATCAACGAGAACCCCTCTGCACGCAACGACTGGCCGACCACCGAGAACGCTGACTCGCTCTTCGTCATGTCCAGCAACGTCGAGTACAACTTCGCCGTCGAGGTCAACACTGAGGCCAACACCGCCACCTACGCCATCACCAACGTCGAGACCGGCGAGGTCGTCAAGACCGGCGTCCACAACTACGTCTGCGAGGAGGACCGCATCGGCTATCAGATCTTCTCGATGAACGGCACCTCTGTTCACCAGCTCTCCAACATGGGCCTCTCTTACTATGTCGAGGGTGTCATTGCCAACACTCCTTCCGTCGACCTCTTCTGGGTCGAGGGCACCGAGCGTGACTACTTCGCACAGTTCCAGGAGGGCGAGGTCCTCCACTGGAAGCAGCTCGGCGATGCCGTCGACTTCATCAGCGGCGCTGAGTACTACGATGGCGAGACCTACGCCATCTCCTACACCGATGCCAAGGACTCTCGCGAGTTCGAGGAGGACATCGACGCTGAGGGTGGTCAGAAGATCATCACCTGCAATGCCTCCGGCATCCTTGAGGTCTGGACCTCTCGCGAGGACGATGATGCCAACACCTCCGACGTCGTCAATACCGAGGTCGTAGCCGAGATCATCAACCTCCCTGCTCCTGTAGCCACCATCACCAACGTCAAGGCCGGCTTCGGCAAGGAGTACACCCTCAGCGTCGACAACTCTGAGGTCGCTCTGACGCCTACCGTCACCATCATCTACACCCTCACCCAGAGCGGTCAGACCAGCACGGGCACCTGCCTCTCTGGCGAGACCGTCAGCTTCACCGGCGAGGGCACCCTCGAGCTCCAGTCGGCCGACCTTACTCACCCCATTGAGTGCTACGGCCGCTCTGAGACCGTCACCATCAGCAACAACGTCGAGTACCAGCAGGAGGTCTTCTGCAACTACGCCATCGACAAGGCTGCAGCTGAGGGCACCATTGAGGGCTTCACCGCCACCACTCTCAACAACTTCGGCAACAAGTCTCACTGGGAGCGTATCTACTCTGACCAGTCGTACGGCGTAGATGCCGACGGCAACATCGTCGTCAACGACGGTACCCAGGAGCTCACCGACATCAAGACCGGCTTCGGCTTCTTCCCAGGCTCTGCCATCGGCACCGAGGAGGATATCGTTCCTGTCCAGAAGGTCAACACTGATGCCTTCGAGACCGCTGTCCAGCCTCTCGTCATCACCCAGAACGACAAGACCGACGACTACTGGTATCTCTTCCCCTATGAGGGTCTCGTCAGCTTCCAGACCAGCCTCACCAACGTTCCTATGAACGTCGACTCTCGCTACGTCTCTGACGATGCTACCAAGCCTAACTTCTACATCGTCCACACCCGTGGTGGTTACGATCGTCCTGACAAGGGTGACTGCAACGCTACCACCGTCGTCGTTGCCGGTGAGGAGTATTCGCTCTACCGTTACGACACCGCCATCTGCGACGTCACCGTCATGACCTACAAGGGCTTCGTCGCTGGCATTGAGGCCATCGAGAACGACGCTCCTGCCCAGCAGGCTCCCGCCGCCTACAACCTCCGTGGCGAGCGTGTCGAGTCCATCTCCGCTCCCGGCATCTACGTCCAGGCCGGCCGCGTCATCCTGGTCAAGTAATCCCTCCCAGCATCCCCATTCACAAGGCCCATCCCTCGCCCCTCTTCGCGAGGTCCATCCCTTGCTGAATCTCCCCATTTTGAGCACCGATACCCCCGTATCGGTGCTTTTTTCATCCCTCTCCCTCACTTTTTTGCCCCCTCTCCCTCACTTTTCTCTCCTTTTTTTTGGCAGAGCCAAAAAAAATCCCTATCTTTGCCCCGCCGAGATGGCCCCTCACGCCCTGGCCTCGCCCTGCC
>R14__coassemble_812_pt1 | contig 18764 bp, 13 predicted proteins | sample R14__metabat2_high_PE_017 | metagenome-assembled genome bin R14 | reverse complement strand
TCGGTGCGCTGCTTGTCGCGGCGCACCTCGTCGAGTTCGCGGGTCGAGAGGGGCTGAGCCATGTCGATGTTTTTGGGCCAGCCACCGGTGACGCGTTGATAGGCGAGGATCTGGTCGCCGATGCGGCGGGCATCGTCGGTCTGGAAGAACTCGGCACGGGTCTCGCGCATCAGGTTGCGGTGCTGCGGCCGACGGGCTGGCTGTGCCAGCAGTGTGCTCAGGGTCAATAGGCAGAGCAGCAGGAGGGTCAATGGACGTTTCATCGTTTGGGTGAATGTTGTGGTTGGGTATTGTATAGATAATGTCGGCGGACGTAGGATAGATAGAAGCAGACGCCGATGGCCTCGATGATCCATCCGCTCCAGAAGGCGGTGTGGTAGCCGCAGCGTTCGATGAGCGATCCGCCAGCAATGACGCCCAGACCTACGCCAAGGTCCCAAGAGGTGAGCAGCGAGGCATTGGCGACACCACGCTGGGTGGCGGAGCCGATGTTGATGAACATGTTCTGGAAGGCGGGCCACAGATGACCGTTGCCGAGACCGACGAGGATGGCACAGCCGTAGAAGCCCACCTCATTGTGCAAGGCGGCGAAGAGCAGGTAGCCCAGAGCACTGATGCAAGAGCCCACGGTGGCGTTGAAGACGATGCGACCCCGCCTGAGCGTGCGGCTGCCGAAGAGCCTCGACACGAAGAGTCCCGATGCCAGCAGGGCGAAGAAGGCGCCCGATCCGCCCATCAGTCCCAGTTCCTCCCGTCCGTAGATGGCGACGTAGGTGCTCACCACGCCGTAGGCAAACGAGTAGCAGGCTATGGCAATGGCTTGGGGCCAGGCTGGGAGGAGGAAAAAGCGGGAGAAACCCACAGCCCCCCTCTTTCCCCCCGAACGGGGGGATGAGTTAGAGTTACTATCGTTTGTCGCGGGGGCAGCTGTGCTTTTGTCGGAGGGATTAGCAGGGGTCGGAGCTTCAGTTTGTTCGGTCGCAGCTTCAGTTTGTTCGGTCGGAGCTTCAGTTTGTTCGGTCGGAGGTTAAGTTTGTTCGGTCGCAGCTTCAGAATGTTGGATCGCAGTTTAGCAATCATTAATTCCATTAGACGTCTTAGCATCAGTTGGTTTAGCCGATTGTAACTTTAAATCTTCCCCCTGCAGGGGGGATAAGAGGGGGGCTTTTAGGTCTTTTATCCCCGCCACGCACCACACACCCAGCGCTGCCACGCCCATGCTGGTCCAGAACAGCAGGTCGAAGTCGTGCCACGTCTCGTACATCCACAGTCCGATGGAGGGCGAGATGGCGGTGGCCACGTTGTTCGACAGTCCATAGTAGCCGATACCTTCGGCACGGCGAGAGGTAGGCAGGACGTCCACCGCCACCGTGCTGTTGGCGACCGTGGAGAGGCCGAAGGGGAAGCCGTGCAGTGTCCTGACGGCGGCAAAGAGCAGCAGCGAACCTGCTGCCACGTATCCGGCAAAGAAGAGTGTCAGCAGCACGAAGCCCAGCATCAGTATCTGCTTCTTCGGGTATCGGTCGACTACAAATCCGCTGGCAGCTCGTGTCAGCAGTGCCACGGCGGTGTAGCCGCTCAGCACCACGCCGATAGTCTCCTTCGAAGCTCCGAACTGCTCCTGCAGATAGATGGGGAGCAGCGGGACCACCAGCATAAATGAGAAGAAGAGCATGAAGTTTGCACCCCATGCTCTCAGATAGTTAGCGTTCCAGAGACGATCCATCTTCTCGTGTTAATGCTGCTGCGCAGCGGTTAAGGGAGGTTGTTGTCGCCTCGGTGATTTAGAAGCGGAAGTAGGTCTCCACCCAGAGCTCGTTGTAGTGCTTGTCAGCAGCGCCACGGTTGTCATTCCAGTTGTACTGGATCTGGAACTTCAGGTTCTTGTGGAGCTGGAACTCAGGGATCAGTGAGTACATCACTTCGGCAGTCTGCCAGCTCTTGCCCTTACGTGCAGTCTGGTACTGGGCCGAGAGGCGGAACCATGAGTTGATAGGAGCGGCAGCCACGGCATACCAGGCATCGGCATTGCCGAGGTCAGACTGACCATGAGCATACTCCGAACGGAAGCAGTAGCCATTCTTGTCGTACTTCACGCCGAAGGCGTAGCGGTTGCGGCTGTGGTTCTCGGTCACACCATTGACGGTCTTGTCGAAGGTGCCCTTCCAGCCGAAGAAGCCGAGGTAGAGACCCTTGATGGGCTGTACCTGCAGGGTTCCGGTGATGTCCTTCTTGCCATCAGTATCGTTGCAGTTGATGCCGGTGCCGTTCGAAACCATCAGCTGATAGTGGAACAGCATGTGCTTGTCCTTGCCGATGGGCAGGAAGTCACCCTGTACCTGGATGCCGAGGTCGCGACCGCCATTGGCGCTGCCCTTGGTGTCGGCTCCGAGGTAGTCATTGTGTCCGGTCAGATACTTGGTCATGAGCGAGTAGTCGCCGGTCGAGATGTCCCAAGGGTTCATGGGGTTCTCGAAGCCGAAGGCACGCTTGTACTGACCGATCTTGATCATCGCAAACTTATACTTGCGCCACTCTACGAAGAAGTCCTTCATGTGGAAGGCGTCGTTGTTGGTCTGCAGCTGGATGCGGTAGGCAAAGTCCTTGAGGATGGTGCCGTCGACGTAGAAGCGCACCAGACGCTGGTTGAAGCCTGAGCCGCCCTTCTTGCCGTCCTGGTCATTGTACTGATAGCGACCGATGACGTAGCCACCGAACTTGGGAGCCGAAGCCCAACCGGTCACCGTGCGACCATACTCCATGGTATCCTCCTTCTTGGGACCGCCGGGATGGTGTCCATGACGAGGACCGGGCCCCTGAGGGTCTGCCTCCATGGCATTGGCGATGACATTGTTGAGTGCCGAGGTCAGGAAGCCCGACTCGAGGGTCTCTTCACTGCCGAACTCTGAAGTGTTGGTGTTGTTCTCGGGCTCATCGGCCCACATTGGCATCGCAACCATTATGGCGGCTGCCAGCATGAAAATCTTTCTCATACAGTCTGTATTTGTGGAATAAGGGGGAGTTGCGGTCGAGACCGGCAATCCCCCAATTGGATTTAACCGAAGATGAATGGCAACTTGAGCCAGAAGAAGCCGATGACGAGGCCCAGCAGACCCATGACGATACCGACCTTGACCATGTCGTTCTGCTTGATGAAGCCAGTCGAGTGGGCAATGGCATTCGGAGGAGTCGAGATAGGCAGGATCATTGAGACGGAAGCTGCGATGGCTACGCAGAGGAGCATCTGTACGACGCCGCCCTCATCGAGCACGCCACCGTCCTTCATGGCACCCGCTACGACACCCAGCACAGGCACGAGCAGCGAAGCGGCAGCCGAGTGGCTGATGAAGTTCGAGAAGCCGAAGCAGACCAGCGAAGCCAGGATCATGACGGCGATGGCTGGGAACTCAGCGAATGGGATGGAGTTGATCAGCACCTTGTCCAGACCGGTCTTCGAGAGGGCTACGCCGAGGGCAAAGCCACCGGCTACCATCCAGAGTACCGACCAGTTGATCTCCTCGAGGTCGTGCTTGTCAATGACACCCGTTGAGGCAAAGACAGCCACAGGCACCATGGCGACGATGTAGCTGTTGAGGCCCAGGCCCATCAGGTCAGCGAAGCACCAGAGGATGATGGTGACGGCGAAGGTGATGATGACGATCCAGGTCTTGGCGGACATGTTCAGCTCGCCCTCGATCTTGAGGACGATCTCCTTCTGCTGGAAGGGGAACAGCACACGCAGCAGCAGCCAGCCCAGTACGAGCAGGATGAGCACGAAGGGCACCATCTTAACCATCCACTCACCGAAGCCGATGGTTACGCCCAGGTTGTCCTGCAGGTAACCCAGCACGATGGTGTTAGGAGGCGTGCCGATAGGGGTGGCGATACCGCCGATGTTGGCACCCAGCGGGATGGCAAGGGCCAGCGCTACGCGATCCTTCGAACCCTCAGGCATGGCACGGAGCACAGGAGCCAGGAAGGCGAGCATCATGGCAGCGGTGGCGGTGTTCGATACGAAGGCCGAGAAGATGGCGGTGACGATGATGAAGCCCAGCAGTACGGTCGATGGCTTCGAGCCGAAAGGAGCCAGCAGCTTCTTGGCAAGGACGACGTCGATGCCGGTCTTGGTCAATGCGATGGCGAGGATGAAGCCACCGATGAAGAGCATGATGGTGGGGTTGGCGAAGCAGGCCATGATGTCGGCATACTTCACATAGCTGGCGCCCTCGACGTTGGCGAGCGGAGCCAGACCCTTGTCGCATATCGTGAAGAGCATCACCACGATGATGAGTACCGAGGTACACCACGAGGGGATGGCTTCGGTGAGCCACATGATGGCTGCGAAGACGAAGATGGCAATGACTCGCTGCTGGACGGGGTTGAGGCCCTCGATGCCCAGTGCAGCCGTGGGGAGGAAAGCAATGATGAGCGCCAGGATGGCGGCAATGGCGAACTTCACGTATGCTCCGGTCTTGAAGCGCTTCTTCAGCTTGTTCTTCTGGTAGGAGGTCACCATGTTGTTGCCCTTGAAGTTTTTGAACATTGTTGTATTAGAGTTAATTGTGTATTGATGCGTATTCGTGCATACTTATGCGGTGCAAAGATAATACATTTTGCGCTTATTTCGACCGCTTGGGAGCCACTTTTCGTAAATCGGAGGTGTAAATTGGTACCCTTAGCAAACTCTACATATCATTTTGCCAACCGTGGCAGTCCATCTTCTGCAGTATTGACTTCTCAAGGATGCCGGTCGGCGATGCTTCCGGCGACCACATATCCCATGGTCCATGCTGCCTGCAGATTGAATCCGCCGGTTACTGCATCGACGTCGAGCACCTCGCCAGCCAGGTAGAGTCCCGGATGCTGGCGGCACTCGAGCGTCTGTGGGTCGACGTTGCCCAATGCCACCCCGCCGCAGGTCACGAACTCCTCCTTGAAGCGGCTCTGTCCCTGGATGGGATAGGTGTCGTTGGTCAAGGCGGCTGCCAGTCGGTTCAGTTGCTTCGAGCCCACCTCTGCACAGCGTCGTTCGGCGGGCAGTCCTATATTATTTAAAAGGTATAGCCAGAAGCGCTGCGTCAGTCCCTCGCCCGCCTCGCCGATGGGCCGTACGGTGCCCACCTGCTTGCGTGGATTCTGGGCCAACAGCTCGGCCAGTTGCTCATGCACCTCAGCCTCGCGCATCGAGCCCATCCAGTTCACGCTGAGCGTAGCCTGATATTGATGTTCGGCAAGCCAGCGGGCGCCGTGGCTCGACAGCTTCAGGATGGCGGGGCCCGACATGCCCCAGTGGGTCACCAGCAATGGTCCCTCGGCCTTCAGCTTCGTGCCTGCCAGCGACACCGTCACAGGCTCCACCACCGTCCCCATCAGTTCGGTGATGGGCGAGTCGATATTGAACGTGAAGAGCGAAGGTACGGGCTCCACCAGTTCCAGACCGAGCGGCGCCAGGAAGTCCAGCCCTGACCGCTTGGGCGAACCGCCCGTCGTCACCACTACAGCGTCGTAGCGGTCACTGCGTGTCGCCGTCGTCACCCGCCAGGGGCGGACGGTCTCTGCGCTTCCGTCGGCATCCGTGTCCGGAAGCCTCTCCACGCTCACCACCCGCTGTCCGCACAGCACCCGGGCGCCTGTCATTCCCCGCATCAGCGTTCGGACAATCTCCATGGCATCCTGGCTCTGCGGGAAGACGCACTGGTCCTCCTGCACCACGAGCCGGACGCCCTCATGCTCCCACCACTGCATCGTCGCCTCGTGGTCGAAGCTGCGCAGCAGTCGCTTCATCAGCTGGTGTCCGCGCGGATAGACCTGCTGCAGGCTCCGCACGTCGCGGAACGAATTGGTCAGATTGCATCGGCCACCACCTGTGATGGCGACTTTCTGCAGCGGACGCTGTCCGCTCTCATAGAGGTCGATCTGAACCTTCGGGCAAAGCCTGAGGAGGTTAACGGCGCAAAAACATCCGGCGGCGCCAGCACCGATTATGGCTACTTTCATGCCGCAAAGATAACGATTTTCTGTCAAACATCGGTTCATCATGCCGAAAAATGTGCTAAAATTTGGAAATTCCCGAAAAAAATCGTACTTTTGCAGCGAAAAATTGTAAATTGTAAATGGTCAAATTGTAAATTCCATCATGCGCACGTACAAGCTCTACGCCAACAACCCCAATCCACGTATCCTTCAGGACATCGCTGAGGTGATACGCGACGGCGGCATCGTCATCTATCCCACCGACTCGGTCTATGCCATCGGCTGTGACGCGCTCAACCAGCACGCCGTCGACCGCATCTATCAGTATCGCCGTGAGGAGCAGAAGGAGGGGCACCTCGCCATCATCTGCCGCGACATCTCGCAGGCGGCCGACTACGTCCGCATCTCTGACCGTCAGTTCAAGGTGCTGCGCCGTCACCTGCCCGGTCCTTTCACCTTCATCCTGGAGGCAGGCCTCAAGTTGCCCAAGGTGTTCCGCAGCCGTCACACGGTGGGCATCCGCATTCCTGACCAGCCCATCCTCCGCGCACTGCTCGACGAACTCGACGGTCCCCTGCTTACCACTTCGCTCAAGGCTCCTACCGACGATGCCGACGACGAACTCAGCTACATGACCGACCCCTTCCTCATCGAGGAGGCATTCCAGCATCAGGCGGACGTCCTCATCGACGGCGGCTATGGCGAGAACCAGCCCTCCACCGTCGTCGACCTCACGGGCGATGAGCCCGAGGTGATCCGTCAGGGAGTGGGAGACTTCGCGTAATGTACCATTTACCATGTACCATGTACAATTTAGCTTCGCGCTACGTCGGAACATGTACCATTTACCATGTACAATGTACAATTTAGCTTCGCGCAGTCGAAGGTTTTGCAATGGTACAATGACTCAATGTAAATGGTACATTGTACTTGGTAAATGGTACATTGTACATTGTCAAATTGTCAATTTCAATGGTTTATCCCTCTAACTTCGAACAGAAGCTCGGCTTCGACAAGATACGGCAGCGCGTGCGTGCCCTGACTCTCTGCCCGCTGGGTGCCCGCAGGGTCGATGAGATGCAGTTCTTCACCGACCGCCTCGCCCTGCAGCATGAGCTGTCGCTCCTCGACCAGATGAAGCAGCTCATGGATCAGGCGGCTCAGCCTCTGCCCACCGATGCCTACTACGACCTCACCTCTGCCCTGCAGCGCCTCCGTGTGGCGGGCACCTTCATGGAGACCGAGGACCTCTTCAACCTCCTTCGCTCGCTCCGCACCATCCAGGCACTGACCCGCTATCTCAATCCCCGAGAGGGCGAGGAGGTTCGCACGGCTGACCTCGCGGCAGGAGGTGCCGCCACCGCCTCATTCTCCGACCGCTTCCCGTTGCTTCGCGAGCTTGCTGCCGACGTCATCACCTTCCCCGACATTACCCGCCGCATCGACCAGACGCTCACCCCCACGGGCGAGATACGCGACAATGCCACTCCCGAGTTGGCGGAGATCCGCCATGAGATGGACCGCACGCTCAGCGGCATCGGCCGTCTGCTCAACGGCATCCTCCGTTCGGCACAGGCGGAGGGCTATGTCGACAAGGATGTAACCCCCACCATGCGCGACGGTCGCCTCGTCATCCCCATCCCTCCGTCGAGCAAGCGCAAGGTGCGCGGCATCGTCCACGATGAGTCAGCCACGGGCAAGACCCTCTTCGTCGAGCCTGCCGAGGTGGTCGAGGCCAACAACCGCATCCGTGAACTCGAGGGCGAGGAACGACAGGAGATCATCCGCATCCTCACCTCCATTGCCGACCTCATCCGTCCCGAAATCGATGACCTGCTGGCAGGTTACGACTTCCTGGCGGAGGTGGACTTCCTGCAGGCCAAGGTGCGCTTTGCCCACGACATCGACGGCATCGTCCCCCGCATTTCTGACCAGAACATCACCGACTGGGTGCAGGCACGTCACCCCCTGCTCTATCTGAGGTACAAGAAGGAGCAGAAGCAGGTCGTCCCCCTCGATATCCTCCTCGACCACAAGAAGCAGCGCATCGTACTCATCTCCGGCCCCAATGCCGGCGGCAAGTCGGTCTGCCTCGAGACGCTCGGCCTCGTGCAGTACATGGTGCAGCATGGTCTCGCCGTCCCGATGAAGGACAATTCGTCGGTCGCCCTCTTCGACCACATCTTCGTCGACATCGGTGACGAGCAGTCCATCGACAACGACCTCTCGACCTACTCGAGCCACCTCGAGAACATGAAGTTCTTCTTGCGCAATGCAAAGAAAGCCCCTCACTTGTCTCCCCTGCAGGGGGAGGACTCAGGGTTACAACCTGCAGATGCGACCTTGCCCTCGGCTCCCCATTCTGACAATCAATCTTCCCCCTGCAGGGGGGATAAGAGGGGGGCTCGTGGTGCTTCCTGCCTCGTCCTCATCGACGAATTCGGTTCGGGTACCGAGCCGCAGATAGGCGGCGCCATCGCCCAGGCGATACTCAAGAAGCTCAACAACCTGCAGGTCAATGGCGTCATCACCACCCACTTCACCAACCTCAAGCTCTTCGCTGACGAGACGCCCGGCATCGTCAACGGTGCCATGCTCTACGACCGTGGTGAGATGCGCCCGCTGTTCCGCCTCGAAGTGGGTCGTCCCGGCTCCTCCTTCGCCCTCGAGATAGCCAATAAGATAGGCCTCCCCCGTGATGTCATCGAGGAGGCCAAGGAGATCGTCGGCAGCGACTACGTCAACATGGACAAGTACCTGCAGGACATCAGCCGCGACAAGCGCTACTGGGAGCAGAAGCGCGAGAAGATCCACCAGCAGGAGAAGCAGCTCGAGCAGAAGTCGCAGGAGTATGACGAGAAGACGGCAGAACTGCGTCAGCATCGCCGCGAGGTGATGGAGCAGGCGCGCAGCGAGGCATCCAGCCTCCTCCAACAGGCCAATGCCCGCATCGAGAAGACCATCCGCGACATCAAGGAGGCGCAGGCCGAGCGTGAGGCCACCCGTCGCATCCGCGAGGAGCACGAGCGCTTCAAGCGTGAGACCCTCTCGTCTCCTGCCGAGGAGATGGAAGAGCCCACCTCATCGACTCCTCGCAAACGTTCTGTCAAATCCTCTTCGACCCATCCTGCGGCCGCTGTCAACTCCCAGTCCTCTCCCTCTGGAGACAATCGAGAGGGACTTTTCTCCGTCGGCGACCACGTCCGCCTCAAGGGGCAGCAGACTGTCGGTGAGGTCATCTCCGTCTCGGCGCGTCAGGTGCAAGTGGCGTTCGGCATGATCAAGTCGATGGTCGACATCTCTCGTCTGGAGCGTGTCAGCAACAACCAGCTGCGTCGCGAGCAGCAGTCGTCGGGCGGCGGTCTCAATGCCCTGATGACCACCGTCGGCAAGGGTGCCGCCAGCGGCACTTCGGCCGTCGACGTGATGGCGCAGCGTCGCTCGCAGTTCCGTCAGCAGCTCGACGTGCGCGGCATGCGTGCCGACGAGGCGCTGCAGGCGGTGATGTACTATATGGACGATGCCATCCTCCTCTCCATCGGCGAGGTGCGCATCCTCCACGGCACGGGTACCGGTGCCCTGCGCCAGGCCATTCGCCAGTACCTCAGCACCCTCCCCGGCGTGGCGGACTACCACGACGAGCATGTCCAGTTCGGCGGCGCCGGCATCACTGTCGTCGAGCTCGAGTAGGCAGGTGTCCTCTTATTTCACAAACAGGGCATTCATGTCAAGCTTCACCGAGATTTGGTCGCTGTAAGATCCCTCAGCCATGCCGAATGTCGTTATCATTGTCGGAACGATAGAGCAAGTGGTGCCAGTCTCCTGTCGGAAAGAATCGCGGCGATTGATGATTTTCAGATATTCCTCTTTGTGTAGGGCATAGACCGATTCGCTGTATTTCACCTCACAGAGGTTGATCATGTGGTCAGCGCGGTCGATGATGAGGTCCACCTGTGCAGCTGGCGAAGAATTTTTGCTGCGCCAGGAATAGTATTCAGTCGAGACGCTGTCTATACCAAGGGCATGCTTGATCTGTGGTAGATGCGCTTTGCAGACACGTTCGTAGGCCAGTCCATACCAAGTGTTTACCTTTGGTGTGTCGACATTGAGGCTCCAGAAGTGCTCTCCTGCCTTCTCTGTTGTGGCAAATGTGTTATAGAAGATGGTGTAGAAGTCAGCCAGTTGATAGATGGCAGCATTGCTGTTGATCTTTTTTCCCCGCACTTTGTTCTTGCAGACGAAGTCGCAGTATTCCAGGTCGAGGAGCATGTCTCCCAGTTTGCCATTGTTACAGCGGCTGGTAGCCTCCGAGAGTTCCTCTCTTGTCATGCCAGAGGGGTGCTTGGCCAGGGCATCAATGATTTCGAGGTAGGAACTCGCGTCACGGAACAGCGAAGCGAACAGTCGGCGGTACTCTCTCCTTAACTCTGCATTCTCGCCGAAGAATAGCCTGTCCAGGCCCAAAGCAGGGCTTTCGGTCTTGTCGAACAGGCTCATGTAATATGGCACCCCACCGATGGCCATGTAGGTTTGCAGTATGCTGAGTCGTTCCCAAGGAAACCCATTTGCGAGGAAGAATTCTTCAGTTTCGGCTAATGTGAATGGGTGCAGGTGTATCTCGTGTGTGATGCGGTCGTGCAGGCCGCCGTGATTGTCAATCACATTGCGCACCATCCATGAGGTGGCTGAGCCGCAGACTATCAGCATGATTTCTGGTTGCCAGTTGGCCCAGCTATTCCAGAAGTGACCCAGGGCGTTCACGAAACCTGCCTTGGGGGTGTCAAGGCAAGGCAGTTCGTCGATGAAGAGCAGGCATCGTCGCCCAACGACAATCTTCCCTGACAGGAGTTCTCGCAGGGCGAAGAATGCGTCGAGCCAGGTGGTATTCTTGCGTCCTTTGTATCCGCAAGCTTTCATGGCGGTGTGAAATGCCGTCATCTGTTCTTCTTTCGAACCTTCCATGACTCCTGTCATGTCGAAAGTGAAGGCATCGCGGAACTTCTGGCGGATCAGGTATGTCTTCCCGACTCGCCTCCTTCCATAGAGCGCTACAAACTCTGCTTTGCCAGAATTGTAGTATTTTTCCAATGCTTCCAGTTCTCTCTTCCTGCCTATGAGGGGATATGCCATTTGTTTTAGTTTTTTGGGGGTTGCGTGGCGCAAAGATAAGATATTTTTTCGAAAAATCGCCGATAACCTGCGAAAATGATTTAAAAAAAGTCCTTTTCGCAGGTTATCGGTCGTTTTTGGCATCTGACACTCAACATTTGGCACGCTTTGTGAGCGGCAGTCGTAATTGGTAGTTATTCGACGAAGAGGTCGTCGAGCGTCACCACCGACTGTATGTGGCTGCTGTATTTGCCAGGTTTCAGGCCATAGGTAGTCACCAGCGTCAGCTGCAGCGCCTTGCGTGTCTTGCTCTCGGTGCGGAAGGTCTCGATCTTGTTGCGGAGTTCAAAAATCAATAGATTGGTCGGAATGTCGAAAAAAATCGAGATAACGACCAATTTTGACATCGAAAATGGTCGGAATGTCACTTTTATTTTGACATTCCGACCAAAATCTCGGTTCGATTTTCATGATTTCGCCCTAAGACTCGCCTGGAACCGAATAACTGACAACTAATAACTTTGCCTAATGATGCAGAGCTACAGCTTCCGCACCCGTTCCTCGAACTGCTCCTTGTCCAGCGCATTGTTGCGCACACGCGAGCGGTAGTTGTAGATGGTGGTGAGCGAGTAGTTGAGGAAGTTGGCGATCTTGGCCGAGTCGGTCTCACCCATGCGGATCAAGGCGAAGATGCGGAGCTCGGTGGTGAGCAGCTCTCCCTTGCGCGGCAGGATGGCGGCGTCGGGGCGCAGCAGGGCATTCAGACGTTCGATGAAGTTGGGGTAGAGCGAGAGGAAAGCCGAGTCGAAGTCGGCGTAGAACTTGTCCTGCTCCTCCTCCAGGAAGGCGGTCTCCTTCAGCCGTTTGGACAGTTCGTCAATCTGTCGCGCCTGTACCATCTTGAGCAGTTGCAGCTGCACCTGCTCGAGTGAAGCCAGGTAGTTGCGCGAGCGTTTCAGGGACGACATCAGCAGCTGCTCCTTGTTCGTGTTGGCCAATACCAACTCCTTGTTGGTCTCCAGCAGCTGGGCATTGACGCCCTGCAGTCGCTGGTTGGCATCGGCGAGCAACTGTCGCATTGAGTAGAGCTTGCGGTTCATGGCCGTCACGTACACCAGCGCCGCCACCAGCAGCAATGCCAGCAGACACAGGCCTGCAATGGCCAGCAGGTGGTCCCGTCTGTCGTGCTCCATGCGTTCGTGACGCGACTGGTCGATGATCGGGAAGATGGTCGACACCTCGATGGTGCGGAGCGACGACTTGCAGAGGTTGGCATCCTCCAGCGCGCAGAACAGGTAGTTGTAGGCGCGTGTGGCGTCGCCTCCATTGTAGAGCTCCTCGGCGAGTTGGGGCAGCGCCATGTATTCGGTGATGCCGGCTCGGATGTCGCTCAGTGCCGTCAGTATCAGGTAGCGCAGCTGCAGCGTCGACTCTCCCAGCTTGCCGTAGGTCTGCGAGAGGTTCGAGTAGGTGAAGATGCGCTGCTCGGTGCTGCAGCGTCGGCTCATCGTCAGCAGCGTGTCGAGGCATTCCTGATAGCGACCGGCGTCGTAGAGCCGGTTCGAGTGGATGATGGAGCGGTTCACGGCCTCGGGTTCCAGCATCAGCAGCGAGTCGTGGTAGACGGCGGCACTTTCGTGCAGTTCCCGGGCCAGCGAGGGTAGCAGTCCATCAGCCACCTCGGCGCGCCAGCCCAGGATGGAGTGCTGCGCATTGAGATAACGCAGACGCGTGTCGTCGTCGCACGTCGTGAGGTCCACTTCGTGCAGCATCGTGAAGGCGCATTCGTAGAAGCCCATCATGCCGTAGATCCTCGCCTCGTCAATCTGCAGGCAGGTGCGCAGTTTCGGGTCGGTGGCATATTCCGGCAGCCGCTGCAGCCATGCCAGCACGCTCAGTGCCGAGTCGGTCTGGAAGTGCAGGTAGGTGTCGAACATCTGGCTCAACGCCTCGATGCGATTACCTCCTGTCGAGGTCAGTGCCACCTCACGCAGCGAGTCGGCATGGGCTGCGCGCCGTGTCTGGTATTCGCTCTTGTGTACGATGGCATCGTCCAGCCGCTCGAGCAGTTGCTCCACGGGCAGTCGTTCCTCCTCCTGCGCCGCCCTCACGCTGAGGGCCATCACGAGGCAAAGCAGGGTCAATAGGGTTCTTCTCATCTTGGGTATTTGGATAGGTGTCAATAGGTGCCGCAAAGATAGGCAGAATTTCTTTCACCTCCAAAAAAAATCCATGAAATTTGCCAAAAATTGGGTGATAATGGGGCAATTGGGGTGAAAATTTGGAATTTTTGACCATTATTGCCCCTTTTTTACTTTCGATGCTTGCAAATGTCACCCGAAATCATTATCTTTGCAGCGTACTTGTTTTACTATTACTAACCATCTTCATCTATCAGAGTTATGAATATACTTCAAGAACCAATCACTACTGCCCAGTCGGCGTATCGCGCTGGGTGTGAATGGCGCACGGGACAGATTCCTGTCGATGTGGTGCTGGACTTCCTCTGGAAGGTTCCTGCCAGCCATTCCGTTTCCGACATTGCCGTTCTCCACAACGTCGATGCCCGTCAGCTCAGCGCTGCCTTCTCCCTGTTGACCAAAGTGACCCTCCGCGACTTCATCATGGAGTGGCGCCTCCTGCAGGCGCTCGACCTCCTCGACGATCCGGACCTCACCATCGAACAAGTGGGGCGTAAGACGGGCTTCCATGCGCAGTCGAAATTCGAGACTGCCTTCATCGAGCATTTCGGCACTTCGCCCTACGTATATCGCAACGGGGACGTGGCGCGCAGTGGTGGTTTCCATATCAATGCCACTCCTGCCCATCGTCGTGAGATGCTCGCCAAGGCGGACGAATTGCATCACCGCAACGATGCATCGTCCGAATCTGAGACCAAGTAATCTTTTTCTCGAGAGCCTACTCTTTTTCGCAAAAAGGTAGTCTCTCCGCTCGCAGAGCCTACTCTTTTTCGCAAAAAGGTAGTCTCTCTGTTCGCGGAGCCTACTCTTTTTCGCAAAAAGGTAGTCTCTCCGTTCGTGGAGCCTACTCTTTTTCGCAAAAAGGTAGTCACTCCATCCGCGGAGCCTACTCTTTTTCGCAAAAAGGTAGTCTCTTCATCCGTGGAGCCTACTCTTTTTCGCAAAAAGGTAGTCTCTCCGTTCGCGGAGCCTACTCTTTTTTGCAAAAAGGTAGTCTCTCCGTTCGCGGAGCCTACTCTTTTTCACAAAAGGGTAGTCTCTCTGCCCGTGGAGCCTACTTCTTTTCATAAAAAGGTAGTCTCTCCGTTCGCGGAGCCTACTCTTTTTTGCAAAAGGGTAGTCTCTCCACCCGTGGAGCCTACTCTTTTTCACAAAAAGGTAGTCTCTCCGTTCGCGGAGCCTACTCTTTTTCGCAAAAAGGTAGTCTCTCCGGCATCATGGGGATTGAACCCATCGAAAATCAACATTTTGTACCCCGTATTCGATGGAATGCGAGTCCAAGATGCATTTTTGACCACCGAAATTTGGAAATGTCGCAGAAATGCCGTATATTTGCCGCGCAAAAATGCCTCTTCCCAAAATCCACTTTAGCACAATGGCAACGATACTCCAGACACTGGGGCGATATCCCGCAGGTGATGACGACTTCATCAAGATTCGCGACAGAAAGTGTCTTTATATAGATAAGACGGCGCTTATCTATCAGATGACGCGCAGTAGTTATGTCTTTCTGGCACGCCCCCGGCGTTTCGGAAAGTCATTGCTGTGCTCGACGCTGAAAGCCTATTTCGAGGCGCGTCGTCCCTACTTCGAGGGTCTTGCCATCGAGCAGTTGGAAACAGAGTGGAAGGAGTATCCTGTGCTACATTTCAATGTCAGCCTGCTCAAGGATTTGCCCATCGATGAGATGCGTCCTGCTTTGCTTTTCCAACTGGAACGTTATGAGGCTATTTACGGCAGGACCACCGAATTGCAGATGCCTGGGGTACGCCTCTCTGCTCTCATCGCCCAAGCTCGCAAACATTGTGGCGAGCGTGTCGTGATAATTATCGATGAGTACGATGCGCCGGTGCTCCATTATATGAACAGTGAACTCGAAAAATCGAAGGTGAAGCAGATCATGCAGGAGTTCTATACTCCCCTCAAGGCATGCTCCGCCGACCTCCGCTTCGTCTTCATCACGGGCATCACCAAGTTTTCGCAACTCTCGATCTTCTCGACCATCAACAACCTGTCTGACATCTCTATGACGCCCCGTTATGGCGCCATCTGTGGCATCACGCAGTCCGAAATCGACGAGAAGATGCACGACGACATCGACTGTCTGGCCGAGAAACTTGGGATGTCCTACGAGCAGTGCCACGCCGAACTGAAGCGCCAGTACGATGGCTACCACTTCTGCGGTCGGTCGGAGGATGTCTACAATCCTTACAGCCTGATGAAGGCCTTCGCCCTGGAGGAGATCCGTGACTACTGGTTCGAGAGCGGCACCACCACCTCGCTGCTCGACGTAATGCGCCGCTTCAACACGCAGGTCTTGCAGATTGATGGCTCGGTGGCTGCCGAGGCGGCCTTCTCGCAGCCCGTCGAGGTGATGACCGATGCCCTGCCCTTCATCTATCAGTCGGGCTATCTCACCATCAAGGGTTATAATCCCATAACTCGTAATTATACCTTGGGCATCCCCAACAACGAGGTGCGCTCGGGTCTGATGGATAACGTCTTGCCGATAATGAGTGGTACCTATTCTGCAGACAACAGAAACTATGCCTCCAATTTTATCGAGTATCTCTACAGCCATCAGTACGACGCTGCGATGCAGACGCTCCGTTCGTTCCTGCTGAGCATCCCCTACATGCAGCAAGGCAAGGACCTGCTGGAGGACGTTGCGCGCTTCGAAGCGCTCTATCAGTCCTATCTCTACGTCTTCTTCTGCGGCATGGGCCTGCAGGTCCGTGTGGAGGTGATGATGGCCCGAGGCCGTGTCGACATGGTGATGTGGATGGGCGACGTGATCTTCGTCTTCGAGTTCAAGATGTCGGCCTCTGCCGTCTCCGCCCTTGCCCAGATCGATGCCCGTCAGTACATCGAGCCCTGGAAGACCGGACCCGTCCACCTCGTCAAATGCGGCGCCCGCTTCGATGCCCACGAGCGCACCGTCGTGGAGTGGAAGTTCGAGGAGGTGCAGTGATTGCAGAAAAGAGGCTGCATTCGCAAAAATCCCGAAAAAAAGGCCGATAGCGGGCTAAAATGAGCTTTTTTTACCCATTTTAGCCCGCTATCGCCCATTTTTCGCAGCAGAGAAGGATGACCATGGTGGCTACACGAACAAGGGTATAGTAGCCGTAGGGCATTGAGAATAGGCAGATGAGAAGAGCAACGGCGAGCACTCCGCTCGCAATCTCGAGGCTGGAGAAGCGACTTAGGTCGAAATGAAATTTGGGTTTCATCGTATTGAATGCAATCGTATTGAATATGTTGGGATGTGGAGATGATTTATTTTGAAGGCGGATGGATTGAATGCTGACAAGCAAGCGTCAGTCACGGAACAAGTCCTCCATTGTCACTTGGCTCTGGACGGCGTTCCAGGCGTCTGCGGGTTGAAGGCCGAAGGTTGAGATGAGGGTCAGATGGAGGGATGCGCGGCATTGGGTGACTTCGCGGAACACGGGCATTTTGCGCTCGAGCTGATCGGCGTACTCTTGAGTGAGGAGAAAGGGCCCTTTGCTGTATTTCATTTCACATACGTTGATGACGTTGTCGCCACGGGCAATCAGCAGGTCAATCTGGGCTCCGGGGTGAGTGGCGGTGGCTCCTGTCCGCCACGAGCAGACATTCGAGATGACCTTCAGGTAATTGTAGTTTTGCGCTGCAAATATAACGAAAATTCCTCTATTCTCAGCGGAAAGTGGGTAAAATTGACCTGTTTCCGCTGAGAATAGAGGAATTTTGATGTTTTTATCAATTCTGCTTGTCAAGTGCTGGCGTCAATAGGGACGGGTAAGGGGCGTATGGGAGGCTGTGGTGGACGGATGTGGGATGTGCTGCTAAATGGGTGGGTGCGGCCAAGCATGGCCGCGACGAGGACAATGGCGTGATGTGGCCGTGATGGGGACCGGAGGAGAGGATGCTACAGCGTGTGGGTGAACTGGGAGGCGGGGAGGCCGCGGGTGTCACGGAGGTTGGTGACGATGTCTTCGTCCCAGCCGAAGCGGACGGCGGTGGGACCTTGGATGTGGCTGATGTCGAGGAGGACGGCGTTGCCTTCGATGCGGGCGGAGTTAACGGGAATGAAGCGATGACGACGGTCGGCGACCATGAAACAGGGGGCGAGATCACTTTCTCTGCCCTCTGCGGCTACGAGGTCGAGACCGTGGGTGGCGAAGGTGATGCGGAGCTCGTTGCCCTGGATGACGGCTGACTGGAAGACGGGGCCGTCGCACTGGAGGTCCTGGCGACAGTAGGTCTTGCAGAGCGCTTGGAGGGCGAGACGGCGGCCGAGCTCCCACTTGTAGGTGGGATGGATGTCGCGCACGTTGTCGCAGAGGTCGAGGGTGAGGGCGATACCGGAATGGGGAATGCTGTCGAGTGCACGAACCTGCATCTCGCGGAACTCGGGGAGTTCGACAAAGGTATGCGGGTGGAGGTCGCTGCGGCGGGCAGAGTAAGAATAGGGGGCGAGCTGGACGCAGTAGAAGGCGAGTTCGGGGTCTTGCCAGTGGTCGCGCCAGGACTGGACGAGGAGACGCTCCATGCGAGGATAGAGGTCAGTGAGCGAGTTGGTGAGATTGGATTCGCCTTGATACCAGATCAGGCCGCGCAGGGCAAAGGGAGCGAGCGGGCGGATCATGCCTTGCCACATGTCACCGATGGTCTGGGTGTCGAAACGATGGTCGTGGACACGGGGAGAGAGCAAGGGGTCGCTGAGGTAATAGGACTCGGGCGTCCAGCTCTCGATACGGGAGCCGCCCCAGCAGCTGTTGATGATGCCGACGGGAACCTGGAGGGAGTCGATGAGATTCTTGGCGAAGAAATAGCCGCAGGCGGTCATCGAGGGGAGCGTCTCGCTATCGATGTTGACCCAGCCGGTGGCGGGGAGGGTATCGCAATGCTGCTTCTCGACGAGGAGGGTGCGCATGAGGGGAGCTTCGGCGCGGTCGAGCTCTTGCTGCTGGATGTTGGGACCGTACTTGGGTCGGTCGACCTTATTGGTGGAGCCGCCGCGCCAGACGGGACCCATGTTGAACTCCATGTTGGATTGACCACCAGCTATCCAGACCTCACCGACGAGGACGTCGTCCATGACGAGGCGCTCACGGCCGGATTGGATGGTGAGCGTCTGTGGACGGGTGGAGGCGGGCATGGGGCGAAGGGTGACCTGCCAATGGCCGTTGGCATCGGCACGCGTGGCGTGCTTTTGGCCAGCGAAGCGGACGGTGACGCGTGCACCGGGGTCGGAGGTGCCCCAGATGGGGGCGGGCTTCTCACGCTGCAGGACCATGTGGGAGGAGATGACGGGGACGACGCGCAGGGTGGCGAAGGCGGAGGGAAGGGAGAGGGTGGCAAGGACGATGAGGAGCAATGCCAGGAGGTGACGGTGGTTCATGGTGGAGGGTATTGATTGATGAATAAGGAGGAACGGGAGGTGGGGAGGCGATGTGAGGGGTGAGTAGGTGGGCGGCCAAACACGGCCGCCTACGG
>R14__coassemble_806_pt1 | contig 18813 bp, 7 predicted proteins | sample R14__metabat2_high_PE_017 | metagenome-assembled genome bin R14 | reverse complement strand
ATCTCCCCCTCATTTGCCATCTATATCTTCCAAAACGTGCATAAATCGTCCAATCTTCCCCCCGAATGGTCAAAAAAATCCCTCGAATCTATCATTTTGTCGAATAAATCATTACTTTTGCAGCACATTTTCGCCTTATCGCTAAGATGCTGTGCTATCTGTAAGCCCCGAAGGATGTATCAATATACATTTTATATACATTACTAACAAATACAAAATCACATGCAGAAGACTTCTACACTCTTTGCTGCCGGTGTCATCGCTGCGATGACGCTTGCACCTGCATCTGCTTCGGCTCAGCAGTCGCTCCACAAGGTGCCCGCTGAGATTCAGCAGAAGATGGCCACTATGAAGGCCTCTCGTGAGGATCTGGCACGTCAGCAGGCCCGTCAGGCCGCTGCTATGCCTTTCCTCAAGTCCCCCAAGTCTCTGGCTAAGGCTACTCCCGCCTCGCCCTTCCAGACAGCACTCACTCGCGTGCCCTTCATGGGTCGTCCCGCTGCCGCTGCTGCCAATGTGCCTGTTTCGTTCAGCGCCATGGCCAGCACTCCAGTCAGCATGATGGCTTATGTCAACTACTCTGCCACCTATACGAGTGGCTCCTTCTACAACATCTCGATGCCCGACGGTACCTTCACCGAGATCGGCGCTTCGGATTATGCTCCCTCCTGTGGTGGCGCCCTCGTAGGCGATCACTACTATTCGTTCATGGTGGACGACACCTATTCGTGGATCGGCTGGTACTTCTACTACCTCCTCGATTTCGATGCTGAGACTGGTGAGCTCCTCAACTATTCTGACCTTGACGATGGCACCTATTCTTTCTATTGCGTTTCGTTCACCGCTTCACCTGATGAGGACAAGGCTTTCGGTCTCTTCCTCAATGCAGATGCCAGCGGCTACGAGTTCGCTACCATCGACTATGCTACGGGTGCCCGTACCGCCATTGCTTCTACCAGCACCTATTTCTATGCTCTGGCTGGCGGCAAGGACTGCATCTACGGCTTCGCACTTGACAACAACCTCTACAAGATCAACTACTACACTGGCGAAGAGACCCTCGTAGGTCCTACCGGCGTAGCTGCTGCTGATGAGGAAGGCGTCTATGGCCAGTCGGCTACTGTCGACACCAAGACCGGCACCATCTACTGGGCTGAGGTCGATGCCACTGGCGAGGGCTCTGCTCTCTACACTGTCGATCCTGCCACTGGTGCTGCCACCAAGGCTCTCGACTACGGTCTGAACCAGATCTACGGCCTCGCCATCGGCGCTCCTGCTGCTGAGGACGACGCTCCTGCCGTTGCTGCTGACCTCGCTCTCAACTTCGAGGCTCCTGCCACCACCGGTACCATCAGCTTCACTGCTCCTGCCACCACCTTCGCCGGTGCTGAGCTCGCAGGTGAGCTCACCTACAGCGTCATGGTCAATGGTCAGGAGGTTGCCACCGCTGCCTGCCAGGCTGGCGCTGCCGTCAGCGTGCCTGTCACCGTCGAGGAGGGTACGATCAACGTCGTTGTCACCACTGCCAACGCCGTCGGCACCAGCCCCAAGGCCAAGGCCAGCACCTACGTCGGCTATGACACTCCTGTCGCTCCTGAGAACGTTGCCTTCGCCTTCAATGAGGGTGTTGCCACCGTTACCTGGGATGCCGTCACCACTGGTATCCACGAGGGCTACATCGGCACTCCTGCCTACGAGGTCATCCGCATCGCTGGTCAGGACACCACTGTTGTAGCTGCTGCTCAGGCTGAGACCTCGTTCACCGAGACCCTCGAGGTCGGCCAGCTCGCCAACTACGTCTATGGCATCACCGCCATCGCCGACGGCCGTCTGGAGTCTGCCACCTCGCTGTCCAACGGCGTCGTCATCGGCAACGCTATGGATGTGCCAGTCTACATTGATTTCGCCAACGAGGACAACATGAACCTCATGACCATCATTGATGCCAACGGTGATGGTACCACTTGGAACTGGACATCTACTTATTCGTGCGCTCGTTACAACTACAATTCCAGCAACAAGGCCGACGACTGGTTCATCAGCCCTGACATCAACCTGAAGGGTGGCCGCACCTACGTGCTCACCTATCATGCATGGGCTGCCAGCGACTACTTCCCCGAGCTGCTCGAGGTCACTGTTGGTGCCGGCGCTACTGCCGATGCCCAGACCCAGGTAATCGTCGCTGAGTACACTGTTGCTGCTTCGACCGACGACGTCGAGGTAGAGTTCCAGGTACCTGCTGATGGCAAGTACAACATCGGCTTCCACTGCGTATCTGACGCTGATGAGTTCATGCTCTACCTCCAGGGCTTCAGCCTCGAGGCTGGTCCTCTGGGCGAGGCTCCTGCCGCTGCTGCCGTCGAGGCTGTAGCCGGTGCTGAGGGCGCCCTCGAGGCCACCATCAACATCACCCTGCCTACCAAGACCGTCGCTGGTGACGCTCTCCAGAGCATCAGCAAGGTCACCGTTGCTCGCAATGGTGAGCTCGTCGACACCCTCGAGGAGGCTCTGACTCCTGGCGAGCAGATCTTCTATGTCGATGACGAGGTTCCTGCCATCGGCACCTATACCTGGACCGTCGTCTGCTACAACGAGTACGACAATGGCCAGAAGGCAACCTGCTCAGCATTTATCGGTGACGACGTTCCTGCCGCTCCTGCCAACATCACCCTTGCCGACCAGACCACTACCGTCCGCCTCGACTGGGAGCCTGTCACCACTGGTGCCAATGGCGGCTATGTCAATGCAGACTCTATCGTCTATGAGGTTTACTCCATCAATGATGGCTACGTAGGCGACCTCCTCATTACCACTGCTGAGTGCACCGCTACTGTCGACTATGACACCAACGTAGGCTCTCAGACCCTCCTCCAGTATGCTGTGCGCGCTACCGGTAAGGGTGGCAACAGCTCATACGCTGGTTCCAGCGCCATTGTCGTCGGCGAGCCTTATGCTCTGCCATTCATCGAGGACTTCGCAGGTGGCACTGTCCAGAGCCTCTTCTGGACCAGCAAGAGCTCATCTGACTTCTATGTCAGCCTTGATGGCACTGAGGGCGACGGCTCGGCTTACTTCCGCTCATACGCTGACGAGGCTTGGGGCAACCTCAGCACTGGCAAGATCAACATCGCCGGCGCTATCAATCCTGAGGTCATCTTCGACTACAAGGGCATCGCTGGCCGCGAGATTAAGCTCGAGGTCGAGATTGTCAACCAGGCTGGTGAGGCCGAGGTCATCACGACCGTCACCAACAACGACGCTGCCGACTGGACTCCAGTCGCTGTCCAGATTCCTGCCAAGTACGTTGCTGAGCCTTACATCATGGTTACCTTCCATGCTTCTGTCGAGCAGGCTTGCTCTGACGAGGCTCTCGAGGCTATCTACATCGACAATGTCCAGGTACGTGACGTACTCGAGTACAATGCTTCGGTCAAGCTCTCTTGCCCAGCCTCTGTCGTCAAGGGTGAGAACATCATCGTCGTAGCCACCGTCACCAACGAGGGCGCCAACGAGTACGCTCCTGTCAAGGTAGTGCTCACCGCTGGCGACACCGAGATCACCAAGACCTACGAGGCACCTCTCGCCAGCTTCGCTTCGATGGACGTTCCGTTCACCGTCGAGAGCAGCATCTTCGACGAGGAGGAGTCTATGGATGTCCAGGTGGAGGTCGTCTATGACCTCGACCTCAAGCCAGAGGACAACGTAGCTTCGGCTACCGTCGAGCTTAAGAACAGCACTGCAGCTACTGTCGAGAACCTCGCTGCTGCTGTCACCGAGGAGGGTGTCACCCTTACCTGGGATGCTCCTTCGGTTTCCGTAGCCGAGCGCACCGAGAGCTGGGAGGACTACGATCATGAGACCGCCTTCCCCTACACTGCAGCCAACTCTGATGGCACTATTCCTGCTGATTGGAACCAGGAGGGTACCCTCGGTGACTGGACCGCTTACGACCTCGATGGTGGTGGCGTCTACACCTGGAGCAGCTCGTCTATCACCTTCAACCTCGCTGGTGATGCCATGGGCTTCGCTGTCATCGATCCTACTCAGCTCTCATCAAGCATCGATGTTGAGGCTTGGGTTCACTCGGGCGAGAAGTGCCTGCTCTGCATGAACTCCGTTCCTTCGACCTGCAACCAGGGTCTCTGCAACAACGACTGGCTCATTTCGCCTGAACTCCCCGGCTGCGCCCAGACCGTCAGCTTCTTCGTCACCGAGATTACTGACTCCTATGGCGCTGAGACCTTCGAGTTCTACTTCTCATTCACTGACAAGGACGTCGACTCCTTCATCAAGTTCGGTGAGGGCGAGTGCACCTCATCATGGCAGCAGTTCACCTACAACCTGCCTGAGGGTGCCACCTACTTCGCTATCCGTGTCACCTCGAACGACATCTTCGGCTGGATCATGGACGACATCACCTTCACCGCCGGCGCTGCTGCTCCTGTCAGCTTCAACGTCTACTGCGATGGCGAGTTCGTTGCCAACGTAACCGAGCCTACCTACACTGACGTCAACGGCGCTGCTGAGGGTCACACTTACGCTGTCACCGCTGTCTATGCCAACGGTCAGGAGTCTGCTCCTGTCATCATCAGCACCGATCCTGTCGTAGGCATCGAGACTATCGCTGCCGAGACCGCTGATGCTCCTGCTTACAACGCAGCAGGTATCCGCGTCGATGCCAAGGCTGCCAAGGGTGTCATCCTGATGGATGGCCGCAAGGTAGTCAAGTAATACTTCCCCCATACGGACCCCGCTGCTGCCCTCGGGCTGTGACGGGGTCCGTCTTGCTTTTCTGATTTCTGTAGCGAGCCCCGCGGGCTCGCATCCCTCTAAATCCCCTTATGAATACCCGACTATTCATCACACTTTCTACCCTCTGTCTCTCGGCACTGACGGTCAATGCCCGTCAGCGCTCTGAGGCAGAGCTTCTTTCTGTCACCCAGGGCCAGCAGGTGCTGGTGCGTGACTCCGCCACCGCCGTCATCGGACTCAAGGAGGGCGGCTTCAAGGTAGTCCTCACTGACGACCGCTTCCCCGAGGGCGAGATGCTCCTGGGCTACTCCACCACGAGCCAGTATCATGCCAATCCCGCCTTCTGCTGGTGGCTCTCGCTCGTCGAGCAGCGCGGTCGTGAGCTGATGCGTCAGCAGCGGCCCCGTCCCACCGTCATCGCCCCCTATGGCGACTACGAGTCCAGCGTCGATGCTCTCTGCACCGCCCGTTGGGGCCAGGAGTCACCCTATTGGGACGAGTGTCCCAATGGCACCACCAGCACCTCCGGCTGGGGCTATGGCGGCGGCGATGGCCGCTGCGTCACCGGCTGTGTAGCTACGGCGATGGCTCAGGTGCTCTATTACCACCAGGCGCCCGCTCAGGGCACGGGCGGTCAGGGCTCCGTCTCGGTCAAGCAGTCTGATGGCTCCTACCTCACCTGCACCGTCGACTATGACGAGGCCACCTACGACTTCGCCAACATGATCGACGAGTACCGCTACGGTCAGTACACTGACGAGGAGGCTGCCGCCGTCGCCCACCTCATGTACCACTGCGGCGTCGCCGCCAAGATGGAGTATGCCACCGATGGTTCAGGCGCCTGGATGGAGGACTGCATCGATGGCCTGCAGCGCTACTTCGGCTTCGAGGATGCCCGCCTGCTGGACCGCGACCAGTACACCGAGGCCGCCTGGATGGAGATAGTCTATGACGAGATCAATGCCGGTCGCCCCATCATCTATGCGGGCGACGACATGACCTATCGTGCCGGTCACTGCTTCGTGCTCGATGGCTACGATGAGCGTGGCTACGTACACATCAACTGGGGCTGGGAGGGCTCGGACGATGGCTACTTCGACATTGCCTTGCTCAATGTCGATGGCTACCACTTCTCTTCCTACCAGCAGATGGTCATCGGCATCGAGGGCGACGGACACCGTGCCTCGCAGTGGGCCGACACCCTCCAGACCACCGAGCCTGGCGAGGTGGCGCTCCACTACGCCGACCTCTCGCTCGACACCCTGCAGACGCTCTCGCGCCTCACTGTCCAGGGTCCCATTGACAAGGCAGACATCGCCGCCCTGCGTGCCCTGGCACGCCTCGACGTGCTGCGTCAGCTCGACCTGCGCGATGCTGTGCTCACCGATAGCGTGATGCCCGACTCCGCCCTCGCCCTGGCCACCAGGCTCCGCAAGGTCGTTCTGCCTTCTAATGTCCGGAAGTTGGGCAAACGTGCCCTCGCCGGCTGCACCGGCCTCACCGAACTGCGCGTCCCCACGCGCAACCTGCCCACCCTCGGCACTGGTTCGATGAATGACGTCCACTTCGACCGCTGCAAGCTCTACGTGCCTGCCGGCACCAAGGAGCGCTACTGCCGCGCCGCCCAGTGGAAGCAGTTCCAGACCTCCGACTTCGACAACATCGTCGAGTTCGGCACCTGCGTCACTCCACGCAACTGCGTGCGCGAGCAGGGCCAGCCCAATCCGCAGTTCGGCTTCACCGTCTACGGCAATCCCGTCTCCGGTCAGCCAGAGCTCTGGTGCGATGCCACCGAGGAGAGCCCCGTGGGTCGTTACGCCATCCACATTGCTCCCGGCACCATCACCGATCCTGATGCCGACTTCGTCGAGGGCTTCATGATCATCGTCGAGGCCACCGAGGCCATCGAGCAGGTCCGCACCGACGCTTCCGCCGCCGCTACCCGCCGCTACAACCTCCTCGGCCAGCCCGTCACCGATCCTTCCGGCATCACCATCAGCCCCTCCGGCATCCGCATCCAGCGCTGATGCTCGGCTGACCCCGATGCCCCACAATAACTCAGCCGCGACGCTGCTCTTTGCAGTGTCGCGGCTGTTTGCGTCGGTGGCCCTGTTTTCGTCTGAGGTCCTGTTGGGGCCGTTCTTTTCACTCATGGCCCTTTTCACTCATGTCCCTTTCCCTCACGCCCGCTCATTCCTCGCCGGCCTTCGATTCGTTGGCAGCCAGCAGGGCCGCATTCATCAGCTCTTCCTCCTCTATTTCCTTGCTTCGCAGCGGGTCATCTGAGGTGGGCGAAGGCAGCATCCAGGCGCAGATGCTACTCTCATTGCAGCGCGAAGGCAGTATCCAGGCGCAGATGCTGCCTGATGCGAGCGCGGGGAGCAGCATTCGTGCGCAGATGCTGCCTGATGCGAGCGCGGGGAGCAGCATCCGTGCGCAGATGCTGCCTGATGCGAGCGTGGAAAGCAGCATCCGCGCGCAGATGTTGCCTGATGCGAGCACGAGGAGCAGCATCCGTGCGCAGACGCTGCCTGATGCGGGCGCGGAGAGCAGCATCCGTGCGCAGACGCTGCCCAATACGAACGCGGGGAGCCGCATCCGTGCGCAGACGCTGCCCGATACGAGCGCGAGGAGCAGCATCCGTGCGCAGACACTGCCTGATGCGAGCGCAGGGAGCAGCATCCAGGCGCAGATGCTGCTTCCTGCAAGCGAGGGACGCTCGTTGTCAACAATTAGTGGTGGATAATCACCCGTAGCGGCTCAATCCATGGGTCAATGTGGACAATCACTGCCGTTATTCATCCCTTTTGCAAGGGTTATCAACCGTTCACAGGTGAGTTATCAACAGCCTTCGACTCCATCACCACCGCCTCGCGATGGATGCCGTCAACCTTGATGGTGAGTGGGTGAGGCAGTCGGATATGTCGGACGTGCTCCGTCTCGTGGAGGGCAGGGAAGGCGTTGAGCCGACGCTCGTCGTAGACGCCATCGCCGCGGTAGGCATTGATGGTGAGGTATGAGACGCCAAGCGACGTCAGGTTCTGGAAGAAGTGGGTGCCCTGCGAAGGATCCACCTGGAACGTGTCCAATCCCGCCTCGACGATGACGCGGGCAGCCGAGATGTGGGGCCACTTGACCGGAATGCCGAGCCAGGGGTCGCTCGAACCCCAGCGACCGGGGCCGATGTAGAGGCAGTGGCGGTCCTCGTCGAGCAGTTGGCGGTTGATGTGCTCTATCTCGTCAGCAATCTGCGGATTGGAGGCGGCGGAGTAGGTGACGCGCCGGCCGTCGGCAGCAGCCCCCTCGGGGGCGAGCGTCTTGACGTAGACGATGTCCTCGACGTCGGTGATGACGCCGTGGCCGATGGCGCTGTGCGAGCGCAGCAGGCACTCCTCGTCGGGCACCTGCGTGAGGTCCTCGTCGAGCTTCATGTTGGTGTCGACCATCGGGCGGATCTGGAGCAGGTAGAAGGTGCCTGTCTCGTCTTGATTGAGATCGACGGCAAACTCTATCTCGACCGGACGGCGCATCTCCGCCTGACCGTACTCGAGGACGCGCTGCATCAGTTCGGGCAGCGGGAACATGCCGTTCTGCAGGACGCCGGCGAAGGAGATGACCTTGCGGTTGCGGCCCTCGTAGTAGCCGTCGTAGATGCATTGGTCAATGGGATCGAACGTCGAGCAGACGGGGGGCAACGTGCCGTCCTCGTTGGCGACGCGGACGGGCCAGCGACGCAGGTTGAAGCCGTCGTCAGGCCGGAAGTCGCTGTGCTGCAGCTGCCCCATGGTCGAGGCGTCGGGCACCTCGAGGGCGAGGAAGGCGGTCTGCGTGTCGCGCAGGGCGAGCTCCATCTCGCTCATCTGCAGCACCTGGTTGGGGTGGGCGGGGCAGACGCGCAGCGAGTTGCCGCCATCGACGATGTACTTGCCCAGGCCGAAGGCGAGCGAGACGGTGCCCTCGTCGGCACGTTCGTCGCCGATGGGGTAGTAGTTGATGCTGCGAGCCACGCCCGAGATGTGGGGGTAGAAGCGCGGACCGTGCTGCTGGCCCACCACCTCCTGCAGAATCACTGCCATCTTCTCCTGGTCGATGACGTTCTTGGTGGCAGTCATGTAGTCCTTCGAACCGCGGAAGAAGACCGAGGCGTAGACCGACTTGACGGCGTCGGCGAGCATGCCGAGGCGCTGGTACTTGTCCGGCACGTAGGGGATCATGTAGGTGCTGTAGATGCCGGCGAAGGGCTGGTAGTGTGAGTCCTCGAGCAGCGAGCTGGAGCGGGCGGCGATGGGGCCGCGGACGACGTCCATGAACGCCTCCAGGTCACCCAGCAGTCGCTGGGGCAGACGGCCGCGCAGGAAGGCCTGGAAGATCTCCTCGTCCGAGGCATCCGAGAGGGCAATGGGGTAGAGTTGGTTCTGGTCCATGAACTCGTCGAAGATGTCGGTGCAGAGGACGACGGTCTTGGGGATCAGGACGCGCGCCTGCTGGGACAGCTCGCGGTCAATGCTCGGTTCACGGTTCACAATGCTCGATGCATGATTGCTACTTCCGTCATTCGATCCATTCAGGCGTGCATTGTGCATTGACAACCCAGCATTCTCCATGAAGCGCTCTGTGCGGAGCTCCTGCAGGTCGGGGTGACGGCCCAGGATGTGGTCGAGGAAGGCGAGGCCACGCCCCTTGCCGCCCAATGAGCCGTCGCCGATGCGGGCGAAGTTGGAGTACTGGTCGAAGCGCCCGCGCTGGAAGACGGCGACGACGCCCTGGTTCTTCATGCGGCGGTAGGCGACGATGGCGTCGAAGATGACCTGTCGGTGCGCCTCGACGTCCTGCAGCGAGTCCCAGGTGATGTACTTCAGGAAGTCCGAGATGGGGAAGAGGGCGCGCGATCCGAGCCAGCGCGAGACGTTGTTGCGCTTGACGTGGTAGAGTAGCGACTCCTGGGGCAGCGTGAGGATGTGGTCCTGCAGGTCCTTGAGGTTGTGGACGTGGAGCTGCGAGGCGAACTCGGGTGTGTCGGGGAAGGCAGGGTCGGGGATGGTGAAGATGAGGTCGCCGAAGCCGAAGCAGGAGTGCACCATGTCGCGCAGGTCCACGTCCATCTTCTTGGAGTTCTTGTCGATGAAGTGGTAGCCGCGGTTGTCGGCACGCTCGCGGTTCTCGCTCTCGGCGCTCTCCATGATGAGGGGCATGTAGGGATCCTCGGCACGGATGGCGTCGAGCAGGCGGAAGCCGGCATCGGCCTCCTTCTCCTCCTCGGTGGGGTTGGCGCCCTTGATGGCATGCAGGGGATAGCGGCAGTCCGAGATGATGCCGAGGGTATTGTCCTTATAGCGCGAATAGAGGTCCCATGCCTCGTCGTAGGTGCGGGCGAGGACGATCTTCGGGCGACCGCGCATGCGCAGCGTCTCGAGGGTGGCATTGAGCGCCTCGGTGGCGAACTCGAGGCTCTGCTGCAGCACGTACTTGTAGAGGCTGGGCAGGATGGAGGAGTAGAAGCGGATATTGTCCTCGACGAGCAGGATCATGCGTACGCCGCTGGCGACGTCGTGCTCGAGGTTCATCTTGTCCTCGATGAGCTTGATGATGGTGAGCAGCAGGTCGGTGTTGCCCAGCCAGCAGAAGACGTACTCGAAGAGCGTGAGGTCGACGTCCTGCATGCGGGCGGTGATGCCGTGACTGAAGGGGGTGAGGACGACGATGGGGACGTTCTGGTGCGAGAGCTTGATGGAGCGGGCAATCTCGAAGACATCCTCCTCCTTGGCATCGGCGGTGCGCGAGGGCATGACGATGACGAGGTCGATGTCGAGGTCCGCCATGCGTGCCTCGGCTTCGGCGAGGCTGGAGACCTGGATGAAGCGGGGCGGGAAGCGGAGACCCAGGCGGGCATACTCGGCGAAGATCTTCTCATCGACGCGTCCATCGTCCTCGAGCATGAAGGCGTCGTAGGGGTTGGCGACCAGCAGGACATTGCAGACACGCCGCTGCATGAGGTCGGTGAAGTTGGTATCTTTGAGCTGAAGCATCTGTTTGGAAGTTAAAAGTTTAACTTATGTACCATTTACCATTTACAATGTACAATTTTCATTGAATCATTGAGCCATAGCAAATAAGGGCCCTCTCCTCGACGTAGCGAGATACCCTTCGAGTACGATGAGCTAAATTGTACATTGTACATGGTAAATTGTACATTGTACATGGTAAATGGTGTCTGTCAATATCCCAGGTCGTAGGGGGCGTCGACGGCGGGGACGCCGTCGGTCATCCAGCGGGGAGCGGGGGCATCCTTGAGGAAGTGGTCGAAGAACTGCTTGAGGCGGATCTGCCAGTCACGGCGGTTGGCCATGCGGACGGGCCAGTGGGGCTCGCCGGTGTAGTTGACGAGCCAGCAGGGCTTCTGGAGACGCTTGAGGGCGACGAACATCTCGATGCCCTGGTACCACGGCACGTGGCCGTCGGTGTCGTTGTGCATGATGAGGATGGGCGTCTGGACGCGGTCCATATGGAGCAGCGAGCTGTTCTCGAGGTAGATATCGAGGCCCGAGGGCTCGCCAGGAGCGGGCGACGGAGCCCACATCGTGGTGCCGAGACGCGACTGAGTGTGCTCATACTGGAACGAGCGGGCAAGGCCCGACCCCCAGCGGATGCCGCCGTAGGCCGACAGCATGTTGACCACCGGAGCACCGCTCTCGATGGCGGCGAAGCGGTCGGTGCGCGTGGCGAGGTAGGCGCTCTGGTAGCCGCCCCACGAGTGGCCGCAGGTGCCGATGCGGGCATGGTCGACGAAGCCGAGTGACTCGATGGAGTCGAGGCCCGAGAGGATGCAGTCGTAGGCCGACTCGCCGGGATGGCCGTCACGGTAACGGATGTCGGGCACGAAGACCAGGTAGCCGTCGCTGACGTAGGTGTGGAAGTCGATGATTGAGCGACCGGGGGCAGGGGTGCGGTAGTCGTAGAGCGTCTCGCTGTTGCGCTCATAGTAATAGACGATGAGCGGATACTGGCGCGAGGGGTCGAAGCCCTCGGGCTTGAAGAGCAGTCCCTCGAGCGGGATGCCGCTGTAGCTGGTCCAGTGGACCAGTTCGCCTGTGCCCCACCAGAAGGGACGCTGCTGCTCCTCGAGGTGAGTGAGCTGGCAGGTACGGCCGAAGGCGAGCGAGCGGGCATTGAGCTGCGTCAGGCGGACGTCAGGGAAATGCTCGAAGGTGCTCTCCGACCAGAGCAACGCGGGGGCGAACTTCGCCTTGACTGGCTCCTCATCGAGCGCGAAGAGGCCGGCATGCTGCACGGCAGGCTGGGCAGGACGGCGCAGCGAGGCGAGGGTGTAGTAGCCCGAGCCCTTGGTCACCTCGTCGAAGGCACGCAGCATCTGCGGCTGGTTGGGGTCGATGGCATCGTGCGGATGTTCCTGATCGAGGCGCACCAGGCGGTACCGGCGTTGGTGCTCGCGACCGTCGGTGGTGAGGCGCAGTGGGGCGCTGCTGCCATCGGCTGCGAGCTGCCAGAGGTCATAGCGGTCGTAGACGACCAGTGCCTCGTCGCCTTCGAGCCAGCCGGCTGCGCCATAGGCGCCGGGGTAGTCGGGGTGATCGTCCTCCTCATCCCAGGCAGCGAAGGTCTGGGGCGTGGTGAGGCGGCAGCATTGAGCAGAGGCGAGGTCGATGGAGTAGTAGGAGGAGTCGGTCTCGTTGTAGCCCGCTGCGTAGCGGCCGGTGGGGGAGAGACGGTAGCGGGTGAAGGTGGCGGTGTTGACAGGACGACGCTCGCCCGTCAGGAGGTCCACGACAGCGTAGTCGGCACGGGTGCGACCCTCCCACATCGAACTGATGGAGTAGGGGCGCGTATTGCTCAGCAGGGCATAGCGGGCGTTGCGCTCCTCACCGTATGTGATGTTGGGGTAGAGGCTGTCGGCAAGTTGGACAACAGGGCGGCCCTCCAGCTGCAGGTGGCAGACGGCGGCGTAGGATCGCTCGCTGTCGCGCTTGCGGTTGAACGACTGGACGGTGTACTGCACAGGCTCGTTCCAGCTCCAGACCTGGGGCTCGGGACGGTCGCTGAGCAGCATGGTGGTGTCGCGTTCGCGGGGAGCCGGTGCAACGCCGAAGTAGAGGAGCGAGCCGTCGCGTGAGAACTGCAGCGCGCCGTGCTCAGAAAGGACGTAAGAGGGAAGCAGCGAGGCATGCGTGGAGTCGACGAGGAGCGTGGCGCATGGGGGCGTGGCATCGACGGCCTTCTGTGTATCATCGGTCTTCTGTGCACTAGATGCGGCATAACCACTCAGGTCGGGGATGGAGGAGAGGTCGGCGTAGTAGAGATGCGAGCCTGCGAGGAATGCCAGGCGCGAGCCGTCGCGGCTGAAGGTGACGGACGAGTGCTTGCGTCCATGGCTCAGCTCGTTGACGAGGATGGGCGAGGGGATGTGGGCGGCAGCGGTGGCTGGGGACTGTCTGCGCGATGCCTTGGCGGCCTTGGCGGTCGTATTGGCGGGCAGGACGAGGGCAAAGAGCTGGTTGCTGGCAGGCTTGCCTTTGTGGTGCTCATTGTAGTAGAGCGACTGTCCTTCGGGCGAGAAGCCGTAGTCGGTGACGTGGCTGAAGGTGGCATCGACGGCGGCGTCGGAGAGGGAGCGGAGGTAGAGGGTGGAGTCCTTGGCAAGGCGCTGGTAGGCGAGCCAGTCGGCATCGTGCGCCACCTTGTACGAGCGAACCGAGTCGATGCGCTCGAGGGTGTGCCGGGCGAGGTCGTAGATGTAGAGGGTGTCGAGGGCAACGTATTTGTCCTCCTTGTCTTTGTCCTTGTTTTTGCCCTTGCTGTTCTGTTCGCGCAGTTCGCGGGCATTGCGGGCAGCCTCGGTCTCGCGGGTGGAGATGACGAGGTAGCGGCTCGATGCCGAAAAGCGGAAGCCATTGGTGGGGAAGAACGAGTGGAGCTCACGTCCCTGGGCGTCGTAGAGCAGGGCGGTGGCATCGCCGGGATAGGGCTTCACCTTGGCATTGCGGTCGCCGTCGCCTCGCCAGGGCTCGTGGACGATGAGGGCATGGCTGCCATCGGGCGAGAGGGCACGGTGCGTGATGCGCTGGAAATCCATGACGTCGGTGATGGCGAGGGGGCGCTTGGAGAGGGACGCTTCTCCCGTGGGGGACTGGGACTGGGCGGAGAGGTTCGTCCAGCTCAGGGCTGCGAGGACGAGGCAGAGGAGGCTGATGCGGGTGTTCATTGCGTGTGGGTGTTTTTTGACGCGGCAAAGATAGGCATTTTTTTGCAAATATGCAAGAAAAGGTGCAGAAAAGTGTGGCGGGGAGGTAAAAAGGCAGCCAAACATGGCTGCTGACGGAAACATAAACGGCTGCCCCCGGTGGGGACAGCCGTTATTGGATGAGAAATAGGGCCGTCTTTAGAATACGCCCTGAGCCATCATGGCCTTGGCGACCTTCATGAAGCCGGCGACGTTGGCACCCTTGACGTAGTTGACGTAGCCGTCGGGCTCGGTGCCGTACTTGACGCAGTTCTCGTGGATGTTGTTCATGATCCAGAAGAGCTTGGCATCGACCTCCTCAGCGGTCCAGTTGAGACGCTGTGAGTTCTGTGCCATCTCGAGACCGGATACAGAGACACCACCTGCGTTGCTGGCCTTGCCAGGAGAGTACAGGAGCTTGGCCTCCTGGAGCACCTTGATGGCGGCAGGAGTGGTAGGCATGTTGGCACCCTCGGCAACGGCGATGACACCGTTGGCTACGAGAGCCTTGGCAGCCTCCTCGTTGAGCTCGTTCTGGGTAGCGCATGGGAGGGCGATGTCGGCCTTCTCGAACCAAGGCTTGGCACCCTCGACGTACTTGGCGTTAGGATACTCGTTGACATACTCCTTGATACGGCCACGCTGTACCTGCTTGAGGTCGAAGATGTAGTCGAGCTTCTCGCGATCGATGCCCTCGGGATCGTAGATGTAGCCATCCGAATCGGACATGGTCATGACCATACCACCGAGCTGGAGCACCTTCTCTGCAGCGTACTGGGCAACGTTGCCTGCACCTGAGATGAGGACCTTCTTGCCAGCAACCTCGAGACCCTTGGTCTTGAGCATAGCCTGGAGGAAGTAGACAGTGCCGTAACCGGTAGCCTCAGGACGGATGAGTGAGCCACCGAACTCGAGAGCCTTGCCAGTGAGGACGCCCTGGAACTCGCGGGTGTACTTCTTGTAGGCACCGAACATGTAGCCTACCTCGCGGCCACCTACGCCGATGTCACCTGCAGGAACGTCGCAGTCAGGACCGATGTGACGATAGAGCTCGAGCATGAAGGCCTGGCAGAAACGCATGACCTCAGCGCTGGACTTGCCACGGGGTGAGAAGTCTGAACCGCCCTTGGCACCGCCCATGGCGAGGGTGGTGAGAGAGTTCTTGAAGGTCTGCTCGAAAGCAAGGAACTTCAGGATGCCGAGGTTGACAGACTTGTGGAAACGGATGCCTCCCTTGTAGGGGCCAATGGCGTTGTTGTGCTGGATGCGGTAACCCATGTTGGTCTGGATGTTACCCTTGTCGTCCATCCAGGTGACACGGAACTGATAAATGCGATCTGGAATGCAGAGGCGCTCGATAAGGTTGACCTTGTCGAACTCGGGGTGCTTGTTGTACTCCTCCTCGATGGTGCCGAGGACCTCCTCTACTGCCTGATGATACTCAGGCTCATTAGGGAATCTCTGCTTGAGATTCTCAAGAACTTTCTTTGCGTCCATAGTCTTACAGAATTTGGATGATTATTATACAATACCTTTAAAAGAGAAAAATCTTGATTTGCGGGTGCAAAGATAAGGGCTTTTTGTGAATGCACCAAATTTTTCGGGCAAAAAATTACAAAATGGGCGAAAAAAGTTGAAAAAAGTTCTCTTTTGTGTCGAAAAAGTGCTTTTTTGCAACATGGAAAAGGCAAGGGGAGAGGAGAGGGGCGGCCAAACATGGCATCAAATGGGACATATGACAATGAAAAACGAGGCTGTGCTGGGGAGCACAGCCTCGTAGAGGGGAAAGATAGGGTAGCTATCAGCGCAGCAGTGCCTTCTGGCCATCGATGACGAGGATGCCACGCGAGGTGGCAGCAGCAGGCTGGCCGAAGAGATTATAGACGGTCTGTGAGGCGGTGGCAGGAGCTGCCTGGACCTGCTCGATGCCGACAGTGGGGACATCGATGCGGAACGAAGGACCGAAGCCGCCACGGCCATTGGCTGCACGGACGTAGAGGTCGAGACCTTCAGGAGCACCCTGAGCCAACGTCTCGAGCGCCTCGGCAAGCTGGGCGCGTGAGGCAATGCGAACCTCGTACTGGCTATCGAGCGTGCCATTGACCAGGAAGCACTCGGAGGAGGAGAGAATCTCCTCCTGCGAAGGAATCTCGACCTGGGCGCAGATCTGGTCAGGGGCCCATTCGCCAAAGATGTTCTGGACGGTGTACTCGGCAGCCTCCTCGTCGGTGAGGACGGTCTCGAAAGTGTTGTTGCCCGAGTTGTGAGTGAAGGTGAGGACGTTCGAATCGGGCGTCGTGTTGTTGCCCTCGCTGTCCATGGTCTGGTACTCCTTGAAGCAGGAGGCAGCGCAGTTCATGCCGGCGATGGTCCAGCGGGAGGCGTTGAGCGAATTGTCGAGCACCTGGGTGCGGATGTAGACGGCCATTGACTCGCCACCCCATGAACGGGCGAAGGTGAAGTCCTTCGACTTAGAGCGGACGGTGCAATCGAGGAAGACGTAGCCCCAGTTGCGGCGGCTGCTGGTGGTGGCGGTGCAGTAGGGAGCGCTGATGACGTCAGAGCCGCTCTCCGAGCCAGCCGAACGGCTCTCGTTGACCAGAGCGACGCGGTTGTAGACCACATTGCCATCGCCGCAGAGGTAGTCAACGGTGCCGTGAATCTCGGAGTCCTCCCAGTAGCGGTCGGAGGCGGCATTGCTGTAGTAGGTGTCCTGGTAAGAGAGCATGCGTACGTTCTTGCAGATGGTGTTCTTGCCCTTGTCCTGGAGGCAGACGGCACGGCCGGCAGAGCCCGAAGCGTAGTAGTCGAGGGCGTTCTGGAGGGTCAGATCCTGGAGGTAGAGGCCGTCGGAGGTGTTGAGCAGGGTAGCGGTGGTGCCGATGCCCTCGTTCTCGACGAGCGGAGCGTTGACGATGATGGTGTTCTCCATTGACTCACCGATGATGGAGATGTTCTTGCCCGAGACGCTGGTGAGGCAGAGTTGCCCGAGGTCGTAGGTGCCGTTGGGCAGGAAGATCTTGGCATTGCCCGTAGCATTGGCCGAAGCCAGGGCGATGAGGAACGAGTTGGCGTCATCGGCAGGAATCTGGTAGTAGCCGGTCTCCTGGTCATACTGGACGAAGTCCTTGACGTTGTAGACGGTGACCTTGTGGACGTAGGTGGTGCCGCCGAAGGTGAGGGTGAGGGTGTCGGCAGCGGTGCCGGCGTACTGGAAGGTGTATTCTGCACCATCAGTCTCTGCCTGGACGGGGAACGAGGCAACGGTCTCGCCGGCAGCATTGGTGACGGTGGCATTGACGTCGGCAGCCGAGTACTTGCAGTTGCCGATGGTGACGAGGCACTTGCCAGCTACGGCGAGGCTCAGCGACTGACCGGACGAGAACGACCATCCGTGCTGCGTGTCGTGGAACGAGCCGCCATTGTTCCAGATGGCTTCGTGATCCTCGATGTAGAAGTTGGCCTTGTTGAGCTCGTAGATGTAGCGTGAGGTGCTCGTCGGGATTTCGATCTCGGTGGCCTTGGCGTAGAGGTTGAGGTCCTCCTGGACGCTGGTGCCCTCGGCCACCTTGACGGCGCTGGACTGGGTGGAGTTGAACCAGCCACGGAACTTCATGCCTTCGGCTACGGTGACGTCAGTGGCGCCGTAGGCATAGACGAGGGCAGAGCCGCCCTCGACTGTCTCCTCGCCGAGGATGGTCGAACCATCGACGTCGTAGTAGCGCACGGTGCGGTAGGGGATGAGTTCGCAGGCCTCGGCCTGCAGGAAGGGGCAATAGGAGCCGAGTGAGAGGGTGAGGGTGGTAGGCGTCTCGCTGTTGTAGGTCCAGGCGACGGAGTGGGTGGTGGAGGTGGCATCGTCACAGCCGGCCGAGCGGGTGTCGAGGGTAGCAAGGAGCGTGCCGTCGGCATCCTTGACGGTGGCCTGGTTGCTGTAGCTACAGCCGCCTACGACGAAGCGGACGGGACCATCGACGGGGACGGTGACGACGGCGTTGGAGTAGCCGTGCTGGCTGTCATGGAACGAGCCGGTGACGGTGACTCCCTCAGGCAGGCCGGTGGCAGGAGCCAGCACCTGGTAAGGATCGGTGCGGAAGTCGATGCTCAGGGGCTGGAAGTCACGTTGCTCCTCAGAGCCGCTGAGGGAGGCATTGATGCGGATGTTGCCGATGGCCATCTTCTTGTTGTTGGCGGTGTTGGAGATGTAGAAGCGCAGCGTGAAGGTGCGGCAAGCCTCGGAGGCGATGGCCTCGTCGTGGGTCAATGGGGCCTCGGGGTTGGCGTTGTTGTTGCGTAGGATCTGAGTCTTGGGGTCGGAGTAGGCGGTGATGTCAGACTCGGTGCCATCGGCGGTGTAGCTCCAAGAGAAGTAGGCGCCGTCGGTACCCTGCTTGACGGCATCGAAGAGTACGTTGCTGACGGTCATGGTGATGCCCTTACGCAGGCGGACAGTGTACTCAATCATGTCGGTCTCGACGCAGCCGGGGTTGCTGGTGCCGGGCTGATAGCATGCCAGGGTGCCGCCGCCATTGCTGGTGGCATCGTAGGTCGTGACGGTTAGGTCGGTGCCGACGGTGACCTTCGATTCGAGAAGGGCGGGGGCAGCCTCGTCGTTGACGGTGGCTTCAGCCTCGTTGCCGATGGGCCAAGTGAACTGTGCTGCAGTCTGGTCGAACGACTGGGCGATGGCAGTGCTCGTGAGGAGCAGGGCCAGGGCGGAAAGGGAATAGAATCGCTTCATAGGGTTGGTATTAATGTGTTGGTGATTTGTGCGGAGATGGCGATCAAACACGGCCGCGGACGGGAACAGGGGGATGGGCGTGAAA
>R14__coassemble_800_pt1 | contig 18913 bp, 14 predicted proteins | sample R14__metabat2_high_PE_017 | metagenome-assembled genome bin R14 | reverse complement strand
AGCTCCATCTGGCAGGTCTCGGGATTGTAGGTGCGCAGGTCCTCGAGCGGAATCTCGACCTGAGCAGTCTTGCCCGCCTTGATCATGACGCGCTTGAAGCCGCGCAGGGCGCGCTGTGGACCCTGCGTGTCGTCGTCACGACGCAGGTAGATCTGAACCACCTCCTCGCCGTCGCGATCGCTCGTGTTGGTGACGGTGACGATGATGGAGCGGGTCTCGGTGGTGCTGTGCTTCTTGCCATTGGATGAGGTGTGCGAGTAGGTGTGGAGCTTGGCACCCTCGTAGCGGAACGTCGAGTAGCTCAGACCCTCACCGAAGGCGAAGAGCGGATCACCGGTGAAGTAGCGGTAGGTGTGTCCCGGCATGTTGTAGTCATGATAGTCAGGCAACTGCTCTACGTTGCGATAGAAGGTGAGAGGCAGGCGTCCTGCAGGGTTGTAGTCACCCGACAGTACATCAGCCACCGCCTGACCGCCCTCCTGGCCGGCATACCATGCCTGAAGGATAGCGTCGCAGGTCTCGAGTTCGGGCTCCATGGCAATGGCCGAGCCGCTCATGTTGACCAGGACCACGGGCTTGCCCGTCTCGTGGAGGCGCTTGAGGGTGGCACGCTGGACGGCAGGCAGCTCGATGCTGGTGCGGTCGCCGCCCTTGAAGCCCTCATAGGGCACCTTCATCTCCTCGCCTTCGAGTGAGGGCGAGATGCCGCCCACATAGACATAGACGTCGGCTTCCTGGGTCTCCTTGACCAGCTGGTCGAGGTCGAGCTTGCTCATCACGCCGAGGTCGAAGTTGATCTGGGCATCGTCAACGATATAAGTGAAGTCAATCTGGATGCGGTAGTCCTGACCTGCCTTGACCTGGAGCGTCTTCTTCTGCGGACGGGGACCGTGGCCGGTGCGATAGGTGTGGATGGTGTCGCCATTGACAATATAGCAACCCTGACCGCAGATGAAGCCGTCGAGGACGATCTCCTGGTCGGCGGTGGCATGGAACGTCGTGTTGAAGCGTGCCGAGAAGTCGGTCAGCTGGACACCGGGAGCAAAGACGGTGGCGCCACCGGTGGTGAGGTTCCAGGGCGAAGTGAGGTCCTTGGTGATGACGGGCTCGCCCTCGCGCTTCATGTTGTTCCAATAACGGACGGTGAAGCCAGGCTGGCCATTGTCACCACGGCACTGGCCGAAGGCGCTCTCGAAGACGTCGTCGGTCACCAGGTTGGAGCCACGACGGTAGATGACGTTGTCAGCGCCGAACTTCTGGCGGAGTGCCTCCAGTACGGTGACGGTGCGGCGGGGCGAGCCGTAGTAGTTGCCCCACAGGGCGACGCTGTCGGCGGCATTGGCACCGATGACGGCAATCTTCTTGCCTTGGAGGGGCAGCAGATTGCCCTCGTTGCGCAGCAGGACCATCGACTCGCGAGCCATCTGGAGAGCCACCTTGTCGCTGGCGTCGTTGGCGAGGCGCGACTCGGGGATGTAGTTCCAAGAGACGAGGCTGTCGGCATCCATTTCGCCGAGGCGGAAGCGGTCAGTGAGCAGGCGAAGCACCGAGACGTCGATGTCCGACTCCTTCAGGGCACCCGTCTTGACCGCCTTGGGCAGGCTCTTGTAGCTGCCGCCGCAGTTGATGTCGGTGCCGCTCAGCACGGCATTGGCCGAAGCCGTGGCTGCATCGGGGAAGAGGTTGTGGAAGCCGGGACGACCGTCGTAGAAGTCGCGGATGGCGCCGCAGTCGCTCACGACGAGGCCCTTGTAGCCCCATTCGTTGCGCAGGATCTGGGTCAAAAGCTGGTCGCTGCCGCAGCAGGGTTTGCCTTCGTAGGCATTGTAGGCGCACATCACCTCGTGGACGTCGGTGTTCTTGACCAGATGCTCGAAGGCATAGAGATAGGTCTCGGCAAGGTCGCGCTGCGAGATGTCGGCAGCGTTGAAGACATGGCGTTCGTACTCGGGGCCGCTGTGCACGGCATAGTGCTTGAGGCAGGCATGGAGCTTGTCGTACTTATGCCACTTGCCGCGGCCTGCCTTCTCGTAGACCTTCGCGTTGGGGTCGCCCTGCAGGCCCGTGACGACGGCATAGCCCATCTGTCGGGTCAGGAAGGGATCCTCGCCGTAGGTCTCCTGTCCGCGGCCCCAGCGGGGATCGCGGAAGATGTTGATGTTGGGAGTCCAGACAGTGAGTCCGCTGTAGCGCTTGACCAGTCCGTTGCGGCGCGCCTGGATATACTTGATGCGTTGCTCGTCCGAGGCAATCTCGAAGACACTGTGCACCAGTTGTGGGTCGAAAGAGGCTGCCATGCCGATGGCCTGCGGGAAGACGGTGGCAAGGCCGCTGCGGGCGGCACCGTGCAGTGCCTCGTTCCACCAGTTGTAGGCCTGGATGCCGAGTTCGGGGATAGCGTCGCTCTCGTTGAGCATCAGCTGGGCTTTTTGTTCGAGGGTGAGACGTCCCAGGAGGTCCTGGGCGCGCTCCTCGGCGGAGAGTTCCGGGTTCTGGTAGGGCAACAACTTCTGTGCCTCGGCCGCACCGAAGCTGAGCAGACTGGCGAATGCCAGGGCAATGGCTATTCTACACTTCATATATACGTGTGTGATGTTAAATGTGGACAATAATTTGGGGCAAAGATAACGAAAAAAATCCGCAAAACAAAATTTTCGGGCGAAAATCTGCTTTGCGGAGAGTTTTAGTGTGATGAAAGGGCCATTTTTGACCTCAAATGAGGCATTATTCTGCCCCTTTCTTGTGCCTGCGAGCCTGCCAGACGAGGAAGGCGATGAGGATGACGAAGGCGGCGAGGATGCTCCACATTTCGGCCTGATGAGTTTCGGGTTCGACCCAGATCTCCTTCATCAGACCCATGCGGATGAAGACCTCGACGAAAGTCCAGAAGACGATGACCGTAGCCAGTGCCATGCGCAGGTTCGGACCCCATGCATTCATCTTGAGCTGGCGGCGGAACATGAAGACCGAACCCACCAGACAGCCGATGGCGATGCCGATGGTGAGAGGGTGATGGTCGCCGAGGAACGTCTCGTCGTACATGAACATGCAGAGCAGGTAGCACCCCCACATCATCATCTGCCACTCCATGAAGACCACAATCGAAGTGTGGCGTGTCATCGGACGGGCTACAATCTCGGTGCGCTTCGAACCGAAAATGTGCTCCTGAATCCAGCAGATGAAGTTGCAGCCATTGCGCACGCAGAAGGTGTAGAGCACCATCATCATCATGAAGAGTCCGAAGGTGCCGGGCATCATCAGATACTCGGGACGGGAGCCCAGCACGCCCATCTCCTTGAGTTGACGGGTGCCCTCGACGAGCTGCCCGTTGTAGAACATCTCGGTCGACTGTGCCACGCCGTTGACGTAGTGAGTGACAGTCATCAGGTCACCATCGGTGACCGTGGGGTGTGCGCCGTAGCGTTGGGCATAGTAGGCGAGCAGGAACTCGATCCAGCCGGTCCAGAAGAGCATCGAACCGCAGAGCCCCACGATGGTCTGACGGGTGTCGCCCTTAACGAAAACGCCCCAGATGACGACGAGCAGTCCCACGAGACCCATCAGGAAGGCTCCGTAATGGAGCGCAGTAGGTGTCATGTTGTGCTCCATGATGATCATCAGCGCATGGCCGAGGGGCATCAGGAAGAGGATGACGAGGAACGAGCCAATGGACTTGAACCAGGCAGATGGCTGAGTGTTTTGTGACATAGCTTTGAGAATTGATAATTGACAATTGATTGATGGGTCAGAACAGCTTCTCGACGTCGATGCTCAGTCCCACCTGCAGCACGATACCGTCGGTGAGCGGGGCGTTGAGGTAATAGTAGTCCGGACGGTAGTTGAATACATTGTCAGCGGCGAGGGTCAGCTTGACGGCAGGTCCGATGCGCTGAGCCAACGACAGCTTCCAGAGCGTGTAGGGGTTGTAGTGGACGGTGTGCTTCAGCAGGCGTCCCGTGGCGGCATCGCGCGTCTTGTAGTCGACGAACTCGTCGTTGTCGACACCCGACATGGCGCGTCCGTTGAGCGAGACGTTGAGTCCATAGTGACGGCTGAACTGATGGTCCCACTCCAGACGGGCGGTGAGCGAATGGCTGCGGGCGGGGATGTACTGGTTGTTGATCGATTCGCCTTCCTTATCCTTGGGCAGTTCCTCGTGGACGAAGGCATAGCTGAGCTTCACGCCGAGGCCGTTGTTCCAGCGAGCCTGTGCCGTGAGGTCGAAGCCGAAGGTGGAGTACTGCTCGAGGTTGATGTAGTCGAGGTAGAGCTGGTCGGGGTGTCGTGGGTCAATGGTGGCATCCTCGTAGGGAGCGCCTGTGGCGAGGCGGTTCTGCATGCGGTTGTAGTAGCCGCCGAGGGTCACATTGTAGTGGCTGCGGGAGTATTCGACCGAAGCGTTGAAGTTGTGGCTCACCTCGGGCACGAGGTCTGGATTGCCCTGGACGATCCAGATGCCAGCCATGTCGAAGTTGTAGTATTTCTCCTTGAGCGTCGGGGCGCGGAAGCCCATGCCGTAGCCGAAGCGCACGTTGAGATGGCGAACGGGCTGGTAGCGAGCCGACAGCTTGGGCGTCAGGCGGCTGTCGCCTCCGTCACTGAAGTAGTCGTAGCGCAGGGCGCCGACGAGTTCCCACTGCTCGGTGATGTTCCAGTCATATTGGCCGAAGAGGTCGAAGGTGTTCTGCTCGCGTGTCTTGCCCTCGAGGTTGACGTTCATCAGGTAGTCGTGCATGAAGTCCGAGCCGAAGGTCAGGACGTCGCCGCGGTCGAAGGTGTGGTTGTAGAGCAGGCGGAGGGAGTTCTGCACGTTCGAGTAGTCGCGCACGTCGAGGCCGGTGAGTCGCTGGTAGTCCGACTTGTCGTACTGGTCGAAGTTGTACGACAGTTCCAGCTGGTCGCTTGCCGAGATGTCCCAGTTGCCCCGCAGTCCGCCCGTGAGGTCGCGGTAGCGTTCGGGCACCGTCTCGGTGCGCACCTGCTGGCGGAAGAAGTAGCCGGCACGAGCCGTGAGCCGGAAGTTGCTGGCGGGACGCCAGATGAGTTGGTCCTTGACGTTGTAGGTCTCGTCGCCGAAGAAGTTCGAGACGGTGCGAGCCACCGGATTGGGGCCGCTCGTGAAGTCATAGTTGTCAATGGTCGTACCGCAGAACGACAGCATGTTCTGCAGTCCGTGGCCGTTCAGTCCCAGCGAGGCGCCATATCGCCACTCATTGTGCTTCGAGGCGCGGCCGTTCACGTTGAGCGTCCAGGGTTCGGTGGGCTCCTTGGTGATGATGTTGATCACGCCGCCAGCTGCACTCGAGCCGTAGAGTGCCGAAGCGGCTCCCTTGACGATTTCGATGCGCTCCACATTCGCCATGTTGAGGCGGCTGAAGTCCACGTCGTCCATCGTCTCGCCAGCCAGTCGTTCGCCATCGACCAGGAAGAGCACCGACTGGCCGCCGAAGCCCGAGAAGTTCATGTGGGTCTGCTGGTTCATTGCCTGACTGAACTCCACGCCTGGCAGTTCCTGCTGCAGCAGGTCCTCCACGTTGGTGGCATCGACCTTCTGGATGTCCTGGGCGGTGATGAGGCGCGTCTGGATGGGCACGTCCATGAGTGCCTTGGGCGTGCGGGTGCCGGTGACGACCACCTGGTCGAGGTCCAGCCACTCGTTCTCCCAGTCGCTGTAGGCGCTGTCGGCTGCCTCGCGTGTGCTGTAGTATCGTCCTGCCACTCCCTGACCCATCAGCGAGGTGACGGTCAACGCAAGTCCTACTATCAATGAAAATCTATAATGCATCTATTGTAAAAAATACGTAACGTAACAATCCCCAAACGAAAGAAAGTGCCTCGCTTCACAGACGATGTGACCCATCCTCCCCATTAAGGGGGAGGTGGCGCACAGCGCCGGAGAGGGTCTTCTAGTACGGGTACCGATACTCGATGGTCAGACAGCACTTCGTGTTGCCCGCCGGATTGAGGTAGTTCGAGCATTGCAGGGCGGCCACCGTGCCGTCACTCATGCGCAGCAGGAAGACGTTGCCGTCATGGCTGTAGGCAGGCGGCATGGGCGGTATCTCCATGGTCACCCAGCGCGACAGCACCTCGTTGACTTCGATGGCCTGGCAGGGGATGAGTTCCTGCAGCATCGTGCTCTGGTCCACCCAGACATCCTTCTCGGAGTAGACGTCGCTGACGAAGGCGGTATCCTGCCCGGCAGCCGCCATCTGCCGGAGCAGTGTGCGCGAGTCGGCAGGCAGCTCGTCCATCGTGCTGCAGGAGGTCTCGAGAGCCATGCCGCCGTGGGTGCGCTCGTTGTTGCGATGGATGGCGAAGTCCCATGCTTCGGGTTCGGGCTGCGTGTCGGCCTGCACCTCGCTGACGTATTCGTTGTCCTTCAGTCCGCCGCCCGTGAGCACGCGGAAGCGGTAGGTCACGATGCGCGAGTGTTCGTCCCATTGTCCCGTAAGGGTCAATGGCACCTTGTAGGGCTCGAAAGTGAGGCAACTGGAATCCATCGCAGCTCCCTGATGGGCAGCAGTGACGGCGTCGCGGATGGCGTGTAGGTCCACGTAGTACCATTCGTCCCATCCGGTGGCCTCGATATAGAGATGTCCGCTGATGGTGTCGCCCGCCACCTCCACGTCAGTGCCTCCGTCGTCGATAGGGTCGTCGTAGATGCCGTCCAATATGCCCTCGCAACTGGTCAGCAGCAGGGTCAATGGCAGGACTATCCAATGTAGTCGGTTGTTCATATCGTAGAATCTGTTCAATCTTTGGTCTGAAAACACAATTTTTGCGGGTGCAAAGATACACATTTTCTTTGACACCCGCAATACCTACTATTAATTATATTCATTCTGGACCCATGCCAGCACATAATCGTCAGTATAATCAAAATGAATTAGAAGCGGCAGTCCTCGACCTTCGACCTCGAGGGTCAACGTCCGGTCCTGCCAGTTGACGCGGCTCACGGTGGTGAGGTTCATCAGGTCGTAGTAGGCTTGCCCCAGGACCTTGAAGGCTGCCTCCTTGGCGCTCCATGCCAGGTGGAGTAGCAGGGCATAGACCGTGTCGCAATCGTTGTCGCCCGTTGTCGAGGCAGAGTGACTTCCGTCATGACCGGCATTCGCCATCGAAGCCTCGAGTTCGAGCCTTGCCACCTCCTCATGCTTCAGGAAGTGGCTCACCACGCGCTGTACGCGTTGCTCCCGTCGCTCGATGTCGATACCCACGGGTACGTCCGAGCGGATCACGGCGGCGTAGTCGCGGGTATGGCTGATGCTGATGCAGTGATTGGGTTCACGGTTCACTGATTCTGATGCACGGTTCACTGATTCTGATGCACGGTTCACAATGCACAATGCACGATTGTCACTTCCGTCATCCGATACATTCAATCCTGCATTGTGCATTGTGCATCGTGCATCGTGCATCGTGCATCGTGCATCCAGATAGGGCCTGCCGTGCTCGTCGTACCTGACCCGTTGCTCCTCGCCATCGAACAGCACCTTCAGCGCCCTTCGTGTAGCCAGCACCTCCATCATCCGTCGGCTGCCAGGCTTCAGTCCACGCACCTTTTCGGCAAAGTATTCGGGATGCAGCAGTCCTGCGCGGAGTTCCTCCTCGCTCTCATCGATATGCCAGATGATGTAGTCAGGTTCCGATGCCATCTCCTACCCCTTTATCGCCACTCTCACGCGGTCAATCCTCCTTCGGTCCATCGACTCCACGGTGAACTCGATGCCCTTGAAGCGGATCACCTCGTGCGTACGGGGGAAGTTCTGTTTGATTTCGAGCAGCAGGCCGCCTATCGACTCGCAGTTGTCCGCCTTGTCGCCCAGGTCGTCGTCGATATCGAGGCCCGTCGCCTTGCAGAAGTCGGTCAGCGAGGTCCTGGCCTCGAAGATCCACTCCTTGGGACCCACCTTCTGCCAGGTCTGTTCGTCCTCGTCGTATTCGTCGTGTATCTCGCCGACGATCTCCTCGAGCACGTCCTCCATCGTGATGAGGCCGCTCGTTCCGCCGAACTCGTCCACCACGATGGCCATGTGGAGGCGCTTCTTGCGGAAGTCGTCCAGCAGGTCGTCGATGGGCTTGTTCTCGGGCACGTAGTAGGGCTCGCGTATCAGCGCCTGCCACTCGAACTTGTCGTCACGGCTCAGGTAGGGGAGGAGGTCTTTGATGTAGAGGATGCCCTTGATGTGGTCCTCGGTGCCCTCGATGACAGGCATGCGGCTGTACTTCTGGTCCACGACGAGGGTCAAGACCTTGCTGAAGGGGGTGCTGACGTCCAGCGTCACCATCTCCGAGCGGGTGGTCATGGCGTCCTTGACCGTCTTGTCACCGAACTCGATGATGCCCTCCAGCATCTTCTTCTCATCGTTACGCACCTGGGTGGTCACCTTGAGGGCGTCGCTCAGGTCGTCCATCGTCACGTCATCGCCCATCTTGTCGGCCATGCGGCGGCTCAGACCGCCCATGCTCTTGACCAGCAGCACGATGATGGGGTGGAACACCTTGGTCAGCACACGCATCACGGGGCTCACCCAGCGGCTGAACGCCAGCGGCTGGTGCGAGGCATAGACCTTGGGCAATATCTCGCCGAAGAGCAGCAGCAGGAAGGTCAGAAGGATGGTCTGGCTGACGAAGATCAGCCAGTCGGGATTCATGCTGGCGGGCATCACCTGGGCAAAGAAGTAACTGAACAGCATGATGATGGCGACGTTGACGAAGTTGTTGCCTATCAGGATGGCTGCCATCAGATGCTCCTGCTTGCCCAGCAGTTCCTGGATGATGCCGTCGCGGGGATTCTCATCCTCGTCGAGCTTGTCCAGGTCACGGGGCGAGAGGGAGAAGAAGGCGACCTCCGATGCCGAAATGCAGGCCGAAGCCAGCAACAGCAACAACGCTATCGTCAGTGAGACGACAGCAGCCGTATTGGGTGCCAAAAGTACTATATCGTTCATTATTTCTTGTTCAACAGTTGTTTCTTCAATGCCGCCGGCGTCACGTCGCGCGTCCAGCGACCTCGGTGGCAGGTCGAGATGGCGCCTGTCTCTTCGCTCACGATGATGACGCGCGCGTCACACTTCTCCGAGATGCCGATGGCGCTGCGGTGGCGCGTGCCCCATTCGGTCGGGATGCGGTTGCTGGTGCTGATGGGCAGGTAGGCAGCGGCTACGGTGATGCGGCCGTCGCGGATGATCATGGCGCCGTCATGGAGGGGCGTGTTCTTGACGAAGATCTGCTCTACCAGTTGGCGCGACACGACGGCATCGATGTGGCAGCCGTTGTTGGTCAACGGTTCCACCTCGTCCTCATGTTGCACGATGATGAGGGCGCCCACCTTCTGGTCGGACATGTTCTTGCACGCCATCACCACATCGTCGGCCCACTGGGTACCCACCTCACGCTCGATGGCGTCGCGGCCGAAGAAGCGCAGCATCGACGACCACTGCTTGCGCGACCCCATGCGTATCAGGCCCTGGCGGATCTCGTTCTGGAAGAGTATCACCACCACGATCATCGACACCGAGACGATCTGGTCGAGGATGGCGCCCATCAGCCGCATCCTGATCACCTGGCTCACCAGCAGCCAGATGACGATGACGGAGATAAGCCCCTGGAAAATGACGATGGTGCCATTCTCCCGGGTCTTGCGGTACAGCCAGTACATCAGCGTAGCCACCGCCAGTATGTCCAGTATGTCTCTCAGGCCAAATTGCCACATATCTTTACGGCCTCGACGGCCTCTTTTACGTCATGTACACGCAGGATCGACGCGCCCTGCATCAGTGCATAGGTGTTGAGCACGGTGGTGCCGTTCAGTGCCTCCTCGGGGGCAATCCTGAGCAGCCGGTGAATCATCGACTTGCGGCTCACGCCCACCAGCAGCGGCAGGTCGGGAAATGCCTTGCGCAACCGTCCCAGACTCCGCATCAGTTCGTAGTTCTGCTCCAGCGTCTTGCCGAATCCGAAGCCCGGATCGAGGATGAGCCTGCAGATACAGCCTTCGGGTTCCGTGCTGATTGCCTTCAAGGCTTCGATCTGGTGCTTGAAGAAGGCGATGACACGCTCCACGATGGGGCTCCCCTGTTGCAGCACGCTGCCGGCATCGGGCATCCTGTCCTCCTCCGACAGCTGGTCAGTCGAGTCGATCCAATGCATCATTATATAATAGGCATGCGTGTGGGCTACGACCTCCAGCATCCTGGGGTCCCTCACGCCGCCGGTCACGTCATTGATGACGTCGGCGCCGAGCTGGGTGATGCAGACTTCTGCCACCTCGGCGCGGTAGGTGTCGACCGAGAGGAGCACGGGCGAGGCGGTCCGTCCTCCATCACTGTCGTCCGTTGCTGTGTGGCATGCCACCCATTGGTCTGCCCCCTGCCTCACGATCGGCAGGGCCCAGCGGAGCCGTGCCAGCTCCTCGTCAGCGCTCACCTCAGCGGCGCCGGGACGGGTGCTGCAGGCGCCCACGTCTATCATCGTGCCTCCCTCGTCGAGTATCTGCCTCACACGCTCACGCAGCGCATCCTCCTCCTGCACACGGCTGGCGGCATAGAACGAGTCGGGCGTCACGTTGATGATGCCCATCACGCACGGAAATGGAGGCAAATTCGACACTTTCATGTGGCAAAGTAACGTCTTTTTTCGCAGAAATGCAAGAAAATGTTATCGAAAAGTGCAAAAAAATGGCTAACTAACCCCGAAAAATGCCTATCTTTACACCGCATAAAGCAAAATCTGACCGTAAATCTGCCTTGACAACGTTGTCAACCGATACGCTCTTTGTCCGAAAGACCTTATCTTTGCACCACAAGAAATCAAATCACTACCACTATGATCGAAAACTTCTCTACAATGGACGCGATGCTCCAGGTCTATTGGGTGCTGGCTGCTGTCGCAAGTGTGATCTTCATCATTCAGGCCATCATGACCTTCGCCGGGTTCGGTGCCGACGGTGACGTCGACGTGCCCGATGCCCCTGACTCGATTCCAGAGGGTGGTGGCGCCGACTTCGATGCCGATGGCTTCCACCTCGTCTCGGTCAAGAGCATCATCTGCTTCCTCCTCGGCTTCGGCTGGACGGGCGTCACCTGCTGGAACCTCATCCCCAACCGGCTGCTCCTCGCCCTCGTCGCCTTCCTGGTCGGCCTCGTCTTCATGGCACTCATTGCCTTCCTGCTCTTCCAGGTGATGAAGCTCAACCGGGACAACACCTTCCACCCCGAGCAAGTGGTGGGCAAGGTCGCCGAGGTCTACCTCCGCATCCCTGCCGACCGCAGTGAGACGGGCAAGATCACCATCTCGCACAATGGCTCGGTCCACGAACTCGAGGCGCTCTGCGACACCGAGCTCCCCACTGGTGCCAAGGCGCGCATCCTCGAGGTCATCAAGGGCGACACCGTCCTGGTCGAAAAGCTATAATCGTTAACCCCTTAATAAATTCTTTACGTTATGAACATGATCGAAGCTATCAAGAGTGTATTCTCCAAGTATGCCACCTTCAAGGGCCGTGCCCGCCGCTCGGAGTACTGGTATTTCGTCCTCTTCACTGTTATCTGCAGCGTCTTGATTTCGTGCCTATCGCTTGTGGCTCCATCTGCAGGCACTGTGCTCAATGGCCTCTTCACACTGGCCATCCTCATTCCCGCGTATGCCGTAGAGACGCGTCGCCTGCACGATGTAGGCCGCAGCGGCTGGCTCATCGTGGCCAAATTGGTTCTTGGCATCGCAAGTCTTGTCTGCCTGTTCGCAGGCATCGGTTTGGGCAATATGATGAATGCGATGAACGGTCAGCCCGTCGATGGCAGTTCGGTCAATGTCGGTCTGTCCATCTCGGGTCTCACCCTCATGGCTCTCTATTTCCTCCTCGGCCTCTACATCTTCGTCCTCACCCTCTTCGACTCTAAGCTGGGTGACAACCAGTACGGTCCCAGCCCCAAGGACGACTCAGCCCTTGCCGAGCAGCTCTGACCCCAGTGTCCCCCGTCTGGAGCCATGTTTGGCTCCCATCCCCAACAACAAACCAACAAAGCAACCAAAACCAACTCAACTATGGATCCCACACTCATCCCCCTCATCCTCATCGTCGTCGCTGTCGTCCTCGTCAGCGCCCTCCTGAAGCGCTATCGCCGCTGTCCCTCCGACAAGATTCTCGTCGTCTATGGCTCGACCGGCAAAGGCTCGGCCAAGTGCGTACATGGTGGCGGCGTCTTCGTCTGGCCTGTCATCCAGGACTATGCCTACCTCAACCTGACCCCCATCTCCATCGAGGCGAACCTGACCAACGCCCTGTCGCGTCAGAACATCCGCGTCGACGTCCCCTGCCGCTTCACCGTCGGCATCTCCACCGAGCCCGACTCGATGAACAATGCCGCCGAGCGTCTGCTGGGTCTCTCGGCCAACGACATCCAGGACATGGCGCGCGACATCCTCTTCGGTCAGCTCCGTCTGGTCATCGCCTCGATGTCCATCGAGGAACTCAACCAGGACCGTGACGTCTTCCAGGAGAACATCAAGAAGAACGTCGAGATCGAGCTCAAGAAGATCGGCCTCAAGCTCATCAACGTCAACATCACCGACATCAAGGACGAGAGCGGCTACATCGAGGCTCTCGGTCAGGAGGCTGCCGCCAAGGCCATCAACGAAGCCAAGGTCAAGGTCGCCGAGAAGGAGAACGATGCCAAGGTCAAGGTGGCCGAGCAGGAGATGGCTGGCGAATCGGGCAAGGCAAAGTTCCAGATGGAGACCCGTAAGGCTGTAGCCGCTGCCAATGCCGAGGCCGTCAAGGGCGAGAACACCGCCAAGGTCGAGATTGCCAATTCGCAGGCCGACCTTCGCGAACGTGAGGCTGAGGCCAGCCGCCGTGCCACCGCTGCCGAGAAGGTCAGCACCGCCAAGGCGCTCGAGGAGGCCTACGCTGCCGAGAAGGCTGCCGAGCTCGCCCGTGCTGAGCGTGAGCGCTCGACCCAGCAGGCCAACGTCATCGTGCCTCAGGAGATCGAGAAGCAGCGCAAGATCATCGAGGCTCAGGCCGAAGCCGAGCAGAAGCGTGTCAATGCCCAGGGCGAGGCTGATGCCATCTTCGCCAAGATGGAGGCCGAGGCAAAGGGCCTCTTCGAGATGCTCGCCAAGCAGGCACAGGGCTACGACAAGATGATTCAGGCCGCCGGCGGCGACGCCACCAAGGCCTACACCCTCCTGCTGCTCGAGAAGCTTCCTGACCTCGTCAAGACGCAGGTCGATGCCATCAAGGGCATCAACATCGACAAGGTCACCGTCTGGGACAATGGCGGTGCCAACGGCGCCGACGGCAAGACCTCCACGGCCAACTTCGTCTCTGGTCTCTACAAGAGCATCCCTCCGCTCCAGGAGCTCTTCGAGAATGCCGGCATGGCACTTCCTGCCTACCTCGGCACCAAGAAGGACGATGCTCCAGCTCCTACTGACGAGCCAAAGGCAGAGTGATGCCTGAGCAGGCAGCGTGATGCCGGGTAAGGCCCACTCCTGTCCCTGAATGACCGACCGCCTTGCGGAACCTTTACGTGCTTTTTCATGCATGGAGGGTTCGCAAGGCGGTCGTCTCGTTGTATCTTACTTTGCCAAATAAAAAATGGCTATTATATACTTTCAGGCAGGCAAAGAGAGTGTCTGTCGGTCATGCTATCTCTTGCGGGCGAGGTAGGCCTCGGTCTTGCGGTAAGAGCCGGCTCGCGTGTCCTGCTCGATGTAGCCACGAGCCATCCAGGTGCGCAGCGTAGAGTCGCCCTTGCCCTCCTTGCCCTGCTGCGAGCGCATCTGCAGATAGGTATCGCTGGTGAACTCGTCGGGCAGCAGGTCCAGCAGGTTCTGCGGACCTGAGGCGCGCTGGATGGCCTCCTCGTCGTGCAGCTCCTCCTCGAGCTTCTGGCCGAAGTAGAGCATCTTGCACCAGAGGTTGTACTGCTGCGTCCAGCGCACGAAGTCGCTGATCGCCTTGTCCCACTTGTAGCCCTGGGCGATGTAGAGCAGCATGCCCTTCAGCCAGGCGATGACGTTGGCACGGTAGGAGAGCACCTTGTAGGCCTCCGACTCGTAGAGGCGCGCCTGCTCCCTGTTCTCCTCCTTCATCTGGAGCGAGAGCCGCAGGGCAGCCGGACACTCTATCAGACCCGAGGCGGCGTCGAGGCGGTCGATGTAGGGCTTCAGTTCGGCAGCGAAGGCGTCGTCGTAGATGCCCAGCACCGGGGCGACGTCATCGTCATCGTCGGGGGTCATGATGGTCGAGATGTCGAGGCGGCTGATGGTGCCGTCGCTCACCCCCTTGGCAAAGAATCGTCGGACGTTGGGCGGGGTGGTCGAAGCGTTCCAGTTCCAGCGTAGCGGTGCGATGCCGCTCACCGAGTCGGCGCCCACGCGTTCCTGACCAGCCATGGCGTTGTCGAAGGCCTTGCGTATCAGCAGCAGCACCTCGTCGATCCTGCCGCTCGAAGTGACCTTGCGGAGCGACTCTATCTCGTCCACGATGGTGTAGACGTAGCGCTGTCCGTTGTGGTTGGCATCGACGATGCGCTGGTTGAAGACGGCGTCGGTCAGATTGTCGATGAGCATCTGGATGAGGATGTCCTCTGGGCGAGGGTCTTTGGCCTTGGTCTTGCCGGTAGGGTTCTGGCGTTTCCATTCAGCCTCGCGGGCACGGCCCACCTTGTCGCGCTCGGCGATGTCGGCCATGATGTAGTCGATAGGCTTCTTGATGCAGCCCTTGCCGACCGACTGCCTGCCCACAAGGACGTTCATGAACGTGGCCTCGTGTTCGACGTTGTCCCAGTAGCGGAACTTCACGCCGTGCAGGTGGGCTGCCAGTGCAGGGAAGACGGCCGACGAGACGGCGGGCTTGTAGAGGGCGGGCACGTTGCGCGTCAGCAGCTGGATGAGCCGGGGCAGACGGCGGGGCATGGGAGGGGGCGTCGTCATCGTACCGCCGGTGGCACGTACGATGTTATCACCCTTCAGTGCCAGCAGCACCTGATTGAGCCGGTAGGGCATGCCGCGGCGGGGCTCCTTGAGGGCATTCTCGAGGGTGCGGCGGTACTCCTCCTCCGGCAGGCCGTCATAGCGGGGCACGACGGCGAGCAGGCGCTCGAGTGAGTAGTCGCAGATCGAGCGCAGCGCCAGTGCCAGCTCGTAGGTCTTCACGTTGCGGTCGCCCTCGGTGGGCAGGTGTCCGTCGTTGAAGAGCTCCCAGTACTTGCTGACGATGGTCTGGTAGGGGATGCCCTTGTAGGTCAGCGCGGCGGCAGTCGGGGTGGGGGCAGGCTGTTCGCAGACTGTAGCGCTGTAGCACTGTAGCGCGGCGGCCGTCGTCGGGGTCGTGGCAGGCTGTTCGCGGACTGTAGCGCTGTAGCACTGTAGCGCAGCGGCTGGCGGCGCGGCGGCGGGGTCGAACAGTCCGTCGTCCAGATAGAGCAGGTGGTCGGACGGAGGGGTGAAGAATACGCGGGTGATGTCCTTCGCGCCGTGGTCGTACTCCACGCCCAGCAGCTGGCTGGCCCAGCGGAGGTTGTCCTCCTGCGACAGGTCGGTGTGGCGGCGGAAGGCGATGTGGTAGCCCTTGGTGGCCGATCGCTCCAGCATCAGCAGGCCCAGTTCCTCCTTCAGGGACAATATGCGGGCAGGCATGTCGGCCATGTGCTGCTCGTAGTCGGGGTCATCGTGGTGGAAGTCGATGTCCATGCCTACCGAGAGGCTCATCCGGGTGGTGCCCTTCAGCGTGCCGTCGGCGTTGGGCAGGCAGCTGTAGTTCATCTGTACCATCCGGGCCTTCTCGGCGCGGCGGTTGGCTTCGCAGTCACGGCGCGCCAGATACTCGGCGCGGTTCAGGATGGGGTGCATTCGCTTGACCCCATCCCTGTAGTAGATCATGTATACACTCATAGTCGTCAATGCTGTGGGGTAGGGTCAATGGGACTGAGGGGTGACGTCGCCGCGGAGGCGATGGGGTTGGTCGGTCCGACGGTGAGCATGGCGTCAGCCATCAGGCGGACTTCGGCGAGCAGGGCTGCGGCCATGTCGGCCTTGTCCATCTTCAGCGGGAGGGCCAGGCGGACGACGACGTGGCACTGCGACGCCTTCATCTCGCCGTGCTCGGTGCTGAGCAGGGGAGTGTAGCGCGGGGCGCCCAGCGAGCGATAGGGGCGGAAGTGGCTGGTGCCGTTGTCGGCGGTCACCATGCGCCCCTTCTGTGAGACTTTGCCCTTGCCGCCAGCGAGGATCAGCTGTCCCAGCTCGAAGCCACAGGGGTAGATGTGAATGCTGCCACCAGGTTCGAAGACGGTCTCGGTCTCCATCTGGATGCGGTCATTGAAAATGTCGTTCATAACAAAGAGCTTTTTGTGAGAAGAAGGTCGGATTGTTAGGCCTTTTACTCGAGAACATCCTCCTCACTTCTGCTCGGGTGGATACTTTGCCCGCCGGGCAGGGGAGCGATGGCTCCACGGCGGCTGGGCGTTGATTGGAACACTGGGAGCAATCTGCTTGGAACAAAAAGAATTGCACCCGTCAAGCGACACGCACACACTGAAGATGATGCATTGTCGTTTGACGGGTGCAAAGTTAGCACTTTCGGCCGAGATGGGCAAGGATTTCTTCTACCGTCGGGCAACTTAATGCCCGAAGTAAAATGAAAATTAAGAAAATTAAATCGGGAAAATTAAATAAATTAAGTAAATTAAGTGTCAGAGACGTGTCATGACGGTCAGATTGGCATAGGACGCCGTGTAGAGTCCGAACTCCTGGAGCGTCTGGTGGAGCTGCTTGAGCTTACGGTCCACATCGATGAGTCGGGCGCGGCGGAGGCGCAGCACCTCGGCGGCCACCTCTTCGTCCGAATGGCGATAGATGGCGACGAGGAAGGCCTCGGCACGGCGGGCATCACCTTCGAAGTAGGGCAGGAGCTGGTCGACGATCTCGGCGCGGTGCTCGATGTCGGGACGCGGCTCATCGTGCCGGGCGACCTCGTCCAGCAGCTCGTCCACGTCGTCCGACAGATAGTCGGGGCCGACCGCATAGGCCTCGAACCATTGGCGCATCAGCCCGATCATGGACTCCTGGCAAAACTGGCTGCTGAGGGCTGTGCGCAGTGGCTCGCACATGCTGGGCGCCACCTCACGGACGCCCTCCAGCAACTCGTCGCACATAACGTCGTAGTACCACTTGTCATAGTCATAGCAGCGGATGCAATCCCTCACCGTCAGAGCCACGAGGGCGGCGGCCGCGGCGAGCTCCTCCTCGCCCCATCCGCGCTCGTCGCGCAGCCGCAGCTTGACCTGGAGGCACGTCTGCCGCGCCAGCTGCTTCGCCTCGATCGAGCGCGCATCGTCCTGCTCGAGCAGCAGGTCCATGTAGTGGAGGGTGAGGCAGAAGAGGTCTTCGCCCGAGAGCGCCGCCTTCAGCGTGCCGGCGACCTCCTCGGCGTGGGGCGCCAGCGTCTGCATGGCTATCATCAGCGCATCATGTCCGTACCTGGTTCGGATGGCGGCGCCTTGACTTTCGCTTAGATATCTTTCTTTCTTCATATTGAGCCAATAGCAAGCACTTGTCGTCGAGCAATTCGCGCAGCGGAGTGAACTTCTCGGGGACCTGATCCTCTTCGTCGATGAATATGTCGGAATCGCCCGTGTCAACCAGTTTGCCCGCGAAGCGGTCGATGACCTCCTTCGAGATGCCGAACTGGGCAATGAGTTCCTGCCCGTACTGGAACCAGCCTGTCCGCTCGAATCTGACGCGCAGGAAGTACCCATTATTGCGGAGGCACTCCTGGGCGAGCAGTTCCCACGTCTTTCGCATCTTCCGGCTCATGAATTCGCGATTGCCGCGCACATAGGCCGAGAAGCTGCCTCGGTAGCCGAACCCACTGATATAGTCCATGAAGGCACGGATGGCAGCCACTTCGGGCTCCCGGAGCCTGGACTGCTGTCCGTCGGTGGGGAAATTGAACTCCAGCTTGCTCACTGTGTCGTTCATCGTGTTGAGGATGGTCTGCACCGCCTCGTAGAAGTCCTGCTGACGCAGCAGCTGTGTGATTTCGAGCTGCACGCCCACGAGGGGCATCAGTGAGTTGAAGTGGCTCAGCAGCAGGCGGGCCGCGCGGTCCTTGTCCATCACCGAATCACGGTGGGTCACCTCGATGGCTATCAGCTGATGGCCGGGGCGGTTGTCGATGATGACGTAGCTCGACGGATAGTGCTTCTCCGTGCGCGTCACGTTGTTCTGGTCGATGATCCGCTTGGTGGCATTGGTCTGGATGGTGAAGACGATGATGTGGTCCTTATGCTCCACGATGTCGGCACGATGGTAGTCCTTCATGTCGCGCTGCCGCACCATGTCGCGCTCGGCGGGCTGACTGCCCGACAGCAGTGTGGAGGCACGGCGGGCCTTGTCCCACACCTGGAGTTCCTGCCCCTTGGCGGGCAGCAGCGCCTCGAAGTAGTCTTCGAGCGTAGGGTAGTTCTGCGGCCTTGGCATGCCGTCGTCCCAGTCCATCTGCAGCTCGGTCTTCACCTTGCTCAGATGGTATTTGTAAAATGCGAAGAACAGTTTCTTTTTCACTTTTTCTGTCGATGTCTGTGTTGGGGGGATGAATAGAGAATAGGGTGGTCCTGACCAAGCGGTTGCCCTGACTGGCAGGGGCAGCCCCTTGACTGACCGAATCATTGCGCAAAGATAATGCTTCGTGCTGAAAATAGCAAGGGTCGGGAGGAATTTCTGCTTCTCGGGGGGCATTTCAGTGGGTATGCCTCTGCGAATGTGCAAGTCGAGATGGCATTCAGAGGGTGGCCAAGGCTGATATGCGGGCGCCATTTGCTACAGCGCTACAGTGCTACAGTTGCAAAAATAAGGCGAACAATATCGGAAGAAAAATTTATATTATATATATTTATAT
>R14__coassemble_789_pt1 | contig 19087 bp, 10 predicted proteins | sample R14__metabat2_high_PE_017 | metagenome-assembled genome bin R14 | reverse complement strand
GATGCTGCTTTGCACCGCAGCAGGGAGCAGCATTTGCGCCCGGATGCTGCTTTGCTTTGCAGCAAGGAACAGTATTTGCGCCCGGATGTTGCCTTGCCTCGCAGCGGGGAGCAGCGTTTGCGCACAGATGCTGCTTTGCATCGCCGCAGGGAGCAGCATTTGCGCCCGGATGCTGCTTTGCGCCGCAGCATGGAGCAGCGTTTGCGCCCAGATGCTGCCTTGCACCGCAGCATGGAGCAGCGTTTGCGCTCGGATGCTGCTTTGCTCCACAGCAGGGAGCTGCATCGGCGTCCTGATGCTGCTCTCTCACGCAAAAGAGGGGCTACGCATTTTTACGTAGCCCCTCTCAGCATGTTTCGGCAACTCATCAGAGGGCGATGGTGCGGACGTGGATATCCGCGAGGCCCTGACCTGAGATATTGTTGTAAGGAGTGTGGGGATAGACCAGGTTGGTCATCGAGGCACGGCCACCGTCGACGAAGAGCTCGACAGAGCAGCGGTCGAGCCAGAGCTCGACGTGGTAGCTCTTCTTGTCGCCGCAAAGCTGACGGATAGGAGCCCAGGTAGGAACGGCGAACTCCTCGCGGCAGATGATGCCCGACTTGTTGCGGTCCATGGTGAGCAGACCAGCATGGGTGGTGAGGACCACCTGCTCGCCCTCGTCGTTGCTGAGGATGCACTCGCCTTCGGCATCGATGTCGAACTCGAGGAGCAGGGCACCGTCGTTGTCGTGGAGGTTGGCGTTCTCGCTGCGGAGAGTGACAGCCGTGCGCTCGCCGAGCTGCAGGGCGCTGTACATCTCAGCGACGGGACGCTGGCCGACGTAGTACTCCTTATCGCCTGGAGTCTGGAAGAGGAAGAGCTCGCGCGCCATGCCGTTGGCCGAGCGGTACTGCTGGGTAGGCAGGTCGTTGGCATACTGCCAGTTGCTCATCCACGGGATGCTGATGATGCGGCCCTTGGGTTCGTTGGAGAAGGTGACGGCGGCATAGTGGTCCTTGCCGTAATCGAGCCACTTGACCACCTCCTTCTTCGAGTCGCAGGTGAAGGTCTTGCCATCGAAGTCACCGACGAAGTATTCGGAAGCAGAGCCACCGAACCAGCAGCCGGGGTTGACGTTGACGATCATGACCCACTTCTGAGGTTGTGAGGTTGTGGGGTTCTGAGGTTGTGAGGACTCGAGGTTGAGAGGGAAGAAGTCAGGACACTCGAACATGCGGGGATGGGCACCATAGCCATCGCCGAAGGCCGAGACATACTCCCAGTCACGCAGGTTGGTGGAGCGGAAGAACTGCATCTCGTTGAAGGCCGAGATGATGACGCCCCAGGACTGATCCTGCTCATTCCAGAAGAGCTTGGGGTCGCGGAAGTCGCGGCGGCCGTCGCTCTTGAGCACGGGGGCACCATACTTGCGGAAGGTGCGGCCATGGTCGGTGGAGATGGCATAAGACTGCTGCTCGACGAGCTCGTTGGGGAGGGCGCCGTTGTCGGAAGTGTAGTAGGAGGCGATGAAGTCCTGGGCGCCGCCATCAGCGGGCAGGACGACGTCGGCGGTGAAGGGGTCCTGACCCTCCTCGACGCGGGCTACGACGCTCGAGCCGGAGAAGATCTGACCATACTGGTCGCGGGCAATGGCAGGCTCGCAGTGCTCCCAGTGGACGAGGTCGCGGGTGACGGAGTGTCCCCAGTGCATGTTGGCCCACTTCGAACCATAGGGATTGTACTGATAGTAGAGATGATACTCACCGTCGAGGTAGGTCATGCCGTTGGGGTCGTTCATCCAGCCATAGGCAGGCGTGTGATGGTAGAGGGGGCGGTAGTACTCGCGGTTGGCGGTGTCGAAAGTGTCGCTGAGCTGCAGGAGGTCCCAGGTGGCAGCGGTGGCTGGCAGATGGCGCACGTCGATGCGTGCTGACTCGCCTGCGGGCAGGAGGAAGGGGACGTAGTAGTCGGCCGAGTCGATGGCGAGGCGGATGTCCATCCAGGTGTCGGCCTGAGAGTCACCGGTATTGAGGCGGACCTGCACTTCGCCCTTCTCCTCCTGGATGGGGAGGAGCAGATAGCGCGAGGCATTGGTGACGTTGATGACGGTGAGCGTGTCGCCCTGATGCTCGAGGGTGAACTGGGGTCCTGCAGGCTGCTGCGAGCAGGCTGCGAGGAGGCAGCAGCTGAGGGGGAAGAGTTTATAATTCATAATTTATAATTCATAATTCAGAATTCATAATTCAGAATTCAAAATTGATAATTCAGAATTCAGAATTCAAAATTGGACCCGGTCTATTGCCAGATGGACTGGAGGGTGCGGTAGCGGACGGTCTGGGCAGAGGCGGAGAGGGTCAGCTGATTGTAGATCGAAGTGGGGAAGACGAGGTTGGTGATGGCGCAGGAGCCATTGGCCGTGAAGACCTCGATGGACGACTGGTCGACGTAGAGGTCGAGGGTGAGCGACGTGGACTCATTGCGGAGCTCGGCGGTCATCGAGGGGATAGAGAAGGAGCCATCGAACGTGGTGGCGCCCGACTTGGTGGTGCGCTTGGTGATGAGGCGTCCAGCCGAGGGGCTGTAGGTCATCTCGAGCAGTTCGCCCTCAGCATTGCTGAGCTGCAGTGTCGTGGCCTGGGTGAGGGTGAGCTGCAGCTGGTAGGCGGCGCGGCTGCTGGTGCCGAGCTGGAGCGACTGGGTGGCGGTGCCGGTCTGGAGCGACTGCCACTCGCCTGCCAATGCATCGACCTCGCGGACGGGACGGCTGGAGAGCAGGGGATGGCCCTGATAGTCGATGAGGGTGAGTTCGCGGGGCAGGGTGAAGGCGGAGCGCCAAGGGGTGCAGGGGACGTTGCCGGCATAGAGCCAGTTGTTCATCCAGCCGAGCAGGATGATGCGGCCGTCGGGGGCATTGCTCCAGGTGACGCCGGCATAGTTGTCCATGCCGTAGTCGAGCCAGAGGGGATACTGCAGGTCGGTGTCGGCGGTGAAGGTCTTGCCGTCGAAGTCGCCGATGAAGTACATGGTGCCCGAGCCTGCGATGGGGCCACCGGGATTGACCGAGACGATGAGGACCCACTTCTGCTGCCCGTTGTAGTCGAGCGGGAAGAGGTCGGGGCACTCCCACTGGCCATGACGGCAGGCCTCGATGTCGGTGGTGAAGGTCGATGCCTCGTGCCAGGTGCGCAGGTTGCTGGAGGTCCAGAACTGGATGCCATAGCTATAGCCGAGGGCGAGCGACATGACCCACTGCTGCGACGCCTCGTGCCAGAAGACCTTGGGGTCGCGGAAGTCGCGAGGGGTGCTGTTGGCGATGACGGGGTTGGACGAGTACTTGGTGAAGGTCTTGCCCTGGTCGGTGCTGTAGGCCATGCTCTGCTGCTGGCAGGTGCCGCTGGAGGTGTAGAAAGCCACGACGGCGCCTTCACCGAAGCCCGCTGTGCCCTGCTTATCGACCACTGCCGAACCCGAGAAGATGTCGCCCAGGTTGTCCTTGGTGAGGGCGGTGGACTGCTCGGTCCAGTGCACGAGGTCGGTGGAGGTGGCATGACCCCAGCTCATGTTGCCCCACGAGTTGCCGTAGGGGTTGTACTGGTAGAAGAGGTGCCACGTGCCGTCGACGTAGACCATGCCGTTGGGGTCGTTGACCCAGTTCTCGGCGGGGGTGTAGTGGATCTGCGGGCGGTACTGCTCGGTATAGGCCGACGATGAGGGGGTGACGGGATCGGTGCTGCCGGAATCGGAGCCAGAGTCAGAGCCGGAGTCGGGGGTGACGGGCGTAGGCGTGGGGTCGGTGACGGGGTCGTCAGAGCCACAGGCGGTGAGCAGGGAGAGGGACAGGGTGCAGCCAAGCATAGCTGCTGCTGAAACAAAGTGAAGGCGCATGGGGGAGGGATTTCAATTTGACAATTTGACAATTTACAAATTACAACCTTTTATTGCAAAACATGACGTAGCGCGAAGCCAATTGTAAATTTGTAAATTGTCAAATTGTAAATTAAGAGACTTATCGTGTCTTGAGGTACTCGATGCAGTTCTTGGCGAACTTCAGGATGTTGTCCTGATAGATGTTGTTAGATGGGTAAGCGCTGAGGTCAGGCGTGCCATCGGCGTTCTTCATCGAGAAGTTGAGGCCACCGTTGCCGACGCAGATGATGGTGCCCTGGAACTCGGTGTTGCCCTGCTGAGCCTCCCAGACGTTGAGCTGGCTGACCCAAGAGATCTGGCTGTCCCAGGTGCCGAGTGGGTAGATGCCGAACTTGTTCTCGAGCATGGTGAGGCTGGCCTCATCCTGGTTGCCCTTGCCGGTCAGAGCCGATGGGATGTTGAAGTAGAGGCAGTTGTGGTCCTCGGTCCAACCTGGACCCTTGAAGGCGATGAGCTTGGTAGTGCCGTTGTCCTCGACCTCGAGGCCCTTGAAGACAGCGTGGGTGGAGTAGTCCTTGGTGAAGGTGCCGCAGTTGAGCTTGCAGGCCATCTTCCAGACGTCGCCATTCCAGCCGCCAGCCTCGGTGTTGATGCTGTTGTCGTTGCCCTTGAGCATCTCCATGTCGATGCGGCCGAGGGTGCCGATGTAAGGAGTGGCGTGACCCCAGAGGAGGAGGCTGCCGCCGTTCTTGTACCACTCGCGGATGTAAGGAGTGCCCTGGACGACGCGCTCAGGCATCTCCCAGACGGAACTGCCGTCGTCGATGTCGCGCATCCACCAGAGGACGCGGTAAGGCTCGAGGGTACCCTCGCCGATGCGGTCGAATGGGATGAAGGCGCCGTTAGGATAGGTCTCGTGGAACCAGAGCCAAGCGCATACCTCGTCGTCATCGCCCTCGTTGTAGAGCTGGGTCTCGGTGTGGAAGGTCGAGAGGAAGCCTACGGCAAGCTTGCCGATGCGGAGGCTGCTGAGGACGGGCAGAGAGGTGCCCTCGGCATTCTCGGCTACGAGGGTGACGTACCAGGTGTCGCCCTCCTTGACATCCTCGATGGTGTAGGTGGTGGTGCCAGCGGGGAGCTTGACGGCGAACTGGCTCTCCTTGGTGCCGTTGTTGGCAGCGAGGGTGATGCCAGTGGTGGCCGAGGAGTTGGCATCCCAGGTGATCACGGCATTATAGACGCCCGAGCTTACCTCGACCTGGCTCATGGTGACGCCGGTGCACTTCGAGGCACCCGGACGGGTGTAGCTGAGGACGGCGCCCTCGGAGTAGTTGGTTCCGTCGGTGTACTTGAGGACGTAGGTGTAGGGGACGTTGGTCTCGACGTCCTGATGGGTGTAGGTGAGACCCTCGGCGACGATGGTGCTTACCTTGGTGCTGTGGACGTAACGGGATACCTGCATCTGGTAGCTGCTGGAGGGCCAGGTGATGACGTAGTTGTCGCCATCGAGACTGGCCTGCATAGAGGTGACATCGGGCTTGGGAAGCACGGGGTCAGCGATATCGACATCCATATCGGCATTGCAGGCGGTGAGGGCTGCAGCCAGGGCGAAGGATGCGAAGATATATTGAAGCTTCATCATTTTACAATTTGACTATTATACAATTTGACAATCTATACCATTTCCCATTTCCCATGTACAATGTACAATTTCCATTGGATCATTGAGCCATTGCAAACACGTCGTAGCGCGGAGTCAAATGGTACATTGTACATGGTAAATGGTACATTCCATTAGTTGTATCCCTTGTTCTGAGTGTAGAGACCGGGGACGTAGAAGAGCTGGTTGTAAGGAATGGGCCAGTACTCGTTCTTGCCAGGGGTGAAGTAGGCGTCGCTGTAGTAGCCGGCGAACTTAGTGCCGTCGTAGTCGCCATTCTGCTCGGAAGCGAAGAAGGCGTTGAGGGTCTGTGAAGCAAGGCCCCAGCGACGGAGGTCGAAGAAACGCTCAGGCTCCATGGCCATCTCGAGGCGCTTCTCCCAACGGAGGTACTTGCGGGCCTCGTCCTTGGTAGAGGTGCTCTGTGGATAGTAACCGAGGGTGCGGATCTGATCGGTAGCGTAGGAGATGTACTTCGAGATGGAGTGGTTGGCACGCTCGCGGATCTGGTTGACGATCTCGAGGCCAGCAGCGATCTGGTCGGTCTCGATGAGGGCCTCGGCATGCCAGAGGCGTACCTCGGTGTAACGGACTACGTAGTCGTCCATGGCAAAGCCCTGCCAGGTGGACTCGGTGTAGGACTCACCCTTCGAGCGCTGTGGCACCTCCTTGAGCGAGGTGTAGAAGCCATAGTTGGCGGGGTTGCGGCTGTTGTCGGTGGTGAGGGTGTACTCGGCCTCGTACTTGTAAGGGAAGGTAGGCATGCCTACGGTATGGAACAGACGTGGATCCCACTTCTGGTCGACGGGCACGCCGTTGACGGGGTGAACGTTGTGATCCTTGTCGTAGTCGTCGAACATGGGGTAGCCGTTCTCGTCGACCTTGAAGGCGTTGACGAGGTTCTGGGTGGGCTTGTGGAAGTCCCAGCCCTTCGACCAGATGCCCCAGCAGCCGTTGAGCATGTTGCTCCAGTTGTTGCGGCCGTACTTGGTGTTGTCGTCGAGGTAGTCAGAGTGCTGGACGGAGAAGATGGTCTCGAGGTTGCCCTCGTAGTCCTCCATGAAGATGTCACCGAAGTCGCTGAGATAGTGGTAGGCACCCTCCTCGGCAGCCTGGCAGTAGGTGATGACCTTCTGCATGTAGTCCTTGTTGACGTGGTCGTAGCCGGTGGTAGCCTCATAGCCGTCGCCATAGGCGAGGGTGAGGTAGCACTTGGCAATCATGGCGGCAGCAGCGTTCTTCGAGACGCGTGCGGCATCGGTCAGGTTGACGGCAGCAGGGCAGTTGTCGTAGGCATACTGGAAGTCCTCGATGACCTTCATCATGAGTTCCTCGTGGGTGAACTCGGTGTTGCTGGTCTGCTCCTGGGTGGCATTGGCAAGGACGACCTCGTCGATCCACGGTACCTGGTACCAGAGCTGGATGAGCTTGAAGTAGAAGTGAGCACGGAGGAAGCGGGCCTCGCCCATGCGGACCTTGGCGGTCTCGGCGCCGAGCTTCTCGTCGCCATACTGCTGGAGGGCGAGGATGGCACGGTTGGCGCGTGAGACGCTGACGTAGAGACGATACCAGAGCTCGTCCATGTGGTCAGGCTGTGAGGCGGTCAGGTTCGACCAGACCTCGACGGGGTGATAGTTGGTGTCGGTGGTGCCCGAACCGCCCTTCATGGCATCATCGCTCGAGAGCGAGCCGTAGGGCCAGAGGTTGAAAGGATAATTGTACCAGTCGGCACCCAGCGAAGCATAGGCTGCGGTGACCATGCCCTCAGGATCCGAGAAGGCGAGCTCCTCGTCGACGGTGCCTGATGGCTTGACCTCAAGGAAGTCGTCGCAGGAAGTGGCCAGCATTGCAGAGAGGGCCACGGCTGCAATCATATATATCTTTTTCATATTGTGATAGGTCTAAATGAATTGAAATAATGTAACTGTCTTCCCCTCTTTTTAGAATCCGAGCTGGATGCCGAAGCTGATGGAGGTGGCGATTGGGTAAGCCCATCCTGGGTTCTCAGGGTCAGAGCAGGTGAGGCTGCTGGACTTGATGGTGAGCAGGTTGTTGCCGCTGACGTAAGCGCGTGCGTTGCTCATCTTGACCTTCTTGAGGAGCTTCTCGGGAACGCTGTAGCCGAGCTGGAGGCTGCGGAGCTTGCAGTAAGAACCATTCTCGACGAAGTAGCTGGAGGCGCGACCCTCGTCGCCGGTGTTGGAGGTGGTCAGGGCAGGGATGCTGGAGCCAGTGTTGTCGGCGGTCCATGCATCCATCATGCGGCTACCCTTGTTCGAACCTGGGTCGGTGAGTGAGAAGAAGTCGGTCTGGAACTTCTGGTTGTTGTAGACATCCTGACCGTAGACACCCTGCCAGAACATCGAGAAGTCGAAGTTCTTGTAGCCGAGCTCGATGTTGAGACCGAACGAGAAGTCGGGGACGGGGTTGTAGATCCAGGTCTGGTCGTCGCTGTTGATGACGCCGTTGCCATCGAGGTCAGCATACTTGAGACCGCCGACGCGGGCATTCTCCTGACCGCTGGCGAAGACCTCCTCCTTGTTCTGGAAGAGACCTGCTACGACGTAACCGACGGTCGAACCGTAAGGAACGCCTGCCTCTACGAGGTTCTCCTTCGAAGTGTGAGCGTACGAGCCGGTGGTGGATTCGGGCAGGTAGGTGACCTTGTTGCGGAAGAAGTCGAGGTTGCCGTTGATGTTGTAGGTCATGCCGAACGAGGTGTGGTTGCGATAGCCGACGGTGAACTCCATACCCTTGTTCTCGAGGGATGGACCGTTCTGCCAGCTCGAGCCGCCTTCACCTACCGAACCGAGGTAAGCAGGCTGGATGAGCATGTCCTTGACCTTCTTGATGTAGGCATCGACGGTGCCGTAGAGCGAGCTCTCGAAGAGACCGAAGTCGATACCGAGGTTGTACTGGGTAGCGGTCTCCCACTTGATGTTGTCGTTGCCGGTCTGGGTGACGCGGTAGCCGCTGGCGTAGGTACCTGAGCCTGCAGCCTTGAGGTCGTAGGCGGTAGAGGCATCGCGACCCGAGCCGTAGTCGGCGGTGAGGATGGTGTAGCGGGCTTCGTTAGAGATGGCCTGGTTACCGGTCTGGCCCCATGAGGCACGGATCTTGAGGTCGGTGAGCCAGTCCTGCTTGAGGTTCTTCGAGAGACGGTAGCCGAGAGAGGCTGCGGGGAAGGTACCATAACGGTTGTTCGAACCGAATCGGCTCGAGCCGTCACGACGGATGGTGAACGAGGCGAGCAGCAGGTCATTCCAGTTGTAGTCGAGCTTGCCGAAGAGCGAGACGAGGGTGTAGCCGTACTGCGAGCCGTAGAGCTTCTGGGTGCCGGTGGCAGCGGTAGGCCACATGTAGAGCTCGTTCTCGACGGCGAACTCCTCAGCATCGCCGCTGATGGCCTTGACGGTCTGCTCATAGAGCTCGACACCACCGAGGACGGTGAGGGTGTGCTCCTCGGGCAGTGGGACGAGGTAGTTGGCCGTGGTGGACCAGTTCCACTTCAGGTCGTTGGTCTGGCCGACGTTGGTCTTGGGGGTATCCTCACGGACGATGTCGGAGACGAAGGTGTAGGTCATCGAGTGGATGAACGAGGCATCGTAGTCGAGACCGAAGTTCGAGCGGATGTCGAGACCCTTGATGGGCTTGAGGTTGACGTAGGCATTGCCGAAGATACGCCAGGTAGAGAGGCGGTTGTCGCGGTTGTAGTAGAGCTCACGCATTGGGTTCTGACGGTCGGACATACCACCGACAGGGCCACCGAAGGTGACGCCGTCCTCCTCATAGACAGGGACGGTAGGAGACATCTTGAGGGCATCCTCGAGAGGCTGGCAGTCGACCTGGTCGCTGTAGGTGAGGGTGAAGTTCTCGCCCATGCTCACTATCTTGTTGATATTATAGGTGGAGTTCATGCGGACGGCAATGTTCTCGAAGTCGGTGTACTTGAGGATACCGTCGGCCTTCTTGTAGCCTACTGAGAACATCTGGGTGCCCTTCTCCGAACCGTTGCTGATCGAGAGGTCGTAGGACTGAGTGAAGCCAGTGCGGCTGATCTCGCTGAGCCAGTCGGTGTCGCTGTACTTCATGGTCTGATTGATGTTGATGTAGCCGTCGTAGAGACCTGCCACGTTGTAGTTGACATACTGACCGGTCGTGGGGTTGTAGACGGTGATGGGGGTGCCGCTGGAGGCATTGAGGTTCAGGCCGTAGTTCTGGGCGTAGGTGACGGGGTTGAGACCGTCGTTGAGGGCAGCCTGAGCCATGGTGGTGGCATACTCGGCGGTGTTGCAGAGCTTCATCTTCGACTGGTTGTTGTAGAACGAAGCCTGGACGTTGGCCGAGAAGTCGACCTTGACCTTCTGGTCCTTCTTGCCGCTCTTGGTGGTGATGATGATGACACCGTTGGCAGCGCGGCTACCGTAGATAGATGCCGAGGCGGCATCCTTCAGTACCTGCATGGACTCGATGTCGTTCATGTTGAGGGTATTCAGGGCCGAAGTGGTGGGCACGCCATCGATGACGTAGAGAGGATCCTGGTTGGAGTTGATGGAGCCGATACCACGGATGCGGACCGTACCGGTGGCGGCAGGTGAACCGTTGGTGGTGACGGTCATACCGGCTACCTTACCCTGCAGGGCGCGCATGGGGTCGGTGTCGCTCGAGGTCTTGAGGCTCTTGGTCGAAACCACTGCTACCGAACCGGTGAGGTCGGCCTTACGCTGAGTGGTGTAACCGGTGACGACGACCTCCTCGAGGAGTTCGTTGTCTTCGGCGAGCTCCACCTTCATGCCGTTCTTGGCAGGGAGGGTCTGGGTGGTGTAGCCCACGAAGCTGATCTGGAGCTGGGCACCCTGACCCACCTTGAGGCTGAAGTTGCCGTCCAGGTCGGTGATGGTGCCGTTGGTAGTACCAACCTCCACGACTGAGGCACCGATGATGGGTTCGCCTAAGCTTTTATCCCATACGGTACCATTCACTTGCAATTGCTGCGCCCAAGCGGTAACGCTGCACAGCAGGGACAGGATGAGACCTGTGAAAAGAACTTTGAGATTCTTCATTGCGTGTTGTTTTTAAGGATATGTTAATTAGTGAAAATAGGAGTTTTCGTGGTTCGGGGTCGCAGATGGGGACGACCGGGGAGTATTGTGTCAGATGTGCTGTTCGCCCGGGAGCGTGGATGTCAGCCAGGTTCCGAGGGGTAAATTTGCGGTGCAAAGATACGCGTAATCCTTAAAAACAAAAATAACGAAAGTTGCAACAGATTCAAATTTTGTTGCAACCTTCGTTTTTGCAACATCCGTCGGTCGACGGATGCATCAATTTTCCTTTCCGGATAGAAATTTTGGTTCAGAAACTAATACTTTTGCTTGATGACGTCGTGCGGAGAGGTGCCGAAATAGGCTTTATAGCACTTCGAGAAGTAAGACGAGTCGGAGAAGCCGACGAGCGACGAGACCTCAGCCACTGAGCCCTTGCCCTCCTCGAGCAGACGCTGGGCGACGCGGAGACGGGTGTTGCGGATCAGCTCGACGGGGCTCTCGCCGGTCAATGCCTTGCACTTGCGGAAGAGCTGCGTGCGGCTCAGGCAGACGTCCGACGCCAGGAGTTCGACCGAATAGTCTTCGTCGCTGAGATGCTGGTTGATGTAGCGATGGATCTTCGCGAGGAACTCCTGATCGTAGGGGGAGAGGGAGGGAGCCCCTGCAGCCCCTGCGGCCCCCCTCTTATCCCCCCGTAAGGGGGATGACTGATTGTTACCTTCAGTGGCCGATCCCTCCGGTTGTGACAATATGCCCTCCCCCTGAAGGGGGGATGAGAGGGGGGCCGTGGAGGCTGCCGTGTAGAAGTCCTTCACGCGGACGTGGTTCTTGATGAGCGTCTCCATCTGCGCGAGGAGCACACCGCTGTTGAAGGGCTTGGCAATGTAGGCGTCGGCGCCCTCCTCGAGGCCACGGATGCGCTGCTCGTCGAGCGAGCAGGCAGTGAGCATCAGCACGGGGATATGGCTGGTGGTGGGGCCTGACTTGAGGCGGCGGCAGCACTCCAGGCCGTCCATGACGGGCATCATCACGTCGCAGACGATGATGTCGGGCACCACCTCCTCAGCCTTGCGCAGACCCTCGCTGCCATCGGCGGCACTGAGCACGCGGTAACTGTCGGCGAGCAGGGTGCGCAGCAGCAGGCGGATGTCGTCGTTGTCGTCGATGACGAGGGCGATGGGCCGTGGCTCATCGTCTGCCACGGTGAGGTCTTCGCCCTCCTCGACCTTCTGGAGGCTCTCCTGCTCGGTCGTGACGCGCTCGCTCATCATTCCGGCCGACTCGATGACGGCGCCCTCGGGCACCTCGCGCATCGGTATCCGGAAGGTGAAGACGGTGCCCGTGCAGTCGGTGCGGTTGGCCGCCTCGATGGTGCCGCCGTGGAGTTCGACGAGCGTCTTGGCGAGCGAGAGGCCGAGGCCGGTGCCTTCGTGGTGCGACGCATCGACCATGTAGTAGCTCTCGAAGATGCGCTGGATGTGCTCTTCGTCGATGCCGGGACCCGTGTCGGCAATACTCATTGTTATATTATCGCACGCGCGCGAGAGGGTGACGGTGATGGCGCCTCCTGCTGGCGTGTACTTGAAGGCATTGCCTACCAGGTTGTAGAAGATGCGCTCCAGCTTGCGGCGGTCGGCGAGGGTCGTGAAGGGTGCATTGTGCATTATGCCCCCTGCACCATCAATGACGAGCTCCAGCGTCACGCCTTGCTTGGCAGCCAGTCCCTGGAACGAGTCGACCCAGAGGCGGGTCTCCTCGAGCACGTCGACAGGACGGAGGTTGAGCTCCATCTTGCCACTCTCGGCCTTCTGGAAGTCCAGGATCTGGTTGACCAGATGCTTCAGGACGTGGACGTTGCGTTTGGCGAGTTGTAGCATGCGGCGATCTTCGTCGGCTGTGGTGACCGAACGGAACTTCTGGATCAGACGGTCGACAGGCGCCTCGATGAGGGTCAATGGGGTGCGGAAGTCGTGGCTGATGTTGGTGAAGAACGAGAGCTTGGCATGCGTAGCCTCCTCGAGCTGATGGGTCATGGTGAGGAGCTGGTCGCGCTGCTCGCGGAGCAGGGTGCGCTGGCGGGTGAGGCTCTCGTTGGCACGCTTCTTGAAGCGGTACATGCGGAAGAGCGAGATGGCGAGCCCGAGCACCAGCAGCAGGAAGGCAATGACCACGTAGAGCTCGTGGCGATGGAGCTCGTCGAGCTGCGAGAAGTGGTCGGCACGGTCGCGCAGCTGCTGCACGTTCTCCGCCTCACGGTCGATGGCACGCTGCATGCTGGCGGTGAGCGATGCCTCCTCGGGCGAGGCGATGAGGTGACTTTCGAGCAGCTGCTCGCGCTGGTAGGGTTCGCCTCGCAGGATATTGATGGCGGTGCGCATGATGACGTGGCCGCCGGTGGGATAGGTGGCTGAGGCATCCTCGCGTCCCTCCTGGATGGCTTCGATGCCTTCACCGGGACCGACGAGGCCATCGACGCCGACAAACCGGATCTTGTTCCCGGGACGGGCCTGCTCGGCAGCCGCCTTGGCGGAGAATGCCATCCAGTCGCTGTGCGCCATCACGACGTCGACGTCGGGATAGAGGGTGAGCAGGGAGTCCATCAGCGAGGCGGCAATCGCGCCCGACCAGCGGGCATCGATGGTGGCGACGAGCTGCAGCTCGGGATGAGCGGCCAGGGCAGCCAGCACGCCCGAATGGCGCAGTTGGGCGGGCGACGACTCGCGCGAGCCCATCAGTTCGAGCACCTTGCCACCCTGCGGGCATTGGCTCAGGGCATAGTCGGCGAGCAGTCGGCCCGCCTCGACATTGTCGCCGCTGACGAAGGCGGTGTACTTGTCGCCCGTCGGTCGTCGGTCAAAGACCACGACGGGAATGCCCTGGTTGTAGGCGCGGGTGATGATGGGCGTGACGGCCGATGCCTCGTAGGGCGAGACGATGAGCAGGTCGACCTGCTGGTCGATGAAGTACTGGATGTCCTCGATCTGCCGCTCGGCCTGGTCGTCGGCGCAGCGCAGCTCCATCGTGATGCCGTCGGTGAGCAGGAGCTCCTGCGCCATCTCGCGGTTCTGCTTCTCGCGCCAGATGCCGCCGCTGCATTGCGAGACGCCGACGCGGTACTGCCGAGTGCCCCCATCTCCCGACGAGCAGGAGGTGAGCAGCATTATGAGGAGCGTGCCTATCAGAAGGATTGCTTTTCGCATGAAATCAGTGGGGTAATGAGTGTGTAATCTGGGTGCAAAGATAGATTATTTCTCTGAATTGACCAAAAAAATTGCTCAAAATCGCGTTAATTTGTTGCAATGAATGCCGAAACCTTGCATTTTTGCAAAAAAATCACTATCTTTGCGCCCCAATTATGAATTGTGAATTATGAATTGTGAATTATGAATAGTGAATTATCAATGAATTACATTTTTGATTCGATCATGAGTCAGGAGGTCAACCTCCTGGGCGCAGCCTTCAAGCTGGCGCTGAGCCTCGTGCTGGGTGCGCTGATAGGCATGGAGCGTGGCCGCAAGGGTCACGTGGCGGGCATGCGCACCTTTGCGCTGATCTGCATGGGCGCCACGCTGGCGATGCTGGTGTCGATCTACATCCCGCAGGAATACATGGGGCTGAAGAACGGCGACCCCGGACGTATCGCAGCGCAGGTGGTGTCGGGCATCGGCTTCCTGGGCGCGGGCGCCATCATCCAGCAGAAGGGCGCCGTCAAGGGTCTGACCACGGCGGCGGGCATCTGGGTGACGGCGGCCATCGGCCTGGCTGTGGGCTCGGGCATGTACGTCATCCCCACGGTGGCGGTGATACTGATCCTCTTCATGCTCAATGTGGCTGAGCGCTACGAGGTGAAGCGTTTCAAGTCGGACGATGGCAAGATCATCCGCGTCAAGTCGGCGGTCATCATCGAGGATGTGCAGCCCTTCCGCGCGGCTATCGAGGCAGCGGGCATCCACATCCAGGACGTCTTCATCCGCTACGACTACAGCAAGGAGTACACCATCGTCAACTTCATGATTCTCACCAAGGGCAATGTGGACTTCGTCCAGCTCTTCCGGGTGCTGCGTGGCTGCGGCAAGGAGGTCAGGAGCATCACGCTCACCAACGAGGTGAACAACTGACAGGCAAATTACATACTATTAGGTATTGCGGGTGCAAGGAAATGTTCGTATCTTTGCACCCGCTAACTGTATCATCAGGGTGCAAGATATCGTTCTTTCGGTGTGAAATTTGTTGCAACCCCGATAATATGAACGATTTGTAATAGGCGGTTCGGGCAGAATCGACTATCTTTGCGCCAGATTTCAAAAGGAATTTCTCTTCTAACCCTAAACAAATATCCGTTCAAATGAAACTGACCAATCAGCTCAATCATTACGAAGGCTTCATCTGGAAGCGTGAGATCAACGTGCGTGACTTCATCCAGCACAACTACACCCCCTACACGGGCGATGAGTCGTTCCTGGCTGGCCCTACCGAGCGCACCCTGAAGTTGTGGAATATCCTGACCGAGATGTTCAAGGTGGAGCGCGAGAAGGGCGTCTATGACGCCGAGACCCGCCGTCCTCAGACCCTGACCACCTATGGCCCCGGCTACATCAGCAAGGAGGACGAGGTCATCGTGGGCCTCCAGACCGATGCTCCGCTGAAGCGCGGCATCTTCCCCAAGGGTGGCATCCGCATGGTCGAGGCTGCCCTGCAGTCCTATGGCTACGAGCTCGACCCCGACACCAAGCAGGTCTACACCAAGCATCGCAAGACTCACAACGAGGGCGTCTTCTCGGCCTACACCAAGGAGATCCGCGCTGCCCGTCACAGTCACGTCATCACCGGCCTGCCCGATGCCTATGCCCGTGGCCGCATCATCGGCGACTACCGCCGCATCGCCCTCTATGGCGTCGACAACCTCATCGCCGAGAAGCAGCGCTTCATGGACCGTCTGGACGTCCAGGAGCTCACCAGCGAGATCATCCAGCAGCGCGAGGAGACCGCTGAGCAGATTGCAGCCCTCAAGCGCTTCGTCAAGATGTGCGCCGACTACGGCTTCGACGTCACCAAGCCTGCCCAGAATGCCCGCGAGGCCGTGCAGTTCGTCTACTTCGGCTACCTCGGTGCCGTCAAGGATCAGGACGGTGCTGCCATGTCCATCGGCCGTATCTCCACCTTCCTCGACATCTTCATCGAGCATGACCTGCAGGAGGGCACCCTCACCGAGCAGGAGGCGCAGGAGCTGATTGACCAGATGGTCATCAAGCTGCGCATCGTCCGCTTCCTGCGTACGCCCGAATACAACGACCTCTTCTCGGGCGACCCCGTCTGGGTCACCGCCAGCGAGGGCGGCATGGGCATCGATGGCCGCACCCTGGTCACCAAGACCTGCTACCGCATGCTCCACACCCTTGAGAACCTCGGTCCCGCCCCCGAACCTAACCTCACCGTGCTCTGGAGCGAGCGCCTGCCGGAGGCATGGAAGCGCTACTGCGCCAAGATGTCCATCAAGACCTCGGCCATCCAGTACGAGAACGACGACCTGATGCGTCCCGACTACGGCGACGACTACGGCATCGCCTGCTGCGTCTCGCCCATGAAGATCGGCAAGCAGATGCAGTACTTCGGCGCCCGTGCCAACCTCGCCAAGTGCCTGCTCTACGCCATCAACGGTGGCCGCGACGAGCGCACCGGCGAGCAGATTGCCCCACAGTATGCACCTATCACCGGCGAGTACCTCGACTACGATGACGTGATGGACAAGTTCGAGCAGATGATGCGCTGGCTCGCCAAGACCTACGTCAATGCCCTCAAGATCATCCATTATATGCATGACAAGTACGACTACGAGGCCTTCGAGATGGCGCTGCACGACGGCGACGTCGAGCGCACCCGTGCCACCGGCATCGCCGGTCTCTCCATCGTCACCGACTCGCTGGCAGCCATCAAGTTCGGCAAGGTCCGCGTCATCCGCGACGAGCGTGGCCTGGCTGTCGGCTTCGAGAACACCGGCTACGTCCCCTTCGGCAACAACGACGAGAAGACCGATGCCCTGGCGCTGATGGTCACCGAGAAGTTCATGGAGTTCATGCGCCAGCACCAGACCTATCGTCATGCCCGTCCGACGCAGTCGCTGCTCACCATCACCTCGAACGTCGTCTACGGCAAGTACACTGGCGCCACTCCTGATGGACGTCCAGCCGGCGTGCCTTTCGCTCCTGGTGCCAACCCGATGAACGGTCGCGACACCCGCGGCGCTGTGGCTGCCCTGGCTTCGGTCGCCAAGCTCCCCTTCCAGCATTCGCACGATGGCATCTCCTACACCTTCGCCATCTCGCCTGCCACGCTCGGCAAGGACACCGACACCAAGATTGACAACCTCGTCAGCCTGATGGATGGCTACTTCACTCCCGATGGCGGTCATCATCTCAACGTCAACGTCTTCGACCGTGACCTCCTCGTCGATGCCATGGAGCATCCTGAGAAGTATCCTCAGCTCACCATCCGCGTCTCGGGCTACGCTGTCAACTTCGTCAAGCTGACCCGCGAGCAGCAGCTCGACGTGCTGAGTCGCACCATCAACCAGTCGCTCTGATGACGGGGCGGATCCATTCCATTGAGAGTTTTGGCGCCGTTGACGGTCCCGGCATTCGTTTTGTGACGTTCATGCAGGGGTGCCCGATGCGGTGCCAATTCTGCCACAATCCCGACACGTGGGACCCGCTGGCTCCCGTGCAGTTCGAGTGGACGCCTGAGGCGCTGCTGGCCGAGACGCTCCGATACAAGAGCTTCATCCGCAAGGGGGGCGTGACGGTGAGTGGCGGTGAGCCCCTCATGCAGGCGGCCTTCGTGCGCGAATACTTCCGCCTCTGCCAGTCGCGGGGCATCCACACGGCGCTTGACACCAGCGGCGCCATCTTCACGCCCGAGGCTACCTCGGTGCTCGACCATACCGACCTCGTCCTGCTCGACATCAAGACAACCTGCGATGCGCTGCATCCCAGCTATACGGGTCTGCCCCGGCGCAACAACCAGGCATGGCTCGACCTCCTGCTGGAGCGGCGGCAGCCCGTGTGGATTCGCCACGTGGTGGTGCCTCAGCGTACCTACGATGACGCGCGCCTGCGTGCCGTGGCTCAGCACCTGCTGCCCTACGTCTCCATCATCGAGCGTGTGGAGCTCCTCGCCTATCACACCATGGGGCGCTACAAGTACCAGCAGCTCGGCATCCCCTATGCCCTCGAGGGTATCCCCGACCTGACGCAGGAGGAGTTGGAGCACGCCCGCTCGCTCTTCCGCAGCATCCTCCCGTCGTCTGTCAAGGTGCAATGATCAAGAAAAAGCCGTGAATGGGCATCCCTGCTGATTCACGGCTTCACTATACACATATTATTATAACTAACTGAAGTTTCGGTGGTGAGACGGGCAAAAAATAGTTGTCACATTTGTCACGTTGTCACGCGGCGAATAGGACAGAATGGGCGAATGGGTCAAATGATGGCTGATGTTCAAATAGTTGAATGTTTTGCACGGGTGCAAAGGTTATGTCGGGTGGTCAATGAATGTTCAATAGTGGGTCAATAATCAAAAGCAAAGCAAAACGTCGTCCTGCTTCCCAGCAGAGCGACGCGCTACAAAGATGTAATCAACCTTAAAACAAACAGGGAGCATGAGGTGGAATCATTATGAGGTTATTGTTCAGAAACAATGTCGTAGGGATGCTTAAAGATATCACGATACTCCATTTCGGGAGGGTAGGCAAGGCAAGGGCAGGCCTTATGGTCATCGAGTTCGTGGTGTCCGCGGAGAACGGCGTCGGGATAAATCTCGTGCAGAAGCGAGAACACGGCACGGAGTGACTCTTTCTGCGCGTCGGTGCGGTTGTCGATGTAGATGGGGTGAGCGCCTTGCTCGGCGTGGCCACCTTCATAACAGATCCCGATGCTATGGGCATTCCAGTTCTTTACGTGGCACCCTATCTCGCTGATAGGGCGGCAGTAATGTATGGTGCCGTCGCGACGGATGTAAACGTGATAGCCCGGCCAGGCGCCGAAGCCCCGTGCGCGGTGGTCGCGTTGCAGCCGTTCGAGGGTGTAATTCTGCGACGGGCGAGTGTCGGAGCAATGGAGGACGAAGAGGTTAATCTGACGAGTCGAATCCATGTGTCATTGGTTTCCATAGGGGTTAATGGTTGGGATGTCAAAAATTGTATGTTTTTTCCATTTATTCGTGGTTTTACACCGAACAAGGATCGAAAATTAAACGAACAAAGAACGAAAACATCTGATAGATGGGGGATTTTCTTGCTCTCTTTGGTCGCGCACAAGCGGAGCCATATAAAAGAATTAAAGATGGTGAATATAGCGCAATCAAGAATTGCGGTGCAAAGATAAGCATAAAGTTGCGGAAACTCCAAATTTTTTTTCAATTTTTTTTCGACTGATTTTCACGCTTGTCCTGTTCGCCGCGTGACAACGTGACAAATGTGACAACTTATTTCGGGGGGTACATACTCCGAAAAAATGCTCTAAATATATATAGTTATAAT
>R14__coassemble_788_pt1 | contig 19094 bp, 8 predicted proteins | sample R14__metabat2_high_PE_017 | metagenome-assembled genome bin R14 | reverse complement strand
GGCTTGCTGCTGCTGCCGCTGCCATTGCCCTGAGGCTTGCTGCTGCTGCCGCTGCCATTGCCCTGAAGCTTGCTGTTGATGCCGCTACCATTGCCCTGAGGCTTGCTGCTGTTGCCGCTACCATTGCCCTGAGGCTTGCTGCTGCTGCTTCCCTGCTGGGCATTGCCCTGCGACTGCTGCTGCTCGCGATGGTTGATCTGTGGGGTGTTCTTGTTCTGGCCCTTGCGCTCATCCTGGTAGCGCTGATCCTGCTCGCGGTTCTTCTGGCTGCTGTTGCTGTAGCCGTTGGTCTGCTGCTTGGCACCACGGTCGCGGCGGTTGTTGCCGAAGTCGCTGCGTGAGTGGGTATCGGCGTTCTTCGAACCCTTGATCTTGGCAGGCTCCTTGTGAATCTGATGGTTGTAACGGCCGCCAATGCCGTAGAATCCGCTCTGGAAGTGGCTGCGTGAGTGACCGCCACGGTAGCTCTTGTAGATGCTTGGCGCGTTGAAGTAGAAGAACTTGTGGTTGTTGTAGATCTGATGTACGCGCATCAGCCAGTTGCTGCGGTAGGTGTAGATGGGGCGATAGAAGTACTCCAGATTCATGAACTTGACGTACTGCGTAGCGTTCATGATGTAGCGCAGGTCATCATTGCGCCAGTCCAGGTAGGTGTAGTACTGGTCGATGGCATCGCCGTATCCTCTGACCACGTCGGTCATGATGGGATTGATGCTGCAGAAGAAATCGTAGTTGATCTCGTAGCAGTCATCGTACTGCTGAGGGGTCATGTCGAGTTCGTAGGCCATGCGGTCGCTCAGGAAGCGTGCGTTCTCGCGGATGGTGCTGGTCGACCAGGCGAAGGCTGAGGTGATGCCCATCAGGGCTACGCTCAGGGTGAGGAGAGTCTTCTTCATTTCTTTAGATGTGTTAGAGGTTTATATTTGTTGTTCTTTGTCTATAGGACGTTGATCGAGGACGATGGTTTAATTATTTAAACGTAATTTTCCCTTGATTATTGTCCACAAAGCCAATAAATGAATATCACCACTTCCGCTTCTACCGTTTCGAAAGCGAAAATGGTGATATCTCATATTGTCAGTGTGAGCCGGATCAGATCAGCGGCATGCCTGCCTCCAGGCATTTCTGGCGCATGTCGTCGGGCCAGATGCTCGATTGGGTCTCGCCGATGTGCGCCTTGTGGAGCAGCACCATGCATAGGCGGCTCTGTCCGATACCGCCGCCGATTGAAAGGGGCAATTCACCCTCGAGCAGACGCTTGTGGAAGTAGAGCCCCACGCGCTCCTCTTTGCCTGTCAGACGCAGCTGACGCAGCAATGCCTCGGCATCGACGCGGATGCCCATCGACGAGAGCTCCATTGCGCGACCCAGCACGGGATACCACACCAGCAGGTCGCCATTCAGTCCGCAGAAGCCATCCTCGTTTTCGGTGGTCCAGTCGTCGTAGTCAGGGGCACGTAGGTCGTGCGGCTCGCCGTCGCCCAACTTGCCACCGATGCCCATGATGAAGACGGCGCCATGCTTGCGGCAAATCTCGTCCTCACGCTCCTTGGGCGTCATGTCGGGGTACATCAGACGCAGTTCCTCCGAATGAATGAAGAAGATGTCCTCGGGCAGGAAGTGCTTGATATCTGGATAGGTCTCGCAGATGTAGAACTCAGTGCGCAGGATGGCAGAGTAGATCTTACGAACGATCTTCTTGAGGAACTTGATGTTGCGGTCCTCCTTGCGCATCACGCGCTCCCAGTCCCACTGGTCGACGTAGAGCGAGTGGATGTTGTCCAACTCCTCGTCAGCACGGATGGCGTTCATGTCGGTCACTATGCCGAAGCCCTCCTCAATCTGGTATTCTGCCAGCGTGTTGCGCTTCCACTTGGCCAACGAGTGCACCACCTCTGCGCGTGCTTCGTTCATGTCCTTAATGGGAAAGTTGACGGCGCGTTCCACGCCGTTCAGGTCGTCGTTCATGCCCAGTCCACGCAGGACGAAGAGCGGAGCGGTGACGCGACGCAGGCGCAACTCGGTTGAGAGGCTCTGCAGGAAGAAGTCCTTGATATTCTTGATGGCCTGTTCGGTCTGTTTCAGGTCGAGGGCCGACTGGTAGTCAGCGGGGATGATGAGTTGACTCATTGCTACGGTTTCGAATTGAATTTACTTAATTTGCGGCTGCAAATATAAAGCAAATTTTCCAATTCTGCAAATTTTTGCTCAACAAAATCGCATTTTACGCGATTTTTTCTTGTAATGAGGGCCAAACTGCCACGAACGGCGCATTTTTGCTGCCTTGTTCTCGCCTATTCTTCCTATCCTAATCCTCCGTACTGCTATTCTGAAGTCCGCTATTCTGCAGCCCGCTGTGTCTGGACTTGTGCTAGGGTGTTGTTTGGTTGGTGGTTGTTGATAGTAGCTATAGAGACTATAGAGTCTATAGTGGCTATAATAGCTATAGTAACTATAGACTCTATAGTGACCCCCGCTTACTCGTAGTCCTGCCAGCTCTTGATCTGGATATCCTCCTGCTTCATTGAGCAGAAGGCCTCGATGAAGGCGCTGGCGAGGCGGGCGTTGGTGATGAGCGGGATGTTGTGATCGATGGCGCCACGACGGATGCGGTAGCCATTGGTCAGCTCGCGCTTAGTGTGGTTCTTGGGGATGTTGACGATCAGGTCGAACTTGTGGGCAGCGATCATGTTCATCACGTTCAGGGGCGACTCCTGGTTCTCATCGGGCCAGAAGACGGGTGTAGCCTTCACACCGTTCTCGTTGAAGAAGACGGCAGTGCCGGCGCTGGCGTAGATGGTGTAGCCTGCCTTGACCAAGGCGGTGGCAGCATCGAGGATAGCGACTTTCGACTTGGTCTCGCCGCTCGAGATCATCACGGCCTTCTCCTTCGATGGGAGCTTGTAGCCGGTGGCGATCATGGCGTTGAGCAATGCCTCGTTGAAGTCGTCGCCCATACAGCCTACCTCGCCGGTCGATGACATGTCGACGCCCAGCACAGGGTCAGCGTTCTGCAGACGGGCGAACGAGAACTGCGATGCCTTGACGCCGATGCGGTCGATGTCGAACTCCGACTTGTCGGGCTTGGTGTACGAGGCACCCAGCATGATACGGGTGGCGGTCTCGATGAAGTTGCGCTTCAGCACCTTCGAGACGAATGGGAACGAGCGTGAGGCACGCAGGTTGCACTCGATGACCTTCACGTCGCGCCCCTTGGCGAGGTACTGGATATTGAAGGGGCCTGAGATGTTGAGTTCCTTGGCAATGGCACGGCTGATCTTCTTGATCTGACGGACCGTAGCGAACGAGATCTGCTGGGCTGGGAAGCACATGGTGGCATCGCCCGAGTGGACACCGGCATACTCGATATGCTCTGAGATGGCATACTCGACGACCTCGCCCTCCTTGGCGACAGCGTCGAACTCGATCTCGTTGGTCTCCTGCATGAACTGCGAGATGACGACAGGATACTCCTTCGATACCTCCGAAGCGAGCTCCAGGTAGCGGCGCAGCTCCTCGTCGTCGTAGCAGACGTTCATCGCAGCGCCTGACAGCACGTACGAAGGACGCACCAGAACGGGATAGCCCACCTCATCGACGAACTTCTGCACGTCGTCCATCGAGGTCAAAGCCGACCACTTAGGCTGATCGATGCCGAGCTTGTCGAGCATGGCCGAGAACTTGCCGCGGTTCTCTGCGCGGTCAATCGAGACAGGCGAAGTGCCCAGAATCGGCACGGACTGGCGATGCAGCTTCATGGCGAGGTTGTTCGGGATCTGTCCGCCCACCGAGACGATCACGCCACCGGGCTGCTCGAGGTCGATGACGTCGAGCACACGCTCGAACGACAGCTCATCGAAATAGAGGCGATCGCACATGTCGTAGTCGGTGGAGACGGTCTCGGGGTTGTAGTTGATCATGATTGACTTGTAGCCCAGCTTGCGTGCGGTCTGCACGGCGTTGACCGAGCACCAGTCGAACTCTACCGACGAACCAATGCGGTAGGCACCTGAGCCCAGCACGACGACCGACTTCTCATTCTTATAATAGTTGACGTCGTAGCCCTCGACGGCATAGGTCATGTAGAGGTAGTTGGTCAGGTCGGGATGCTCGGAGGCAACAGTGGGGATGCGCTTCACGGCAGGCAGGATCTGCATCTTCTTGCGCAGGGCGCGGACGGCGAGCACCTCCTTCTCCATATTGCCTGCATGCTGGTTGAGCACGAAGCGGGCGATCTGGAAATCCGAGAAGCCCATGACCTTCGCCTTGCGCATGATTTCGGGTGTGATGTTGTCCAACGAACCGAGCGTGCAGAGGAAGCTCTTGTAGTCGACGATGTTCTTCATGCGCTCGATGAACCAGACGTCAATCTTGGTGAGCTCCTCGATGCGCTCGACGGCGTAGCCCTCCTCGAGTGCCTGAGCGATGGCGAAGATGCGCAGGTCGGTAGGATTAGCCAATTCCTCGTCGAGGTTGGTGAACTTGGTGTGGTCATTGCCCACGAAGCCGTGCATGCCTTGACCGATCATGCGGAGACCCTTCTGGAGCATCTCTTCGAACGAGCGGCCGATGGACATGATCTCGCCGACCGACTTCATTGACGAGCCGAGCTTGTGGCTGACGCCGGCGAACTTGGTGAGGTCCCAGCGAGGGATCTTGCAGATCATGTAGTCGAGCGAAGGAGCGACGTAGGCTGAATTGGTAGTGCCCATCTCGCCGATCTGGTCGAGGGTGTAGCCCAGGGCAATCTTGGCGGCAACGAAAGCGAGCGGGTAGCCGGTGGCCTTCGAGGCAAGGGCAGACGAACGCGACAGGCGGGCGTTGATCTCGATGATGCGGTAGTCGTTGGTGACGGCGTTGAAGGCGAACTGGATATTGCACTCGCCGACGATCTGCAGGTGACGCACGCACTTGATGGTCAGTTCCTGCAGCATCTTGACCTGCTCGTCAGTGAGCGAACAGGTAGGAGCCACGACGATCGACTCACCCGTGTGGATGCCCAGCGGGTCAAAGTTCTCCATCGAAGCGACGGTGAAGCAATGGTCGTTGGCGTCGCGGATGCACTCGAACTCGATCTCCTTCCAGCCCTTCAGCGACTCCTCGACGAGGACCTGTGGGGCAAAGGTGAAGGCCGACTCGGCGATCTCCTTGAAGACCTCCTCGGTGGGGCAGACGCCCGAACCCAGGCCGCCCAACGCATAGGCCGAACGGATCATGATGGGGTAACCGATGCGACGGGCAGCAGCCAGCGCATCCTCCATCGTCTCGCATGCCTGGCTGACAGGCACCTTGAGGTCCACCTTGTTGAGCTCCTTGACGAAGAGGTCGCGGTCCTCGGTGTTCATGATGGCCTCGACCGAGGTACCGAGCACCTTGACGCCATACTCAGCCAGCACGCCGCTCTGATACAGTGCAGTACCTACATTCAGACCAGTCTGGCCGCCCCATGCCAGCATGATGCCGTCGGGACGCTCCTTCTTGATGATCTCGGTGATGAAGTAGGGAGTGATAGGGAGGAAGTAAACCTTGTCAGCGATGCCTTCCGAAGTCTGGATGGTGGCAATGTTGGGGTTGACGAGCACTGAGCTGATACCCTCCTCACGCAGCGCCTTGAGCGCCTGGCTGCCGGAGTAGTCGAACTCACCGGCCTGTCCGATCTTGAGCGCACCAGAGCCCAGGACAAGCACTTTCTTGAGATTCAATTTGTTCATAAGAATGTAGGATTAATATACCTTAATTTGTTGTATCTTCAGGGGGCAAAGATAGGAATTTTCTGCGACATATCCAAACTTTCGGACCGAAAATCGTCACTCCTCCCCCATTTTTTGTCTCTCATTGCTCAAAATGGGTCAAATTAGCCACTCGACATTCAAAATGACGGTTCGCAATATTGCCGTCATTCCAGACCGGAATACCGAAAAACGACGCAACGTTGGTCATCCCTTGGCTCCTTGCGCGATACCTTATATATTTGCGGCATGAAAGTTGATTATAACAGAACGCAGATTGAAGAAATTGGATGGATTTGAACAGATTTTATCACTGCTCGACATTGCATCTCAAAAAATCTGTTTCCATCTGTTTAATCTGCGTTCTAAAGTGAAAGTAGATTGTTCCACATCTAAAACACTGAACGATATGTACAAGTTGCTGCTACATGACCATCCGCAGGAGGTCACACGCAAAGAGCTCCATCAGTGGCTCGACGAGCTCCCCGACGAGCGGCGCACCAAGGCGCTGCGCCATCGCTTCCTGATTGACCAGGTGCAGTCCGCGCTCGCCTACCGACTGCTGCGACAAGGGCTATACGAAGGCTACGGCATCGAGGGCAACGTCCGCCTCACCGAAGGCCCCTGCGGCAAGCCCCTTCTCACGGACTACCCCGACCTCCACTTCAACCTCAGCCACTGCCGCGGCGGCGTGATATGCGCCCTCGGCGACGAACCCGTCGGGGTGGACATCGAGCAGGTGAGCGCCGGACTCCCTGACCCAGATCTCTGCCACCAATGCTTCAGCCGAAGCGAGACAGACGACATCCTCCACGCTGCCAATCCTGCCCGACGCTTCCTCCAAGGATGGACAATGAAGGAGTCCTACCTGAAACTGACGGGCGAAGGTCTGACGGGCGAAGGTCTGCCCCACCTGCTCACACCCCAGGTACAGGAGCAATGCCAATGGCAAAGCTTCGAACACGGCCCCCTCACCTACACCGTCTGCACCTACCGCAATCAGCATTAACTTTTGGATATCAGTTAAGTCAATTACAAGATGAAACCGTTTACTATCACCGCCATCAGTCTTCTGATGCTGACCGAAAAAGCCTCCGCCCAGAACCCTTCCACCGACCCGGAGATGAAGCCCATCATGGAAGTGACGCCCGACGTGAAGACCCTCCATCCCGACCGCATGGGTCTGGCGCCCGGCACGACCCTCGCCGAGGTATTGCAGCATCTGCCCGAGCTCACCATGCTGGGCTCCAGCGCCCTCACCAGCGACTACTCCCTGATCGTCGACGGCGATGCCTACAACCTCGACGCAGAAGTCTACCTGGCGCAGACGCGCCTCTCCGAGGTCCAGCAGATCGACCTGATCACCAACGGCATCACAGCCGGAGTGCCCGGTGTGATGGGTTACATCCTGGTCACCACGCGTGACATCCCCGAGGGCCGGCACGGAGGTGCAGACCTTGGAGTAAGCTCCAGGGGCGACGTCTCCCCCTCGGTGGAACTGAGCTGGAAGGAGGGGCGCTGGAGCTCGCAGGCGAGCCTCTCGGCCGACTGGTGCCGCAGCCACATGCAGTCGGGCTGCCTCGAGGCTCCCAGCCAGCGCTGGAGCGAGACGGACATCTGGCAGCGCCCCATGGACGAACAGGCACAAGGCCGTCTGACCTACCAGGGCAAGCATGACTGCCTTGACCTCCGCCTGACGCAGCTCTGTCAGCACTGCGACAACGAGAGCGACCAGCTGAACCGCGACGCGGCGCTGGGCCAGCGGCTGTCACGCAAGGTCAACGACCACCGTGCTACGCGTCACGACTACACCGCCCTGCTCCGCTGGGACCACCACCTGGCCGACCACCACAGCCTGACGCTCAAGGGGCAATACGAATACGCCTCCATTCCCGACGCCGACTGGCGACAGTTCGCCTACGGCACAGACGACACCTGCCTCGACACGCTGCAGTGCGGCGACATCGAACGTCACGCCACCAGCCACACCCTCTCGACCACCCTGCTCTACGAAGGCCGTCTGGCCCCCTCGCTGCTGCTCGAGGCGGGTGCCACCTACAACTACTGCTCCAACTCCGAACATCAGCTGTCGGCATGCGGCATGCTGAACCCCCTGCGCCAGCGCATCGAGCCCCAGGAGATGGAGGTGACGCTCGACACCCGCACCCACACCTCCCAGGCTTTTGCCCAGCTGACGTGGGAGCCTTCGGAACACTGGCATCTGATGGTGGGCGAACGCGGACGCTACGTCAGCCACCACTTCCGGTCTGACGGGGTCAGCGACGATCAGGCCACCCAGCACTTCGACAGCTGGCAGTCGTCGGCGATGGCCAGTTACCGTCCCTCCGCCTCCCACACCCTACTGGCTGGCTACAACCGACGGATGCTGATGCCCTCAGCCACGCAGCTCTACCCCGTCCCGCTGCTGCAAGACGATGCCTCGCGCATCTCTTACCTCAAGGGCAATGACAAGCTCCGCTCCCCCACCTACGACATCTGGAACGTGGGCTACAGCTACGGTCGCTCCCCCTGGGAGGTCACCCTCGAGGGCCGATACTTCCACTGCAGCGACATCATCGGCTCCCGGCAGGTGAGCAGCGGCTACCTCGGCCGCGACTTCACCCTCTGCAGCGTCGAGAACCTCCAGTGCCAGGATGTCTGGTCGGCCAATGCCTCGGCTTCGTGGATGGGCAGCCGCCTGGCGCTGCTCGGGGCCCTCAACTACAGCCACTCGTCCACCTCCGACTACGAGGCGGATGCCGAACGGGACAGGCAGCAGGTGCTGACAGCTCGGCTGATGGCACACCTCGACTGCGGCAAGGGGTGGCGCATCTCCCTCACCGAGGTCTTCCGCACGGGTGCCCGCACGGCTACCACCCGCAGCGACGACGAGTGGTATGCCGCCCTGGCGGTGAGCAAGGGCTGGAAGGGCGTCGACGTCACGCTCCGTTGGGACAACTTCCTCGAGCGCGACTTCCGGACCCGCCACACCGACTGCGCCTCCTACAGCTGGCTCAGTCCCCACCAGAACATGCTCCGACTGTCGGCAACCTACCGTTTCTGAGGGGGACAGAGCTGGTCAGTTATTATTCAACAACGGACATCATCGGAAACAGAACAGAACCAATACGAAAATAGCCAATCTACCAGCAATCCCCCGTTCTTGCCCGAAAAGTTTCAGTTCAGTTTCCGTTGTAAAATAAGAATCGAATCAAATGGTAACGCTTAATATCAAAGAAAATGACGCACAGCACGCATTGGTGCTGCTCAAGGGTGAGCTGGACACTGCAGCCACCGAGAAGTTCACAAACGATCTGTCCCCCCTCACCGAGGATGCAGGCAAGAAGATCTGCATCGACTTCGGCGAACTGAAGTACATCTCTTCGGCGGGCATGCGCATCCTCCTGGCGCTCAACCGCCAGGCGCTCGCCCGGGGCGGCAAGGTCAGCATCAAGGGCATGAGCCAGGACATCCATCAGATCTTCCAGATGACTGGCTTCGACCAGATGTTCGAGATCATTGAACAATAACCTTTAGCAAAATCGACTGGAGATCAAAGGCTTTATTTCGTTTTATGTAATCCCGACTGATATCCAAAGACATAACTGGTCGGTTATTATTCAACAACGGAAATGATCGGAAATAGAACAGAAATGGAACGGAAATAGCCAATCAATCCGCAATTTCCGTTCAATTTCCGGAAAGTTTAAGTTCAATTTCCGTTGTAAAATATAAATCAGCTATTTCCGTTGTAAAATAAAAACGATTAATAGACCCGAAATTCCCAGAAAATTTTGACATCTTAAAAAAATTGATAATTATGAAAAGCTTCGATATGACTATGACGCAGAACGGCAGCAATGCCCCACAGAACCGCAACGCCGAAATGGCATGGTGCGAACAGACCTTCGGATCGGTCGAGAGCCCCACCCTCCCCGGTCGCGATGTATATGAACCCCTGGAAGAAACCCGCGGCTGCCACACGCAGCCCCTGGGCATCAAGGGTTCGACCGAGCTCGACGCTGCCCCCTTCGCAGCTGCCTTCGCCCTGACCCTGCGTGCCTTCACGGGCGATGACCTGGTGAGCTACGCCACCCTCGACGGGGGACGCCTCCTGCCCGTTTGCCACGACTTCGCACGCCTGCAGACCGTCAGCGACCTCACCGCCCAGACCCGTGCGCTGCTTAGCCAGTTGCGTCAGTTGCAGCACGTCACCTTCGCCGACGTGTGCCAGTTGTGCGGCATGACCGACGACGTCTGCTTCAGCTTCGAGTGCGAAGGGCAGCCCGGCACAGCAGCCTCCTGCCCCGTCAGCAAGCTCGGTGCCCAAGTGACCCTCGTCGAAGGCGAGTACCAGCTGCAGCTGCAGTATGATGCGCAGGAGTATTCTGTCGCCATCGTCCGTCAGCTGGCCGCCTCCTACCGGCACCTCCTCCAGCAGGTCATCGACCGTCCGGAGACGCCCCTCTCGTCGCTCACCGTCTGCGATGATGAGCAGTTGAAGCAGCTCGACCGCTTCAACGCGATGTTCCGCACCCCGGGCGCCGAGTACCGTGAGGAGTCCGTCATCGAAGCTTTCCGCGAGGCTGCCCGCCAGTACCCCGACAACGTGGCTGCCCGCTTCCGCGACCTGTCCTACACCTACCGCGAACTCGATGCCCTGACCGACCGCATCGGTGCGCAGATCTACTCCATGGTCAAGGACTGCGGCAAGGCGGAGCCCGTAGTTTCGATCCTGATTCCCCGCAGCGAACTGATGTTCATCCTGCCCCTGGCCGTGATGAAGGCAGGCTGTGCCTACCAGCCCCTCGACCCCAGCTATCCACAGGAGCGGCTCAACTTCATGGTCAAGGATGCCGACGCCGTCCTGCTCATCGCCGACCCGACGTTGCGCTCCGCAGTCGACGAATATGAGGGCAATGTGCTGCTCACCAGCCAGCTGGCCGACGAATCATCCTGCACGGGCGAACTGGCCCCTGCCGTCGCCCCCAGCCAGCTGCTGATCCTGCTCTACACCTCAGGCTCGACGGGCGTGCCCAAGGGCGTGATGCTCGAGCACCGTCAGGTGATGGCCTACGTGCGCTGGTATCAGCATCAGTACGAGATGACCCCCGCCAGCGTAGGTGCCGCCTATGCCTCGTTCGGCTTCGATGCCGACATGATGGACCTCTACACCCCATTGACCCTGGGTGCCACGCTCTGTGTCATCCCCGACGAGATCCGTCTCGATCTCGTGGCCCTGCGCGACTTCATGAACCGCTACGGCGTCACCGTCGCCTTCATGACCACCCAGGTGGCCCAGCAGTTTGCCCTCAACGTCGAGGGTCTCACCACCCTGCGTCACCTCAGCATGGGCGGTGAGAAGATGATGTCGATGCAGCCCCGCACGGACTTCCGTCTGCACAACATCTACGGCCCCACCGAGTGCAGCATCGCCGTGACGCAGTACGAGGTCAATTGCTACGAGCCCAACATCCCCATCGGCCACCCCACCGAGACGACGACGCTGCGCGTGGTCGACAAGGCGGGTCACCGCCTGCCCGTCGGAGCTGCCGGCGAACTGTGGGTCAATGGTCCCCAGGTGGGCCGCGGCTACCTCCGTCGTCCCGAGAAGACCGCCGAGGTCTTCATCGAGCACGAGGGTCAGCGCTGGTACCGCACGGGCGACATCGTACGCTATCGTGAGGACGGCAACGTCGAGTTCGTGGGCCGCAAGGACAGTCAGGTCAAGGTGCGCGGCTTCCGCATCGAACTGAAGGAGGTCGAGGCTGTGATCCGTGACTACAAGGGCATCCAGGACGTTACCGTCCAGGCCTTCGACGACCCCAACGGAGGCAAGTTCATCGCTGCCTACGTGGTCAGCGACGACACCGTCGACGTGGAGGCGCTCAATGCCTTCATCCTCGACCAGAAGCCCCCCTACATGGTGCCTGCCGTGACAATACAGATCGATCGCATCCCCCTCAACGTCAACCAGAAGGTCGACAAGAAGGCATTGCCCCAGCCGGTCGCTGCTGCCGCCGCTCATCCACAGGAGTCCGTCCCCGTCCGTCTCAACCGGCTCGAGCAGGAACTGCACGACATCATCGCCACTGTGGTGGGGGCCAACGACTTCGGTCTGACCAACGTGCTTGCCTACCTGGGTCTCACCTCCATCACGAGCCTCAAGCTCGCCGCCCAGCTCTACAAGCGCTTCGGCATCCAGGTCGACTCGAAGGCGCTCGCCAAGACCGCCTCGCTCCAGAGCCTCGAGGACGAGATCGTCGAGGGTCTGCTCAATGGCAACTGCCCGAAGCAGGATGCCGTTGCTCCCGATGCAAACACCGGCTCGGAAGCCGCAACCGCCACCTCGAATGCCGCGAATGCCACCACCGCCTCGTCCACCGCCTCCTTCGCGCCCCTCACCTACGCCCAGCTGGGCGTCTACCTGGACTGCCTCAAGCACCCCGGCTCTATCCACTACAACCTCCCTGCCCAGATGCAGCTTCCCGCCTCAGTCACCGCTGACGAAGCCGTCGCCGCCGTGCGTGCCACGGTGGCCAATCACCAGAGCTTCCGCCTCGTCTTCAGCAATGCCCAGGGTGAACCCCAGCAGCACCTGCTCTACGAGCAGTTCGCCGACGTCGAGGTCCTGACACTGACCCCCGAGGAGCGTCAGCAGTACATCGCCCGTTTCGTCCAGCCCTTCGACCTTGCCAAGGGTCCGCTCTACCGCTTCGCCCTCCTGTTGACCCCCGCCACCGATGCTCAGCCAGCCACGACCACCCTGCTGATGGACATCCATCACCTCATCGCCGACGGTGGTTCGCTTGACCTCGTCGGGCAGGAGATAGCCGCCCGCCTCAATGGAGAAGCACCCGAGGCCGAAGCCTATCCCTACCTGCAGTTCGCCCTCGACCAGAAGGCAGCCCAGGGGGGCAAGGAGTACCACGAGGCGCACGACTTCTTCGACCGTCAGCTCAGCCAGTGCGAGGGCGCCATCCAGATCGTGCCCGACATGGCCAAGAATCCCGACGCCTCCCACACGCAGGGCGACGTGCGCAGTGCAGTCCAGATGGCTCCAGTCGAGCAGCTCGCCCGCCAGCTGGGCGTCTCTCCCATGAGCATCTGCCTCGCTGCCGCCTACTACACCGTCTGCCGCTTCGCCGGCACCAAGCAGGTCTACCTCGGCACCATCTCCAACGGCCGTTCCGACCTGCGCACCTTCAGCACCACGGGCATGTTCGTCAACACCCTGGCGCTCAGCAGCACCATCGCCGACCAGACCGTCAGCCAGTACATCCAGCAGACGGCACGCCAGTTCGACGAGACCCTCACGCACGAGCAGTATCCTTTCGCTCAGATTGCGGCCGACTACGACTTCCAGCCCGAGGTGGTCTTCGAGTACCAGGTGGGCATCCTGTCGGGCTACGACGTGCGCGGCACGCAGGTCAGCGTCGAGGCGCTCGCACTCCAGCAGACCCGCTTCAAGCTGGTGCTCTCGGTGTGGGACAATGCCGAGACCGGCGGCCACGACGTCGTCGTGAGCTACGACGCATCGCTCTACAGCTCCGCCCTTGCCCAATCGTTGGCCGAGTCGATGAGTGCCGTCATCGCCCACTTCACCGCGCAGCCCGATGCCCTCGTCAAGGCCATCTCCATCATGAGTCCGGGCCAGCAGCAGGTGGTGGACCGCATGCACACCGTAGCCACCTTCGACGTGCCCTACAAGTGCTTCTACGAGCCCATCGAGCACTGGGCTACCGTCACCCCCGATGCCCCAGCCGTAGTGGCCTGCGACCGTCAGCTCAGTTTTGCCGAGTTCAATCGTGAGTGCAACCGCGTTGCCCATGCCCTGATGGCGCGTGGCGTGCGTCAGGGCGACCGTGTGGTCCTGCTCCTGCCTCGCGACAGCCGCGTCCTGTGCTGCATCTTCGGCGTCAGCAAGGCGGGTGCCGCCTATATCCCCTGCGACCCTGCCTACCCTGCCGAGCGCATCGCCCTGATCCTGGACGACTCGAAGGCTGCCTACGTCATCACCACTGCCGACCACATGGCCGAGCACGGGGCGAAGGCAATCCTCGTCGACGACCTCTTCGCATCCGTTTCTTCTGATGCAGACTTCGAGAACCCCGCTCTGCCCGTCAGCCCCGACGACCTGGCCTACCTGATCTACACCTCCGGCTCGACGGGTCGCCCCAAGGGAGTGATGCTGCGCCACATCGGCATCTGCAGCTACCTCTACGACCATCCGGCCAACGTCCACATCCATGGGCTCATCGAGGAGGGGGTCAAGGCTTTCCTCTGCATCACGACGCTGTCGTTCGACATGTCGCTCAAGGAGTTTGCCGGCGCCCTGCACAACGGCATCACCGCCGTCCTTGCCAACGAGGCTGAGGTCAACAACCCAATGCTGCTGGCCCGACTGTTCCGCCAGACCGGCGCCCAGTGCATCAACGGCACCCCTTCGCGCATCCTCAACTGCATGGAATCGGCCGAATTCTGCGAGGCGCTCTCCAAGTGCAAGTGCATCTGGAGCGGCGGCGAGAAGTACAGCGACAAGTTGCTGCAGCGCCTGCATGAAATGGGAGTCCGCATCTTCAATACCTACGGTCCCACCGAGGTCACCGTGTCGAGCAACATCGGCGAACTGACCCACCAGACGTCGGTCACCGTGGGCCGTCCCTTGCTCAACTACACCGAGTTCGTCGTCGACTGTGATGGCAACGAACTGCCCGCCGGCGTCGTGGGTGAACTCTACATCGGAGGTCCCGGCGTGGCCCGTGGCTACAACAACCTGCCCGTCCAGACCCAGGCGCGCTTCGTCGACTACCACGGCGTACGCGTCTACAAGAGCGGCGACTACGCCCGCTGGCTCCCCGACGGTCAGGTCGACATCCTGGGCCGTCTGGACAACCAGGTGAAGCTCAATGGTCTCCGCATCGAACTGGGAGAAGTCGAGAGCGCCATCAGCCGCTTCGAGGGCATCGGTCAGGTAGTCGTGATGATCCGCAACATCAGCGGACGCGACCACCTCTCGGCCTACTTCGTCGCCGACCGCTCCATCGACATCGAGGCGCTCAAGGCCCAGATCGGCGAGACGCTGACCCACTACATGGTGCCCACAGCCTATCTGCAGATGGATCACTTCCCCCTCACGCCCAATGGCAAGACCGACCTCAAGCATCTGCCCGAACCGCAGCTGGCTCAGTTGGGCGGCGACTACGTGGCTCCACGCAACAAGGCGGAGGAGGACTTCTGCCGGATCTATCAGAAGATCCTCGGCCTGGAACGCGTCTCGGCTGCCGACTCGTTCTTCGACCTCGGCGGCACCTCGCTCACCGTCACCCGCGTCATCGTGGAGGCCAAGGTCTGCGGCTACGACGTGGCTTATGCCGACGTCTTCAGCCACGCCACCGCACAGCAGCTGGCACGTCTGGTGATGTCCGATGGTGACGCACAGCCCGATGCCGACCCCGAAATCACCGACTACGACTACTCGCGCATCGACCAGCTGCTCAGCCGTGGCACCCTCGACGCCTTCCGTCAGGGCGAGCGCCTCACCTTGGGCGACGTGGTCCTGACTGGAGCCAATGGCTACCTCGGCATCCACCTGCTGCACGACCTGCTGGAGCACCATCTGGTGGAGCATCCCGAGTGCCGCGTCTTCTGCCTGGTGCGTCACGGCCGCGGCGGCGTCAGCAGCGAGGCTCGCCTGCAGGACCTGCTGTTCTACTACTTCGAGCAGAACTACGCCGACCGCTTCGGCCGTCAGGTCGTCGTCATCGACGGCGACGTCACCAATGCCCGCGCCTTCGACGCCATCCCCGTCAGCCAGACCCACGACCTCACGGTGATCAACTGCGCCGCCGTGGTGAAGCACTTCTCGGAGGGCACGGAGATCGAGGACATCAACATCGGCGGACTGAAGACCTGCGTCGACTTCTGCCTCCGCACGGGTGCCCGACTCATCCAGACCAGCACCAACAGCACCGGCGGCATGTCGGTAGGTGGCTACCCTGACCCAGACTACCACTACAGCGAGCAGACCCACTACTTCGGCCAGAGCCTCACCAGCAAGTACACCCGCTCGAAGTTCATCGCCGAGCGTATGGTCTTCGAGGCAATCCTCGACAAGGGTCTCGTGGCCAAGGTGATGCGTCTGGGCAACCTCGCCCCGCGCGCCACGGACGGTGAGTTCCAGATCAACTTCCGCAGCAACTCTTCGATGGGCCGCCTGCACATCTACCAGATGCTCCGCGCCGCCAGCTACACCGACACGATGGACCGCATGGAGTTCTCACCCATCGACGAGGTGGCACATGCCGTGCTGCTGCTCGCCACTACTCCCCGCCAGTGCGTCGTCTTCCATCCCTTCAACGACCACATGGTCAAGCTGGGCGACGTCATCCAGGAGATGGCGCAGACCCTCGGCATCCGCATCGACGAGGTGGAGGACGACACCTTCGAGCAGAAGCTGCAGGAGGCAGGTCAGGATCCGCAGAAGGCTGAGGTCCTCCAGTCAATGCTTGCCTACAAGGCAGGCGGCAAGGAACGCGTCACGGAGTTCGTCAAGTACAATCCCTACACCATCCACGTCCTCGCCCGCCTCGGCTTCCACTGGAATGTCACCTCCTGGGACTATGTCAGCCGTTTTGTCCAGGCCATCGCCTCGCTCGAGTTCTTCAACGACAAACGATAGGGAATTGGACTATTTGACAATTGGACTATTTGACAATTTACCATGTGCAATGTAACACTTTCCCTCCGCATCGCCCCAACCACCGACAGCATGCACCGCGCCTTCGACCAGCTCAGCAGCTGGCTCGCCACCCAGCCCCTCAGCGACAGCACCACCTTCAGGCTGCGCATCATCGCCGAGGAACTGATGTCCAACGTCACGCGCCACGCAGCAGTCCCCGCCGAGGCACGGGTGACGATAGGGCCGTCGTCGGTGACCTTCACCCTCATCGACGACGGCGCCCCCTTCGACCCCACCGCGCACCCCGACCTGGGCTACGGCCTGATGATAGCCAACGGTGCCGCCAGCCACATCGACTACAGCTACACCGATGACCACAACGTCACCACCGTCACGCTCACGTCCGAAGGGGACTGACCCCATAAATTTCAACTGACTTCCATGTCGAACTGCAGTGATCATGAAAACCAATCTCCTCATCCTCCTCGCTTCGCTCCTCACCTTCCTCCTGACGCTATGTATCACCAACGTCTACATGAGCGACGAAGCCAAGCGCGAAGCCGACCATGCCAACGAGCTCTATATCCAGCAGGTGAGCGACTGCCTCGACGTCAACCTCAAGGTGCGTGAGAAGTCGGTCCAGAACTTCCTCGCCTGCCACTTCCGCTACGACTACTCGCACAGCGACACGCGCCCCGACACCCTCATCACCATCTCCGATGCCGACGTCAAGGGCTTCGAGCAGCGCGTCTATCCGCAGCTGCACAACTTCCTCCGCATGAATCCGCGCATCTGCGAGGCAATGTTCATCGTCGCCCCCCACGTCCTGCCGGGCCATCCGCAGGGCTTCGTCCCCCTCGCCTCGCGTCAGGACACCGCCCGCCTCGACATTGCCCCGCGCTATGGCTTCATGCAGTCGGCCAACTACCGTCGCCTCGTCAAGGGCGACCGCCCCTTCTGGCACGTCCCTGCCGACACGGCAGCCACCCGCGGCAGCATCGTCAGCTACTACGTCCCCATCCACCGCGAGGACGGCTCGCTGTTCGGCGCCTTCGCCATCACCGTGTCGCTCAAGGTGCTGCGCGAGAGCCTGGCCCAGACGTTGCCTGCCGACACCAGCCAAATGTGCGTGATGCTGGTCGATGCCGAGGACGACATCATCCTCTCGACCTACCAGCCCTATGAGCGCTATGGCAACTTCCACTCCTTTGCCTACGACTTCGACCAGGACGGTGCCCAGGAGCGCAGCCACGAGGAGCTGCACCGCTACAACCAGGTGCACTGGGACGGCCACACCTACTACGTCTACCACGAGGAACTGCGCGTCACTCCCTGGCGTGCCATCACCATCTGCTGCGCCTCGGCCATCTACCGCAACATCGAACACACGCGTTCCGTCATCCTGGGCGTGTCGCTCACGGGCATGCTGCTGATGCTGCTGTGCTGCCTCTTCATCTTCCGCCGCACCCAGCGCTCGGCGCTGCGCGCTGCCGCCATGCAGAGCGAACTGCAACTGGCTGCCCGTGTGCAGGCTCAGCTGCTGCCTGCTCCGCAGCTGCGCTCCGACCGCGTGAGCCTCACCGCCCTGATGCATCCCGCCCGCGCCGTGGGCGGCGACCTCTACGACTACCAGATCCGTGACGGCCAGCTGCTCTTCTGCATCGGCGACGTGTCGGGCAAGGGGATGCCCGCCGCCCTCTTCATGACGCAGGTCTGCTCGCTCTTCCGCAGCGGACTGCGAACCACCTCGCAGCCCGAGATCATCATGCAGCACGTCAACGACGTCCTCGCCTCTGACAATCCCTCGATGACCTTCTGCACCCTCTTCATCGGCTGCCTCAACCTCACCTCCGGCCTCCTCACCTACTGCAATGCCGGCCATCTCCCTCCCGTCTTGATCCGTGCCGCTTCGGACAAGGTTCAGCTCCACCCCGTCCTCCCTAACCTTGCCGCAGGCATCATGGAGGGCTATGCCTATCGCTCCGAACAGCTTAGGCTCTCCCCCTCCGACCACCTGCTGCTCTATACTGATGGAGTCACTGAGGCAATGGATGCATGCCACATGCTCTTCAGCACCGAGCGCATGCTGGACGCGCTCTCTGCCGACGAAGCCCGGACCCAGGGGTTCGCCTACACCCTCAGTCAAGCTCTCTCTGCCTTCGTAGGCAGTGCAGAGCAGAGCGACGACATCACGATGCTTGAGCTCACGTTCTGTTGACGGGCACCCGCGCCATTAGCCATCCCTGCCATCCGTGTTCACCAAAAATATTCGTGTCCATTTGTGGTTCAAAAACTTCCGTCCCTTCCCTTCATTCCGAGTTCGCCCCCCAAAAAATTCATGAATAATTCTTTTGACCACAAATGATCTGAGAGGTGTAGTTGACCGAAGATCACCACCGTGCAGGACGTGGCGCTGCTGCTCGGCTACGAGAAGCGGGATCTCATCGGGGCCATGTGCATCATGACGGACGTCATGTAAGCGAAGGCCACGTCTGAAAGTGGACGCAGGCTTGGGAACAAGGGGAGAGCAGCATCTGCGCGCAGATGCTGCTCTTTTGGCAAGAGGAAGGCAGCATACGGGCGCAGATGCTGCCCGGCGCGGAGAGCGGAGGCAGGGTGTGGGCGCAGATGCTGCTCGGTGCGGGGAGCGGAGGCAGGGTGTGGGCGCAGATGCTGCTCGGTGC
>R14__coassemble_782_pt1 | contig 19209 bp, 15 predicted proteins | sample R14__metabat2_high_PE_017 | metagenome-assembled genome bin R14 | reverse complement strand
GAGGTATTGCGGGCATAGGTGGCTCGGGAGCTCGAAGCGCAGTACTTGAACTTGAGCTCGGTGATGGAGACCATGCTGTCGGCAGCCGAGAAGGTGCCGTCGGTCGAGGGATAGAAGATGGAGTAGTCCGACGTGTCGACTTCATCCCACTTGTCCATGCAGCTGGTCAAACCGGCTGCGAGGGCGAGGCCCAACGTTATGATCGAAAGAAACTTTTTCATATACATATTATATATATTATAGGAGGAGTGGGATCAGAAGCGATAGCTGACGTTGAGGTAGAAGTTGAAGGGGTTGGCGTAGTAGTACTTCGAGTTGCGCGAGAACTTGTAGGCCTTGGCGGTGCTCTTGGCGCCCTCGCGGTCGTAGTAGTTGTCGTCGCGGTTCTGCTCGTAGCCACCGGTCTTCATGTTCTGGTTGTTGGTCAGGTTCTGGAGCTGCAGGTTGATGCTCATGACCGAACTGTCGCGGAAGCGGATGGACTTGCCGATCGAGGCATCGAGGATCCAGCCCCCCTTGAACTTCTCCTGGTCGGGCGCATAGCAGCGGCGCAGCGTGCCGTCGCTATTGAGCAGGGCGCCGCCATTCTCGGCGAGTTCCTCAGCCGAAACGGCATAGGCAGGGATGTCGCCCTCGTACGAGACGGGCATGTAGTTCTGCATGATGTTGGTGAGGCGGCGGTACTGGCTGAAGCCCACGTAGACGCGGTCGAAGTAGTTGGCATTGAACTCAAGGAACCAGTAGTTCTTGTTGTACTTCACGCCGAGGTTGACGGCAGTGAGAGGCGTGGAGCTGACGTGCATGTCGCGGGCAGCGACGAGCAGCTGCATGTCCTGCTTGGTCACGGGGTTGAGCCACTCGTTGGCCTCGATCTGGTCCTCGTTGTTCATACCCTCGGTGGTAAGCTGGGCGTAGGGATTGTTGGTGTACTTGGCCTCGCTCAAGGTAGCCAGGGCATGGATGGAGAGGTTCGAGAGGATGGCCCACTCGGCAGCCAGCTCGGCGCCATAGTGGCGCTTGTTGACCTTGCTCATGGTGAGGTAGGTGAAGGCCGAGTTGGCGTCGTTGTAGAAGGCGGTCTGCTCCACCTGGTTGCGGAACTCGGTGATGTAGCCTGCCACCTTGCCAGAGACGGGACCGAAGGCGAAGCGGTAGGAGGCCTCACCGCCGTAGATATCCTCGAGGGTGAGGTTGTCGACGTAGTTGTTCTGCACACGCGGGGCAACGAAGGCATTGCGCACCAGCGGAGCCTTCTTCTCCCAGGTGCCGGCGATGGTGAGGCGATGACCGGCAGCAGGCATCCACGCGAACTGAGCCTTGGCACCACCGCCCAGGAACTTGGCAGTGCCCGACTTGCCGAGCGAGTTGTCCAGGTAGGTGCCGTCCTGCTGCAGGAGCTGTCCCTGGCCATTCTTCATGAGGCCCTCACGCTGCATGGTGGTACCGGTAAGGTGGGCAGCAGCGTCGACGTTGATGCCGCCGATGCCGTAGGTATATTGGGCAAAGAGCTTGGCCTGGTTGACGTAGGTGTTGTAGTCGTAGCCGAAACGGTCGCCCTCCTTGATGATGCGGTTGGGATGGAGCATGTCGCACTGAGCCTGCATGCTGTTCACGCCATACTCTCCGGCAGCGAACTTGTCGATGTCGGTGTAGTACTGACCGCCCAGGAGGTCAGCCATGGTCTTGTAGTGGTAGCCGGTGGTGTTGTTGAGGTTGATGCCGGCGATGATCTTGCTGTAGCGGTTGATCGCCTGGTTCCAAGTGCTCGAGAGGGCCCAGACGCGCTGGTCGTTGTGGCGACGCTCCTGATAGTAGAGGCTCTCGCCGTTCTGCTGGTTGACGTAGTAGAGGCGGTCCCAGTTAATCTGGCGGTTGTCCTCCGACTGCCACATCTCATAGAGGCTGTTGTAGGCGTTCATCAGGAATTCCTGCTCCTGTGCCGAGCGGCCATCCCAGGTAGTCTGGTCGTAGACGTTGAAGATGCTCGAAGGGAAGTTCTTGTAGTAGTCGGGACGGGGGTCGTAAGCCTCGCCCGTCCAGCCCAGCGAGGTGCTGGAGTACTTGGCGTACTTGAAGGCGAGGTTGGTCACCACCTTGGTCTTCTCTCTGGGGTTGTAGTCCCAGGTGAGGATGGCGGTAGGCTCGTAGTCGTTGACGACGCGGGCGTTGCGCTTCTTGCCGTCCTGCCAGCCCCAGTTGGGGTTGTAGTAGTGGCTGTTGGCGAGCCAGTAGCCCTCCTCGGTCGAGGCGGCCTGCTGACCGCGTTCGGTGGGAGCGCCGAAGGTGACGAGGCTCAGGGCATGGTCCTGCCAGCGCTTCTCGGCAGCCAGCAGGTAGGAGAACGAGTTGTAGAACGTGCCCTCGATGTTGCCCTCGTCGGCCCAGCGGTAGCCGAAGGTGCCTGCCAGGGCCCAGCCATTGGCCATCACGCCGGTGCCGAAGGTGTACATGGCACGCGCCTTGTAGTTGCGGTTGCAGGCAGTGAGGGTGAACTTCTGTCCCTTCGAGAAGTGCGAGGCGCGGAGGTTCATGTTCTCGCCGCCGCCGATGCCGGTGATGCCGAACGAGTTGGTCTCGAAGCCCGAGGCGCCCTCCTTCTGGCGGGTGGCATCGTTCAGACCGCCGAGGAGGCTGTAGTTGTAGCGACCCATCTCGAGGTCGTTGAACTCCATGCCGTTCAGGTAGGTGGTGCTGTACATGTTGTCATAGGCACGGACCCTGAATCGCATCTGGCTCCAGAGGAAGCCCACCTGCGAGAGGTAAGGGTCGTTGTTCGACGACGACACATTCGAGATGGTCTGGGCGGCATCCACGTCGTCATCGAGCTGTGACTCGGTGAAGGTGAAGTCGCTGCTGTCGTCTTCTGTCGTCTGCGCAGCGAGGGGTTGGGTGGTGAGGGTGTCCTGTGGCTCGGTCTCGGCCATCACGCCCATCACAGCCATTGCCCACGTGGCAGCTGTCAGTGTTACAACTTTGTTCATTGTCAGAAAGTGATATATGTGTTTTTGATTCGAATAATCAGTACAGTCCGAAGGTCGAAAGGACCACAAATGTGCGTGCAAATATAATGATTTTCTGCAAAACACACAAAAAAATTGCGCTAAATCGGTCAATTTTGGCAAAAAACAGCCCCATTTTTACCGACTTTGCAAAAAAATCACTATCTTTGCGCCATTAAATCGTGCCCCGCGCACACGTTCTGATAATATTTATTACGCAATATGAAAAAGCAAATCTTCCTCACCATGGCACTGGCCATGCTGATGCTCCTGCCCTCGATGGCGCAGAAGAAGAACGCCAACAGCAGCGACAGCCAGAAGAAGTACAGCATGTATGCCATCGGCTTCTACAACCTCGAGAACCTCTTCGACACCAAGGATGACCCGAACGTCCGCGACGAGGACTTCCTGCCCGGCGGCTCCTACGGATGGAACGACCAGAAGTACCAGCGCAAGGTCAAGAACATGGCCACCGTGCTCGCCACCATCGCCACCGACAAGGGGCTCAAGCAGGGTGCTGCCGTCATCGGCGTCTCGGAGGTCGAGAACCGTGGCGTCGTCGAGGACCTGCTCCGCACCGAGGCGCTGCGTGACCGCGGCTACCGCATCCTGCACTACGACAGCCCCGATGCCCGCGGCATCGACTGCGCCATGCTCTACAATCCCCGCTTCTTCCAACTCGAGGACTCGCTCTACATCCAGAACATCACCCCCGAGCGCGGCTCGGACGACTGGCTGGGCTTCCGTCAGGATCCGGTGACCAAGCAGATCACCGCCCGTCCCCTCTTCGGCGACAAGTCGCACAAGACGCGTGGCTTCCTCGTGGGCATCGGCACGATGGCAGGCGAGAAGATGGCCATCATCGTCAACCACTGGCCTTCACGCGGTGCCGAGAGTTACGTGCGCGAACGTGCCGCCCGTCAGGTCAAGAAGCTCATCGAGGCGCTGCAGGAGCAGTATCCCGGCATCAAGGTGATCTCGATGGGTGACCTCAATGACGACCCCGACAACAAGTCGATGTCGAAGGAGATGCAGTGCAAGTACTTCCCCACCGAGGTCAAGAAGCCTTCAGACATCTTCAATCCCTGGAAGTACATGCTCCGCACCATCGGTCAGGGCACGCTGCTCTACAACGGCAAGTGGAACCTCTTCGACCAGATCGTCATGACGGGCAACCTCGTCGACTCGTCGACCCGCCTGGAGCGCTCGAAGCCCAAGCTCGCCTCAATGAACCTCTCCGGCGGCCTGACCTTCTACTTCAACGAGGTCGTGCTGCGCGACTGGATGGTCACCCAGGAGGGCAAGTACAAGGGCTCGCCCCTGCGCACCACGTCGAGCGGCGTCTGGCAGGATGGCTACTCCGACCATTTCCCCACGTGCATTTATCTTGTCAAAGAACAATGATGATGGTGCACGGTTCACAATGCACAATTCACGATTATTACCTTTGTCATCCGTTACATTCAACCGTGCATTGTGCATTGTGAACCGTGCATCAATAACCGTGCATTGTGCATTGTGAACCGTGAACCGAACAAAATGAGAATAGATATCATCACCGTATTGCCCGAGTTGCTCACCGGTCCCCTCGACCAGAGCATCATCAAGCGGGCACAGCAGAAGGGACTCTGCGAAATACATATCCACAACCTGCGCGACTGGTCGACCGACCTGCGCCACCGCCGCGTCGACGACTACGCCTTCGGAGGCTCGGCAGGCATGGTGATGCAGTGCGAACCCATCGACCGCTGCATCTCCGAACTCACCTCGCAGCGCCACTACGACGAGGTCATCTTCGTCACCCCCGACGGCGAGACGTTCAACCAGCACATGGCCAACGACCTCTCGATGAAGGAGAACCTCATCATCCTCTGCGGCCACTACAAGGGCATCGACTACCGCCTGCGCGAACACCTCATCACCAAGGAGATCACCATCGGCGACTACGTGCTTACCGGCGGTGAACTGCCTGCCGCCATCATCGCCGATGCCGTCATCCGCGTCATCCCCGGCGCCATCGGCGACGAGCAGTCGGCCCTCTCCGACTCGTTCCAGGACGACCTGCTGGCTCCCCCCGTCTACACCCGTCCCTCGACCTACAAGTCGGTCTCGGGCGAGGAGTGGAAGGTCCCCGACATCCTCCTCAGCGGCCACGAACGCAAGATCGAGGAGTGGGAGCACGAGCAGGCCGTGGAGCGCACCCTGCGCCTCCGTCCCGACCTGATCAAGGACTGATTCATGTACCATTGACCATGTACAATGTACAATTTTCATTGAGACATCCGTACATTGTAAATCACCTCCCCCTCGACAGCGCCAAATGGTAAATTGTAAATTGTAAAATTGTAAATAAATAGATGTCACAACTCACAGACGAAATCAATAAGCGGCGCACCTTCGCCGTCATTGCCCACCCAGATGCAGGTAAGACCTCGCTCACCGAGAAGCTGCTGCTCTTCGGTGGTGCCATCCACGTAGCCGGCGCCGTCAAGTCGAACAAGATCAAGAAGACCGCCGCCTCCGACTTCATGGAGATCGAGCGCCAGCGCGGCATCTCGGTCGCCACCTCCGTCATGTCGTTCGACTACCAGCTCGAAGGCAAGGACTACAAGATCAACATCCTCGACACCCCCGGTCACCAGGACTTCCAGGAGGACACCTTCCGCACCCTCACCGCCGTCGATTCGGTCATCATCGTCGTTGACTGCGCCAAGGGTGTCGAGAGCCAGACGCGCAAGCTGATGGAGGTCTGCCGCATGCGCTCCACCCCCGTCATCGTCTTCGTCAACAAGATGGACCGCGAGGGCAAGAACCCCTTCGACCTCGTCGATGAGCTCGAGAAGGAGCTCCACATCAACTGCCGCCCCATGACCTGGCCCATCAACATCGGCGAGCGCTTCAAGGGCGTCTACAACCTCTTCGAGCACTCCCTCAACCTCTACACCCCCTCCAAGCAGACCATCTCCGAGAGCGTCGCCATCGAGAGCCTCGACGACCCCGAGCTCGATGCCCGCGTCGGCGAGCAGGATGCCGACCAGCTGCGCGAGGACGTCGAGCTGCTCTCGGGCGTCTATCCCGACTTCGACCAGCAGGGCTACCTCGACGGCCGCATCGCCCCCGTCTTCTTCGGCTCGGCATTGAACAACTTCGGTGTCCGCGAGCTGCTCGACTGCTTCTGCAAGATCGCCCCTGCCCCACTGCCCACCACCACCGTAGAGCGCATCGTGCATCCCGAGGAGGAGGGCTTCAGCGGCTTCGTCTTCAAGATCCATGCCAACATCGACCCCAACCACCGCTCCTGCATCGCCTTCGTCAAGGTCTGCTCGGGCAAGTTCGAGCGCAATGCCTGGTACAAGCACATCCGCCGCGACCAGAAGATGCGCTTCTCCGCCCCCACCTGCTTCATGGCGAGCAAGAAGGAGGTGATCGACGAAGCCTATCCCGGCGACATCGTCGGCCTCCCCGACTCGGGCGGCACGTTCAAGATCGGCGACACCATCACCTCGGGCGAAGTGCTCAACTTCCGCGGCATCCCCTCCTTCTCGCCCGAGCTCTTCAAGTACATCGAGAATGCCGACCCCATGAAGGCCAAGCAGCTCAGCCGCGGCATCGAGCAGCTCACCAACGAGGGCGTCGCCCAGGTCTTCACCAACCAGTTCAATGGCCGCAAGGTCATCGGCACCGTGGGTCAACTGCAGTTCGAGGTCATCCAGTTCCGTCTGGAGCACGAGTACAATGCCAAGTGCCGCTGGGAGCCCATCAAGCTCTACAAGGCCTGCTGGATGGAGTCGGACGACGAGGCCGAGCTCAAGGACTTCAAGCGCCGCAAGATGCAGTTCATGGCTGCCGACAAGGAGGGTCGCGACGTCTTCCTCGCCGAGTCGGGCTACGTGCTACAGATGGCGCAGCAGGACTTCCCCCACATCACGTTCCATTTCACCTCGGAGTTCTAAGCCTGCGTAAGGATTCAAGGAGTTAAGACTCCTGGACTTCCCAATTCTTCTTTCAATAATCCTACCTTCCAATGAAGATCTGTTACATAGTGGCCATGCGTGCCGAGGCCCGTCCCTTCATCGAGCACTATGGCGTCGAGCTGCAGGAGGGCTTCTTTGCCCCCCTCCCCTGCCTTTGCTACAAGACCCAGGTCAACGACTCCGAGCTCTACGTCGTGCTCAACGGCGAGCAGCACGGCTCCGACCTCGTCGGCTGCGAGGCAGCCTCGGTGGCCACGCTGGCAGCCATCCAGCGCATACAGCCCGACCTGGTGATCAACTCGGGCACCTGCGGTGCCTTCCGCAGCAATGGCGCCGCCATCGGCGACGTCTATCTCGGCTCGGGCGTGATGTTCCATGACCGACGCGTCCCCGGCGACGACGAATGGGGCACGCAGGCGCTCGGCAACTATCCCGTCTGGGAGGGCACCCCTGCCCTTGCCGCCCGTCTCGGCTTCAAGCTCGGCAAGGTCACCACCGGCTCCTCGCTCGACATGCAGCCCTGCGACCTCCAGGTCATCCGCGAGAATCACGGCGAACTGAAGGACATGGAGGGCGCCGCCGTCGCCTTCGTCTGCTCGCTCCTCCACGTCCCCATCCTCTTCGTCAAGTCGGTCACCGACCTCTGCGACTCCGGCGCCGCCACCTACGAGGAGTTCTCGCGCAACCTCGCCATGGCCAGCGAACAACTCCGCCTTGCCAACGTCAGCATCATAGCTTCGCTGACCGATTGATAATACGTACTCAAACAAACAAAAACAAGAAAAACACCATGGACGTTAATGGCTTGAAGTGTCATTGATTGTATCCATGGCGATAAACAAGAAAAACAGCTCTGCCCAGCTTCGCTGACCGATTGATAATACGTACGCAGACAAACAAAAACAAGAAAAACACCATGGACGTTAATGGCCTGAAGTGTCATTGATTGCATCCATGGCAATAAACAAGAAAAACAGCACCGCCATTCCGAGGGTTGTTTTCCCCGTAGGGGCAGGTACATCGTCTCGAACAACAGAAACGACCAGTCCCCCGTTCGAGATGTTTTCCCTGTTTTTGTTTAGTTCATTGAGCCCCCTGCTGCACGCGGTCCTGACTTTTCAACCTTTAACTTTTCACTTTTACTATGTCAACTCCTCACATCTCCGCCCCCTCCGGCGCATTCGCCAAGACCGTCCTCATGCCAGGCGATCCACTGCGCGCCAAGTTCATAGCCGACAACTTCCTCGAGCAGGCCGAGCTCGTCACCGCCGTGCGCAACGTCTATGGCTACACCGGCCTCTACAAGGGCCAGCGTGTCTCCGTCATGGCCAGCGGCATGGGCATCCCCAGCATCGGCATCTACAGTCACGAACTCTACACCGGCTACGGCGTCGACAACATCATCCGCATCGGCTCGGCAGGCTCCTACGTCGACCGTCTCAAGGTGATGGACGTCGTCATGGCACAGTCGGCCTACAGCGACAGCTCCTATGCCAAGGTCCTCACCGGCTCGGACGCCAAGCTGCTCCTCCCCAGCCCCGTCATCAACCAGATGCTCCAGCAGAAGGCACAGGAGCTCGGCATCGACCTCAAGCCTGCCGTCGTCCACTCTGGTGACGTCTTCTACAGCGAGGAGTCCTGGCAGAGCATCGCCCAGCGCACCGGTTCGGACTGCGTCGAGATGGAGTCGTTCGGCCTCTTCTGCAACGCCCAGCGCCTCGGCAAGCAGGCCGCCTGCCTCCTCACCATCAGCGACTCGTTCGTCGATCACGTCGAACTCACTGCCGAAGAGCGTCAGAACAACTTCCGTACCATGATGCAGCTCGCACTCGAGACTGCCATCGCGCTTTGATTGGACAATTGGACAATTTACAATTTGACAATTCATAATTCATAATTGACAATTGATGAAGACCAACTACCAGCTCCGCTATGCCTCGCATCCAGCCGACGCCAAGCACTACGACACCGAGCGCCTGCGCCGCGAGTTCCTGATCAATCCCATCTTCACAGCCGATGAGGTCAACATGGTCTATTCGATGTTCGACCGCATGGTGGTGGGCGGTGCCATGCCCGTCCACGAGCAGCTGCCCCTCGAAGCCATCGAGCCGCTCAAGGCGCCCTGCTTCCTCACCCGTCGCGAGATAGGCATCTTCAACGTCGGCGGCACGGGCACCGTCACCGTCGACGGCACCCCCTACACCCTCGACTTCAAGGAAGCGCTCTACCTAGGCCGTGGCGACCGGCAGGTGACCTTCGCCAGCCAGGACCCCGCCCAGCCCGCCAAGTTCTACTTCAACTCCTGCACCGCCCACACCACCTACCCCGACCGCAAGGTGACCCGTCAGGACGCCGTCGACAGCGGCGCCGTGCTCCATCTCGGCACGATGGAGGGAGCCAACGACCGCACCATCAACCGCATGGTGGTCCATCAGGTGCTCCCCACCTGCCAGCTGCAGATGGGCATGACCGAGCTGCGTCCCGGTTCCGTCTGGAACACCATGCCCGCCCACACCCACAGCCGTCGCATGGAGGCCTACTTCTACTTCGACATCCCCGCCGGCGAAGCCATCTGCCACTTCATGGGCGAGCCCACCGAGACGCGCGTCATCTGGATGCAGGGCGACCAGGCCGTCCTCTCGCCCGAATGGTCCATCCACTCGGCCGCCGCCACCCACTGCTACACCTTCATCTGGGGCATGGGCGGCGAAAACCTCGACTACTCCGACCAGGACTGGTACGATGTCACCGACCTCCGCTAAGACAACTTTGATTGATGCACGACGATGATGCACGGTGCACAATGCACAATGCACGATTATTACCTTCGTCATCCGATACATTCAATCGAGCATTGTGCATTGTGAACCGTGAACCGAATCGGTGAACCGTGAACCAAATCAGTGAACCATGCATTGTGCATTGTGAACCGTGAACCTATAACATGTCCCTCATCCTCCTCCTCAGCGACCTCCACGCCACGTGGGACGATCGCTTCCTGCAGTACGCCGCCCCCTGCGACGAGATCTGGCTGGCTGGCGACACCGTCGACCTCACCCTCTGTGACCGGCTGGAGCAGACCGGCAAGCCCTGCCGCATCGTCTGGGGCAATGCCGACGGACAGGAGTTCCGCCTGCGCTATCCCAAGGACCAGCGCTTCACCCTCGACGGCGTAAGCGTCTGGATGACCCACATCGGCGGCTATCCGGGCCGTTGGCCCCGCGCCATCCGCTCGAAGCTCCTCACCCACCCCGTCCAGCTCTTCGTCTGCGGTCACAGCCACATCTGCCGGGCCATGTACGACCACCAGCTCGCCACCCTCGTGCTCAATCCCGGTGCCGCCGGCACCTATGGTCCCCAGGTGGAGCGCACCCTCATGCGCTTCACACTCGAGGCAGGCACCATCTCCGACCTCGAGGTCATCGAACTGGGCCGATAACGCCCCCATCCAAGCAGACCGTTTCGACCGCAAAATCCCCCCCGACATTCAATCGTGCATCGTGAACCGTAAACCGAGAACCCAATCAGAAAACTCTCCGCTATGACCAGTCGAACCATACGTGAGGCGCTGTGCAGCCTCTGGATCTCGATGATGCTCCTGCTGCCCACGAGCGGCTGGAGCCTATCGAGCGACGCAGACCATTCGGTCTTCGGCGAATGGACCCAGCTCGACAGCCACCAGCTGCTGCAGCTCGGAGAGAACTACCTGCACAACCCTGCAGCCGCCGACAGTGCCCTGGCATGCCTCACCGTATTGTCAGAACGCTATTACAGCGGTGCTCAGGACACGGCATCCATGCGATGCTATGTCCATGCCTTCTACGATCTGATGGACTGCTACGTCAATCGGTTGGGCAACTACCAGCAGGCCACCTCCAGCATCGTCCTGGCCGAACGGATTGCCAAGGAGAAGGGGTTCGATGATCTGCTGCCCCGCATCTGCTTTGCCGAAGCTGCGCTCTATGCCATCTCTGACAATGCGCTGGGACGACCGGCAAGCATCGACAAGGCGATACACGGCTATCAGGAGGCATTCGACTATGCGCTCAAGGTTTCCGACCCCAAGATGCTGACCATCATCGTCGACAATATGGTGCAACTGGCGGTCCAGACGGAGCGTTGGCAGGATGCCAAGTCGCGGGTGGAAGCCTATCTGGCGCAGGACATCCGCCCGGAAGTAGAGATGTCGCAGTACACCCGCATGCATTGTCAGGCAGTGATGCTGACCTACAGCGGTGACTGCGAACAGGCCAGGGCGCTCTATGCCCGGATGCCAGAGTACGTCGACATGGAGCGCAATGTCGTGACGTGCCAGATACAGTGCCTTCGCAACACGGCCTGGACCTACGTCTTCGAGGATCGATGGAAGGAGGCCATTGCCCTCTACGACCAGATCATCAGCGACCCTGCTCAAAGCTCAGAGACCCTGATGATGGCCTATCGTGACCTCATTAATATATATAATAAGAAGGGCGACCACGCGACAGCCGAGCATTACAAGGACCTCATGCGTCGGAGCCGGGACTCTCTGCTTGCCGAATCGGACATCATCGACATCGAGAGCATGCCTCTGATGCAGCAGCTCCAGATGGCCAATGTCGAAGCCAGTCGCACGCAGCAGCGCCATCGCCGCATCATCTGGTGGCTCCTTATCTGCCTGCTGGGAGCCCTGCTGCTTACGCTGGGCGTATGGCTCTACTTCCGCCATGCCAACCGCCGGCAGCGGCGACTCTATCTGGAGAGCATCCAGCGCCTGCAGCACGACGAGACAGAGCGGCAGAAGCGGCGCCATGCTCCCGCCGAGACAGCATGCACTGAGGATGACGAGCACCTCATCGCACGCATCCTCGACGTCATGGATACCAGTGAGGAGATCTATCAGCCCGACTTCACCCTGAAGCGTCTCGCCGAACTGGCAGACAGCCGTTATTGGGAGGTGTCACGGGTCCTCAACGAGCGGCTGCAGAAGAACTTCAACACGCTGCTCTCGGAATACCGCATCCGCGAGGCTTGCCGACGGATGAACGACCCCGCGACCACTGGCCAGCTCACCCTCGAAGCCATTGGGGAGAGCGTAGGCTTCAAGGGGCGCAGCCACTTCTCCCGGCTGTTCAAGCAGGCGGTCGGCATGCTTCCCTCCGATTATCTCCGGCAAGCCAGGAGCCAGCATCGAAACATCAGCATCCAGCCCCGTAGCTGCCCATAAGACTAAAAAAAATAAGATCACGAGTCTGAAATCAGGCCCGTGATTTTTCTTTTTGTACGATTTTCCACCGATTCAACAAGCATTTTGCACCGATTTTTTAATGTTTCCGTATCTTCAAAGTCCAAATTTGCACAATTTGGACTTTTTCCGTACCTTTGCCCGCGGAAAAAATCCATTACATTCAAAACAAGTATGTCTAACATTCAAAACCAAGCAAAAATGAAGAAGAATCTCCTTCTCATCGTCATGGCATTGCTGAGTGTCATGATGGCGAAAGCCGAGACCTGTGATGCAGTCTATGCATGGGTCAATGGCGAAAGCACCTGCTACCGACTGGAGGCCATGCCTCAGGTGACGTACAGCGATGGTGCTGCAGTCCTTACCGTCGATGGTGAGGTGGCATTGACGCTGCCCCTCCAGGAGGGTGCCGAGTTGATCATCACCTACGGCCAGTATGAGGATCACCAGGATCCCACCGCTATCGACGCCGCCCAAGCCGAGACCCTCGTCAAGCGTGAAGGCAACATGATCAGTGGCGGTCGCCTCCTCATCGTCCGTGATGGCAAGCAGTACGACATCTCAGGTCGCTGCATCGAATAATCAAGAATAATCAAACATTAATAAAAAAATAAAAGAAAAGATATGAAAAAGATTTACTTTGCACTGGCAGCCCTGATGATGGCCACCACTATCAACGCACAGACCGTCAAGCTCTATAAGGGAGAGACCCTCGTACAGGAATACACCGCCGACCAGGTGGACCGCGTAGTCTTCGCTGAGACTGAGGCTGAGCCCGAAGTTACAGGAATGAATGGCACTGCCAAGGCCACCATCGAAGGCCAGCTGCAGGATGTAGCATGGGTTCAGATGTGGGCTGATGGTCCACGCTTTGCCACCGTCAACGTGGGTGTGACCAATGGCAAGGTTGATGCCTGTGGCGGTTACTACACATGGGGTGGCTCTGCCAGCATGGACGATGCCTACAGCTCATCCCTTACCGACATTCAGGGCACTGACGAGGACACTGCCAAGAAATTATGGGGCGACAACTGGATGATGCCTACCAAGGATGACCTTCAGGGACTTCTCGACAACTGTGACTGCACTACGACCTATGAATACAACACCACCTGCACGAAGTTCACCGGTCGTGGTGACTATGCTGGTCAGGTGCTCATTCTCCCTTGGGCTGGCATGTGCACATTTGGAAGTGTATACGACATATATGCAGGTGATTATTGGAGCAGCACACCACAGTCTGACGACTGGGGCAACTATGCTTCACTGCTTGAGATCTCAGACTACAACTGCTACGTTGCCCGCTCGTATGGTAACATTGGCTACTCTGTACGCGCCATCCTCAGCAAGTAACAATTTTAAAGGTGCACGGTTCACGATGTACAATGCACGATTTCTCGATTCATGAAACGAATACTCTTTGCCCTGTTCTGTCTGTCATTGTCATTGACGATGGCAGCCGGGACAAGGCTTAATCTGCTACAGAAAGACGGAGGGCAGCTCAGCTTCGGCTTTGAGGAGCAACCCTCCATGGCCTTTGAAGGTGAGAACCTGATACTCTCCACAGCCACCGAGCGACTTGAATACCCTATCAGCGACTTGCAGGAGTTCACCTTCACCAACACCCCAGATGGCATCGGCATGCTCTCAGTATCAGACCATGCAGACCATCCCACGCTGGTATACAAGATGGACGGAACGCTGGTTATGACCCTCCCTGCCGGCGAGAGCCAGGCAGATACGTCCAGCCTGCCACGAGGCACATACATAATCAATAACGGTAAGTCAACCTACAAAATCACGAAGAAATGAAATTATTGAAACCATTGCTAATCCTGTCCGCAGCTGCCACCGTTACGACGACGAGCGCACAGGAGATGATCGTCTATGGAGTGGACGGCAGCGAGACGCACTTCGCCACCAAGGATGTAGTACGCGTGGTCTTCGCCGAGGCATCGTCCGCCGAAGAAACAGCTGGTGAGCTCCCCGGACTCTTCTCCATCGCCGAAGGCAAGCAGGTACACTTCTCACAGGGCAACCTGCAATATATCGGCAAGGCCCTCACCCCTTACTGGAAGTTTGCCGACGAGCAGTACGACTTCCTCGGTGACACAGGACAAGCCTCTACTGATGCCAGCGCCAACCGCGACCTCTTCCAGTGGGGATGCACCGGCTACGACGGCCTTAATCCCTGGGCTGCCGACTACGAGACCTACTACAGCGGATCCACCGACATCGACGGCACCAACTACGACTGGGGCGTCTATTGTGCCATCCAGAATGGAGGCAACGAGCCAGGCCTCTGGCGCACGCTGAGCCTCGACGAATGGAGCTATGTCACAGGTGCCAGCGATGACGGCCAGACCAACTTCTCCCACTCACGTCCCAATGCAGAGCAGAAGATTGCTACCGGCACCATCCATGTAGATGAGGCGACGGCCATCAACGGATGCTTCCTGCTGCCAGACGAATGGACGCTGCCCGAAGGATGCACGTTCAACCCCGGATTCACCAGTGTCAACCACGACTACTCGAAGAACAGCTTCACCCTCGAACAGTGGAAGGCCATGGAGGCTGCCGGTGCCGTGTTCTTCCCGGCTTCGGGTACGCGAGTAGGTCCGTATATCGGCGATCTCAACCTCTTCGCCGACTATTGGGCTTCGACACGCGACCACTACTACCCCACCAACGCCATGACCTTCAACTTCGGCGGTGACATCATGTGGACCTATGCCTACGACCGCAGCATGGGCAGCTCGGTACGTCTCGTGAAGGACGTGGAGTGATGCATGGGGCACGATGCACGATGCACGGTTCACGATGCACGATGCATGAATAACAATGCACGATTATGATGCACAATTCAAGATTCATGATTGCTGTGCTGATGCTTGCCGTCAGCACGGCAATGGCTCAGGAGGTGACCTCTATGCACCTGAGCGGCAAGAGCTACGACCTCAGCCAGGCGCAGCTGGTGAACGTTGGGGCTGCCGCTGCCTCACAAGCACGGGCCCCGCGCAATGCCTCCTATCAGGACGATGCTGAGATCTATACGTGTCAGGGGCTCTACAACGGCGCCTACGGAATGATGTATATCAATGGCCGCGCCTCGGCAGTCAGCTTCAGCGAGGATGGAAGCACCGCCTACTTCAAGACACTCTTCCCCGGTCACTACGAGGAGCTGTGGTGCGAAGGCACCGTCAGCGAGGACCTCATCACCGTCAGTTGCCAGGAGATAGTGGCTCAGGACACCGATGGCAACGTGCTCACCATCGGCCGACTGGTCGTCGAGCCAGTCGATGATCAGGGCAACTTCAATGTCGTGGGCTACGACGATCTCATCCTGAGGCATGAGGGCGACACCATCTACAACGTCTGCGAGGGGGATGACCCCGGCTTCCTTGCCCTGCTGGCTTTCGATGGACGGACGGGTGCCTGGCTGGGCTTTGCCTGCTATGAGGCGAAGATCTCACTCAACCGATACACAGGCAGTACGGAGCTCGTCACCGTGCCCGAGAGTGCTACGATGTACGAGTACAAATACGAATGCCGGGATTACATAGGCGATGTCATCTCATCGGTAGGCCATGTCTATGTCGATGGCGACGACGTCTATATGGACCTGCTCCAGATGGACTTCAGTGATGTCTATGTCAAGGGGCATCAGGAGGGAGACCGGGTCACATTCGCCTGCGACCAGTTCCTTGGCATCTATTACAACTTCGTGATGGCCTACCGGCCCTTCACCACCGAAGGTGGGACGGATGCCGAGGGCAATCTCATTGCAGAGCTCACTGACTACGTGCTGCAGTACGATCCCGAGACGGGTGTCTACACCTCGGCCAATCCCCTCACCTACTCCGCCATCTACCGCAGTGACAACACGTTCTATGACTATTGGCGCGCCTTCACCCTCACCCCCTATGCAGGTGACGTCCCCACCGTGCCTGCCGATCCACGAGGTCTGTCCATCATCAACGCATGGGAGGCCTACGGACAGTACTACTTCCAGTTCACCATTCCTACCGAAGGGACTCAGGGCGAATATCTCAATCCCGCCCACCTCGCCTACTATCTCTACCTCGACGACGACATCTACACCGTCAGTCCCGACCTGTTCGCCTACGTGTCGGAGGAGATGACGCTGATACCCTATGACTATGCCGACGATGCCGGAGGTTACGACATCAAGTGCGGCAGTGTGTGGCTCCCGGAGGACATGTGGACCACCTTGGGCGTGCAGTCGGTCTATACGGTGCGTGGCGAAGCCCGTTACTCGAACGTAGTGAGCTGCGACCTGAATGGCAATGTCTACACCAAGCCCGCCCCTCAGACGAGCGAGGGCATCACCGACGTGGCCGTGCCGCTGTCGTGCCGTCGGTATGACCTGCAGGGTCGACGCACTTCGGGTGTCCACGGCCTGAACCTCCTCACCCTGCCCGACGGAAGGGTGATCAAGGCATACCATCTGTAACCATTCCTCAGAGAGAACTTTCGCGTAAATACTCAGAGCGCGGCAAGGGGACGAAAGCCCTTGCCGCGCTCTGGTGATGATGCAGGATGATGGTGCACGGTTCACAATGCACGATGCACGGTTATTGATGCACGAAGATTATCCCTCGTCCACCGAAGTCTTCTGCCAGGAGGTATCGACCTTGCCGAGATGCGACACGGCCTCATCGAACTCGTTCTTCGACAGGATGGAACGTCCGCGCATGCGCACCCGGTAATTATAGACCGTCTGTACCGAGCAGTGCAGCACGTCGGCAATGGTATTGCTGTCACCGATGCCCAGACGGATGAGGGCATAGATTCGCAGGTCCGTGTTGAGCAGTTCACCCTCCTTGAGGACAATCTGCTCCTCAGGGCGCAGCAACGCATTGAAGTCCTGCACGAAGTCAGGATAGACATCGAGGAACATACGGTCGAAGTTCTGGTAGAACACCTTGATATCCTCCTGCATCAGCACCTCGTCACGGCACACCTTCATGATGTCCTCGAACTGCTTGGCCTTCGCCTTACGGGCGATGAGCTTCCTGAACTCCTCGGTGCGTGATATCTGCTGACTGCATTGCTGGAAGAGGCGGCCGATGTATTCCTCCTTCACGTAGTTGCTCTCGTGCAGCAGTTCCACGGTGCTGGACAATTCGTCGGTGGTCTGCTTCAGTTTGGCATTGACCTGCGCCAGTTCGTCGATGACCCGTCGCTGCTGCTCATTGCTCTGCGTGAGCAGTTTGTTGGCCTCCTGGACCTCCATGCGCGTAGCGACGAGGGCACGCCGCGAACTGTGAAGCTTATGATAGGCACGATAGACGATGAGCGTGAACGTCAGCAGGCAGAGGATGAAGGCCAGCAGAGCGTAGTTGGTCCAGCGCGCCTGCTGCCGCTGCCGTTCCTGCATCTGGGCATAGGCACTCTCGATAGACTGCGTCATCTGGTTGAGCAGGAGCAGGCGGAAGCGGTTCTTGTAGGCGCTCGCCTGCTGCTGGGCATAATGCACGTAGCGGTAGGCGCGCTCGTAGCTGCCCTCATACTGCAGCATCGAGAGCACCAGCAGCGCGGCGCCCGACTCGCGGTTGCACGTGCGGATGTCGGCAGCGAACGAGCGCAGGGCATAATAGAAGGCAGGCTCATACTCGCCCAGGGCATAGTGATACTGTGCCAGCCCGATGGCAGTGAATGCCGACTGGCGGTCAGCCCACGTGGCGGTGTCGAGCATCTGTTCGAGGCGGTCAGCCACCTCACGCCGGCGCTCCTCGGTGTCCGCCGAACGCAGCAGGTGGAAGTAGTAGGCATGATGGTCAGACGTCGCATAGTGCAGGAACGAGTCACGCTGCTGCACATACCACGGGTCGGTGAGCGTCGATTCTGAATCGACCGACATCATCGTGGCGTAGCGCTTGTGATGGTAATATTGGGTGATGGAGTTGTAGTAATAATGAGGTTTCAGCCATCCGGGGATGTCGCTTGCCTTGCTTGCCAACTCCGGGTCGATGGCATCGAGGTAGAGGCCGGTGTTGATGTGGATGATCTGCCGCATCAAGGCACTCTCGATCTGCAGGTCCGCGCGCCCCAGCTGGCATGCCAGCTCGTGATTGCGGGTGGCATAGTGCATCGCAGAGTCTGAGTCATAGACGACGTAGGCATCGAAGATCTTCCGGTTCAGATTATACTGATCGAGTCCGGAGGTGTGAGGCAAGGCTGCGCGGAGCGAAGCAATCTGCGCCTCCTTCTCCGCCTCCAGGTCAGGCGAAAGGGCAATGAGCGAATCCACCTGCGCCAAAGCCTGTGTGATGCGGGGTGTGTAGTCCATGGCCATAAGCTGCAGGCTGCTCATGATCAGGAAGGAGAAGGATAGTAATGTGCGGTATTTCATGGTTCAAAGATAGACTTTTTTTCTCAAAACCGCATCCGGTAATGGACAAAAACTGATTATCCGAAATCAAAATAGAGAGAATACTTGCCAAAATGGCAATCGGAAATTCCAAAAAAATCCCCCAACTTTCACAAGTTGGAGGATCCCCTTGAGTCAATGTCGCTGTTAATATAGCATCAACGACCTGTTCACGTTTACACACATAAATACATACACACTTTATAATCTAACCTAATCCAATGAGAAAATTATCATATACACACATTAACTAACCTTTATGCACTTAAAATAAACACTACATTCCATATCATTCGCCACCCCAACCGGGATTCTGCTTGATGTTGGGGTTGACCAGCAGTTCGGTGGCAGGGATGGGGAGCAGCTCATGCTTGCCCGTCTGGAAGCCGCCATCGGGGTGAGTGACGCGGATGGTCGTACCGGTGACGCCGCTGAATGCGGGGACCTCCTTGCCCTGGTCCTTGAGGCAGTTGTAGGCATCGCCCCAGCGGACGAGGTCGATCCAGCGGCAGCCCTCGACGCAGAGCTCGAAGCGCTTCTCTTCCTGGATCTGCGCGAAGTCGGTGATGGAGGCGAGCGCCGTCTCGTGGGCACGGGTACGGACCTTGTTGAGGTAGG
>R14__coassemble_766_pt1 | contig 19615 bp, 14 predicted proteins | sample R14__metabat2_high_PE_017 | metagenome-assembled genome bin R14 | reverse complement strand
GTTAAGGGGAGGGGATGAGATCGTCAGAAGCGGGGATAGACCCACTTGTCGGCGCCTTCGGTGAAGTGGAGACCGAAGACGTAGGGGTCGGGATTGGAGACGGTACGATGACGCAGCAGGTGATAGTCATCTGCCGAGACGGCATAGAACTGCTCTGCCTCGGGAGTGGAGATGCGGATGGTCCAGTCGAGGAGGTTGCCCATCAGGATGATGTTGTTCTGAGTGGGATCGAACTCCACCTGCTCAGGTTCGCCCACAGGGACGACATCGTAGGCGGGAGTGATGACGTAGAGCAGATGATTCTGATCGGTGACGAAGCCGCGGACGCTGTGGTCACGGAACTCGGTGGTGAAGACGTACTGAGCCTGGAAGGGTTGTGAGGTCGTGAGGTCGTGAGCTTGGGAGGCAGGAGCCTGAATGGCCTTGACGTAAGGACGGCCGGCGGTCATCTTGAGATGGAAGAGCTGGTGAGCCTGATCGATGAGGAGGTAGCCCTCATCGTACTCCTTACGGGTGGTGGCATTGCCATCGACACAGAGAGCAGGGAACTGGAAGCCTTTCTTCTGAAGGGCATCGGTGAAGAGCTGGCTCTTCTCTGCCTTGACCTGGTTGGTGTTCATCTCGACGAACTCGATGCCATCGTCGGTGAAGCGGAAGGCATCGTCAGGCAACTCCAGATCGACACGCTTGGGCATCGACTCGAGGAGGCACCAGAGGCGGGTCTGCGGACGGTTGGTGTCGTAGAGACGATGCGTGAAGTTGATGTTGTGCTGCTTGATGAGCTGCGGAGTGACAGGCACGCCCTGGATGGTATCGGGCATGCGGCCCTTGCTCACCAGTTGCGCCATATACATGAAGGGAAGCAGCGAATCGGCCTCCTCGACGGTGAACTCCTGGCCATCGAAGCCACGACGGACCTGCACCTTGTCCTCCGACGAAATCTGGATGAAGTCGCCGAGCTGACCACTATAGAGCGAGAAGGGGACTGTGTCAGCCTTCTTGCTGGTGAGGAAGTAGTAGCACCATGGCAGTTGCCAAAGGAGCAGCAAGGCGAGGATGCAGAAGAAGATGATATTGGCTATTTTGCGAAACACCATGATGGAATTTGACAATTTGACGATTTACCAATTTACAATTTATTCGATACCATGCTTGAAACGGTCAATACTGATCCAGGGAAGCAGCAGACAGGCGAGGACGAAGACGACGAGCCAGGGCAGGAAGGGTAGATAGGCTCCAGGAATATTGCTCATGAAGAAAACCTTGAGGCAAAGCACCATCACGATAAGATTGAGCAGGCGACGAGACCAGGCGCCCTCGAGGATGGTCCAGGCACACATCAGATAAGCGACGAGCCCAGCGAGATACCAGGGCAGGGCGACGAGCAGCATACGGCTGTAGAGCTCAGGAGGCAGTATGCTGCGCATGCCGAGCCACATGATGAGGTAATTGAGCCCGAAGCTGACGAGCAGAACGCCGAGGCCATAGCCCAGCATCTGGAACATCATGCGCAGATGCGAGCAGGGCAGGTGAAGCGTCAGCTTGAGGCACTTGTGATACATCTCGGGGAAGAACTGAACGCAGGCGAGCACCAGTCCGGCAACGAGCGGCACATATTCGAGAATGCCGGCGAAGAAAGGCTCATCGTGCTCGAGCATGACGGCCCAGATATGGCCTGCCCCCATCATGCCAGCCGCACGATAGAGGCGCAGCAGGACGTAGGCAGCGAAACCATTGCTCAAGAGCAGGATGCAGAGAGCAGCCCAGCGGGTCTTGATAAATTCCTTGTAGAACATAGGCTGATTCAATTGTCAGTTATCAATATTTGCCGGTCATTCCGATGAAGGCGTCCTCGAGGTCGAGCGACTCCTGCTGGAGGGAACCATGGGGCAACTGGAGGGCAGCGAGGCGCTGCTCGACCTCCTGCTGCGGCAGGAAGGTGAAGAGCTCCAGTTCGCCGCGCAGGGTGAGGGCAGGATGATAGAGGTCAGCATCACGAAGCAATGCCTCGGGCACGTCCGTGAGGCGTTCGGGCATCGTGCAAAGGAAGCGATGGAAGCCGTCGCTGATCTCGCGGATGGGGCATTGACGCAGGATGCGGCCATAGTCCATGATGATGCAGTCGTCGATGAGGCGCTCCATGTCCTGGATGATGTGCGAGGTGAGGAAGACGGTCTTGCCCTCGGCATGGGCATAGTCGCGCAGATATTCGACGAAGAGACGACGATAGCCGGGATCGAGACCGATGGAGAAGTCATCAAGGATGAGCAGTTCGGGGTTCTGCGCCATCAGCAGACCCAAAGCCACCTGACTGCGCTGACCACACGACATGCGGCTGATCTTCTGACCGGGTGCCACCTTGAGCTTCTTCATCAGCTCGTAGTAGGCCTCGCGTTTCCATTGATCTGGGTAGAACTGGGCATAGAAGCGCTCGATCTGCTCGATGTTCATGAACTGATATTGCACATGATTCTCGATAAGCAGACCAATCTGGCGGCGCAGCAAGGGATCCATCGTCTGGACGTTCTGGCCGAAGATGCGGCACTCGCCCGAACGTGGCTTCAGGTAACCGCTCAGCAGATTGATGGTGGTGGTCTTGCCCGTACCGTTCTTGCCCAACAGACCGAGGATGCGACCCTGGGGTACAGTGAAGCTCAGATCTTCATAGATCTTCCTCTTGCCATAATAATGGGTGAGGTGGGAGCATTCGATGATGTCTGACATAGAGGGTTAGGGATATGGGGGATTTTTGGGATATGGGGGATTTTAGGGATATGGGGGATTTTAGGGATTTTAGGGACGAATGTATCGCCTGTCGAAAGGACGGAAGGGACAAGGGAATCGGGACAGGCGAAGGTGACGTCCCTAAAATCCCTAAATTCCCCAAAATCCCTAAATTCCCTAAATTCTCTAAAATCCCAAAAATCCCAGAATTATCAATTGTTCATGACCTCATAAGCCGTTGCCTCGATGTGGAAGAACGAGAGGTAGTCCTTGCCTTCGGCAGCCTGACGGGCAGCGATTTGCTCACGGTAAGCAGCAATCTTCTCGTCGATGGTGCCCGCCTGCTCGCGACGGGCAGCGCTCTCGGTGGCACAGCCGGTGGCGGTGCTGACCTTCTCCTGCTGCTCTTCGCTGAGGCCCTCGGTGGGGTCACCGCCATTGTCGGTGGCAGCCATCTGCTGCTGCATCATTGCCTCCTCGTACTGGCGCTTCCAGTTCTGGAGGTAAGCCTCGTCCATGCGGGTCTCGCGGACGTAGCCGGTGACGCGGACGACGTTGTGGACACAGTCCTGCGAGAAGGAACCGAGCTCGGCAGCCTCGCAGCGGATGATCATGGTATTATCGGAGCCCTGAAGGAAAATCTTGGTGGCGCCATGCTTGCAGGTGTGGGTGCAGACACCTTCGACGGTGACCTGCTGGTCGATGAGCGACTCGGCAGTGGTGAGGAGGGAATCGACGTCGAGTGCGACAGAGGCGGACTGCTGGTCAGACGACGGCTGAGCGGACTTGTTGCCGGAGCAGGAAGTAAGGGTGAGGGACATGGCACTGAGGGCCAGGAGGAGGAGAAGGGAGAGATGTTTCATATGGATGGATGTTTATTTGTTGTCGAGGGATAGGGGCAGCCAAACACGGCTGCCAGTGGGAACAAAGCGAGCTCGAGGCATGACCAGCCCGGGGGCACTGCAGGTGGGGACATGGGAGCACTGCTTATGGGGGCAAAGATAAGCAATAATTGGCAAAAAGCCAAATATTCGGGGCTAAAAAGTGCAGCCGGCGGTCAAGGAGAGCCCTTGGCGATGGGTTTCGACATCTGCAGTTACCGACCAGGCGCGCTGATAATGGGCATCGAGACGGACGAAGGGGCGCAAAGGATGATGGCTGAGCTGACGGCCGTAGAGGAGCGAGAGGACGAGGCTACCCTGAGGAGCAGTAAGGTAATCGTAATGCTGCTGAAGAGCTGCGGGGAGAGTGGCGACGGTCCCCGAACTCAATGAGGACGAGATGGAGGACGATGCCGCAGAAGAAGATGACACTGCCGTAGAGACCGACGGAGATGCATCAGAGGTCGACGACTCATAGACCACTGTAGATGACGTATACTCCCCATCATGCGCCATCGTACCCGAACCGCGCTGATGGACCAATGCCAGCTGGACACTCCAGTCATGAGGGCCGCGATGCCATTGGCGCAAGGCAGAAAGGGCAAGGGCATAATAGCGAAGCGTCTGCTGACGGTAACAGGGATAGTTGCTGGCCGTAAGACGCAGCTCATGGTAGGCCAACGAGGAGCGATAGAGCCAGGAGCCGCGATAATACTTGTACGTGAGTCCAGCATCGAGCGAACGCTGGCTGCGTGTCAAGAGCTGGCCGTAATAGATATATTCATTGAGGCCGCCTCCCTGATTGACATAACTGTAGACATTCTGAAAGTTGCGGAGGTGAGAGCCTCCGACCTCGTACTGGAGGCTATGGTGACCGAGCCAGGTCAAGACGCCCCGATATTGCCAGGAGTGGACCTGATGCTCCATGAAGACGGGGGTATAGAGCGAATGCTTGCCATAATAGCCACTGCGCCATTCCAGGGAGCCTTCGTTGAACCATTGCGCCTGCCCCAACTGCAGCGATGCCTGCAACGACACCGTATGACGCTGCGTGACCAGGGGACGTTCCTCATTCTCGTCGGTCAGACGGCCAGCATTGCTGTATTCGCTCACGCCGAACGAGGCTCCATAGTCGATGAGCGAGGCATAGAGGGTCTCGGTAGTGCCATAGGTCTTGAAGAGGAGTTCCTCGAGAGTGCGGCGATAGGTGTAGGAGAGGCCGAGGGTGATGAGGTCGTGAGGTCGTGAGGTCGTGAGGTCGTGAGGTTGTGAGGTCGTGAGGCCAATGGTAGCCTGCAGGTCAGTAAGCTTGTTCTGAATGCGGAGGTCCCGACGCTTGGCATTGTTGGCCGCCGTGAAGTCGACGCCGGCGCCGAGCTGCAGGGGACCGAAGTCATAGCCAAGGGCGCCTGTCAGCTGATAGGTCTCTCGGTTCTTGGTTCCAGCCGAAGCAGGATTCATCTCGACGATGTCGAAGGGCTGATCCTCGGGATGAAGCCAGACCGAGCCAGTCATGTTTTTGCCCGTAAAGTTGTCATAGCTGACGCTGCCGCTCAGCGCGAGCTGCTCGTTTACTCTGAAATAGGAAGCAGTCCGGGCCCCGAACTGATAGCTATCGGATGACTGGCTGTAGTCGCACCATCCCCCCTTCTGGCCCTCGAAGTAAGCCTCAGCGTAGTTGGTGCGGACACCCTCGGGCAAGGCACATAGGCCCGCGACGTTGCGGCTCATCAGCCACGGCGTCGTATCGCACAGTGCCTCAAAGTGCTCCTGTGCCTGAAGGGGCGAAAGGAGGGCGGTGAGGCTAATCGCGGAGAGCAGCCTGATAGCGTTCGAAGAAGTCATTGCTCGAATTGTTAGTGTCCTGATAGATAATCGTAGCCCCCTGTCGGCGTGAAGCCTCGGCATCGATGCCCGACGGATCGGCAGGGACGACACCCTGCGAAGCATCTGGCGTGGCGGGCATGAGCTCGACCAATAGCCCGGCATTCTCAGGAATGGCACGGGTAGCCTCAGCGTCGACACAACGATAGACGGAGTAGCCGTAGCAGTTGGTCAGATAGACCGCGCCGGCATCGACAGCATCGGTGAGGCGCTTCTTGTTGGCAGTCGATGAGGTGGTGAAGATCTCCACACCATCGAGAATCCAGTCCACAGGGATGCGCAGGCAGGCATTGGGAGCCGTAGCGGTGCCGTTGTTGTACCAAAGATGGGACTGATCGGCAGCATAAGCCTGGATGTCGATGCCCTCGGGCACACTGAAGATGTAGAAGGCGGGGTCGAGCTGGCTGAAGGGCCAGGCATTGCCCTGACCGTAGAAGACAGCCGTGAGGTAATGGTCAGCAGGGATGAGTTGCGAAGGGACGGGATAGTAGGAGGTGTTGGTGAAGACCAGCGGGTCGTAGGTGCAGTAGTATTCACTGTGGCTGAGATCGACCGACAGGCTGTAGGAGACCGTGTGGTCGACGGCGCCATTGAGGGCAATGACTACCTCCTCTCCCCCATCGAGCCGCAGCGAGTCGGCGAAATGCCAGACCGCCTGGATGGCTGGCAGGAAACCGTCGGCAGCATACGACAGCGAGCCATCGGGCAGGTAGTTGCCATTGGTGGCATGCGCATTGTAGGGCGCTGCCATGGCGAGGCAGAGACCACCCACCGTGAGTGGAAGCTGTCCGTTGTTACAGAGGGAGACATACTTGTCATTATGGTAGGCTCCCGAACCATCGTCCTTCTGGCAACCGCCATTGTAGACCTCCTTGATGACGAGGCTGCCGCGACGCGAAGCGGTCATGGTGAAGGTCTGAAGGTTGGGAGGTTGGGAGGTTTGAGGGTTATGAGGTTGGGAGGTGGTGGAGTTGATGCAGATATTGGCGCTGCTGCAGTTCATCACATAGTCGATGTCCTCCGGACTGGAGTAACTGCCCGATGCCGTAAGGTCATAGAGGCCCAGCGGGAGGACGAAGTTCGCAATGCCGTCGCTGTCGGTCGTCGCCTGCCAGACGTTGCCCATCGTAGTGGACATCGTCACCCGCGCTTCGGGCAATCCCTTGCTGCTGATAGGATTGATGAGCTGCACGCTGACATCGTAGACCTCATAGCTGAGGTCATCGTCGCGGAGGCAGCTGGTCAGGGTGAGCAACACACCTATTATATATATTATATAGGATCTCATAGTTTCACTTTCAATGCCAGTCCGTAATAGAAGGCGGGGATGTGGCTGCTGCCATAGAGGGTGGTGCTGCGGTCGGTCTGCGAAGAATGGATGCGCGAAGTGTTGTTCCAGAAGTTGGTGGCATAGAACGACAATTGCACATGATTGCCGATTTCCTTGGTCACGTTGACGTTGGTGGCGAAGTAAGGCGAAAGGCGGTCCTCACGGAAGTAATAAGTCGTCGTGGCACGCTTCACCATCCGGAGCAAGTCGTTGTAGAGAGCGGTGTTGCCCTCCTCACGGGCGGTGACGAGGTCGTCGTAGAAAGGGCGGAGGGTCGTGGGATCGTCCCACGTCGAGTAGTACTTGGGATAGACCGTAGCATAGCCATTGTCGTCCACCTGACCGTCACGCAGCTGCTGCTTGCAGTCGAGCAACGTGCATTCGAAACGCATCGAGAGGATGAGGCGCACCACGGGGATGTGGGTGGTGAGGGTGACGTTGGTGTTGAGCTGCGACTGCACCGAACCGTTTGCAGCAGCCGCTGCGCCCTCATAATAGCCCACGTAGCTGTAGGGTTGGCCATCGCTCTGCTGCTGAGAATCACCCAGTCGGGAGGCAATGAGCGACGTCTCCACACCGCGATAGTGGTAGAAGGTACCGTCCCAGCGGATATCGGTGCGAAGGGCGGGAATGCGGGCGAAGTCCACCACCCACTCGATGCCCTGGCGGGTCGAGGGGGAACCATTGATCCATCGCGTATTGCTGGTATAGCGACGGATGGTCTGACTGGGCAATGTCACCGGATTGGATTGACCCGAGGCATCACTGACCACGATGGCGCCCGACTCGGGCAGGCACGCATATTGACGGTCAGTCGCTGCGATGGGGAAGTCGGGGTCGGTGATGGGCGAAGTCAAGGCATAGCTGAATGGCTCATAGACCGACGTGCGCAGATAGGGACGATGCGTCGTAGTGTGGAAGTAGGTGAGCGAGAAGCGCGTGCCCCCCAGGCGCCATTCGGCGCCCACCTCGCCTTGGAGGCTGTACTGCCACCGGAGGTCGGCATTGTAGAGCGCTGACGAGGGCTGCGTGTAGTAGGCATAGCAAGCCTTACCCTGGTAGTCGGTACCGCTGGCGAAGGTCTGCCAGTCGGTATAGCTGGTGGCGGGATAGAGCACCTGCATCGAGGGCAGCTTGACCGAGCGACCCATGCCAGCATGGAGGCTGAAGCTACCCAGCGTGTACTGCACAGAGCCACGTGGCGAGAGGCTGCCCACCATGCCGTAGGCCGAACCGCTGATGTGCGTCATGTCCTCACGCAGGCCGAAGCTTGCCTTCAGTTCCTGACGACGAGGCAAGTGAAGCACCAGTTGCTCCTCAGCATAGAGGGCGAGGTTGTGCATATAGGGCAAAGTGTCATAGCGAGCCTCGCGCCAGGTGGGCGCCAAAGCGAGGTTGTCGTAGTGGAGACCTCGCCCCTCGTTGCCGCTGGCGGTATAGTCAATGCCCGCCTTGGCATGGCTCTCCATCGTGCATTGTGCATCATGAACCGAGCGCACGGCATCGTGAACCGAGCGTCCTGCATCGTGCATCGTGCATCGCGAACCGAGCACCATCTCGTGGTCCCACTTTGCCTTGAGATGCACGCCGTAATCGACAGGACGCGAATCGGTGATGGCGAGTTCGTACCAATAGCCGACTGGGCCCATCGTAATCTGGTCGGAGGAGGTGGAACCGGCGATGTGATACCCCTGTTCCGTAACGTGAAGGGCAGGCTGAGAAGTGGCCGAACTGCGGTTGACGTTCTCACGACGCTCCTTGTTCTCGAGGCTCATGTCAGCAGACAGTTCGATCCACGAGAGCCAGGGACGGCCCACCTGCCACTGCAGGCGCATCAGTCCGCGCAAGGCATAGTCGTGCTGCTTGACGTAGGTATCGCTGAAGGCATCGGGGTCAGCCTCGTTGGAATAGCCACCCAGGTTGCCCTTCAGGTCAACGTTCAAGTTGAGCGGCATCGCCCTCTCCTTGCAGAACTGCCGCGTGTAGCGCAGAGCCAAGCCATTGCGCTGATAGGTGGTGTAGGGTGACGTGAGACTGCTGATGGACTGCGACCATTCGTACGAGACGTTGAGGATACCGCCTTCACCCGAATGACCGAGGTTGAAGCCCTTGCCGAGGGCAGCGAGCTTGGTGTGCGGCTTGAGGGTCACGTCGACCATCAGCGGGGTCTTGCCTCGACGCGTCTTGACACGCACCATGCCGTTCGAGAGGTCGCCGTACTCCACCGAGGGGATGCCCGTGATGACCTCCACCTCCTCGATGTCGCTGGTGGAGACATTGCGTGTCGACGTACCGGTGGTCTCGCCCATCTCGGCATTGTTCGAGAGGCGCTGACCGTCCACCTCGATGGCAGTGCCGAAAGCGGCATTGCCCATCTCACTCGTGCCCTCGCTGCGCAGGGCGATGCGCGGGTCGTCAATCAATGAGAGGTCGCCCTGACTCTTGCCACCCGGCAGCAGCGAGGTGATGTCGCTGACCGAGATCACCTGGTTGTGGTCGAGCGAAGTGCGGTCGACGGTGTAGGCCGTCGTCTCGATGTGCTGCTTGCGCGAAGTGACGGTCACCTCATCGAGCTTGAGGTTCTGCTCATGCAGCAGTACGACGAGCCCCGTGGTGTCGTGACTCAACGTGAAGGTAAGGAGCTCGGGGACGTAGCCGAAGAGGCGCACCTCCAGGCGCGCCGTACCTCGAGGCAAGTTGCGCAGCATGAAGGTGCCGTCCGCAGCGACCACTGTACCCTGGCGCGTAGTCAGATGGGCGACCGTAGCGAACTCCATCGGCTCGCGTGTCTGAGCATCGAGCACACGGCCTGAGACGCAATATGGCTGTGCGTGCCCGACAGCACCCACAGCCATGAATATGCATATTATTATATATAATGTATAACGCTTCATCAGCGGACGAAGGAGATGCGACCCTCACGGATCAGCAGTCCGGTCTCGGTGGTCGATGGGCGACCCTGGAGGTCATACTGTGTGCCAGGCTGTACCTCCTGGGCCCCGAAGATGGAACGGATAGACTGATAGCCTGGATCGAGTGGGAGAAGCGGGGTGACGGTGTTCTCACAACCCTCACCGATGACGATGAGGTCATTGCCGCGCAGATGACCGCAGGTCTCACAACCCTCAGGAGCGTAGATGTTGCCTGTATTGACGCAGGAGGTCAGCGTGACGATGCCCTCGGTACGGGCGGTATTGGCGACGATACCGGCGATGTTGGTAGTCGTACCAGTGACAGTGCCCTCGTTGGTGCAGCCACTGACAGAGACATCCTTCTGGTCGCCCTTCATCACATTGCCCAGAATGCCAGCCACGCACTTGCCACCACTGACGATACCTGCATTGCGGCAGTTCTCAATCGAGACAGCATAAGAGGCGCACGAGACGATGCCTGCGGTGTATTGGATAGTGCTGCCCGTACCCTTCGAGTCATCGACAGCGACCCAATTGTTGCAATCCTTGACCTTGCCGCTGTAGCTGCCGGCAATGCCAGCCGAGCCCGTGCCGTTGAGGGTGGAGATGCCTCCGACGTTGTTGCACTTCTCGACCAGATACTGATAGTCAGTGATCGACGAACCGCTCTGCGTACCGGCCACGATGCCTGCAGCATAAGTCGATGCGCTGACTCTGCCGAAGTTGGCACAGTCGCGAATCGTGCCCTTGCCCAGCACCATGTAGGCGCAGATGCCACCGGCAAACGCTGCCGTGGTCGAGATGGGAGCCATATTGACACAAGTCTCTATCAGTCCCTGGCTGATGCAGACCAGTGGAGCGGCATAGCCTACGGTCTGGATGTCACAGTTGCCATCGACATAGAGATACTGGACCGTACCCTCGGGAGCCAGCGAGCTGACGAGCGAATTGAACTTGCCCGTATTGCCCGGCTTGATACCCGACAGGATAGTATTGACATCATTATAATCGACCACGCCATCGTAGTTGCCGTCCACAGGAGCCTTGCCACGCAGCGTGCCTGCGAAGCCCCAGTGCACCTTGGTGATGGTCTCGATGCCTGCCTTGGCAATGCTGGGGAGCGTATCGCCGGCGAAGTCGATATCGTTCATGACCTCGAAGACTTCGCCCAGGCCGGTATTGTCAGCCGTGATCTTCTCGGCAAGGGTGTAGAAGTCCTGCTTCGAAGTGATCTGATAAGGATCACTGTCGGTACCGCTTCCGGGGAAGCCATAGACGTTGGCAGAAGCCTGACGAGTGACAGTGGCAGTGGCCACGATGGGGAAAGGCATAGCGCCTGGCTGGAAACTGTTGACGATGGTGTAGCCCGTCTCGGTCGCAGTGACCTGCAGGGTGCAGGCATTCTTCTCGAACGTGTAGTCGGCATCCATGGTGGCGACACCGCCACTCACAGCCTTGAAGTGCATCGAGAGGCCATCGTTCTGATAGTTGCGGTAGTAGCAGTCCTGTGTTGCGTCGTAGGTAAGACCGCTGACGGTGTACTGGCCGAGAGTGAGATCGCCCATCACAGTGCCAGCAAGGCTGTACTCGCAGAGGGTGACGTCGAGGGTGGCATCGTCATGGAACGTCAGTTCGTACTGCGTCTGCTCGTTGGTGTAGGGACCGTATACGCCGCCCACCATGACGCTGACGGGGCCGGTGTAAGTACCGGACTGTGCCATGAGGCCCACCGAAGTGAGCGCCATGGCACAGATAAGGGAGGATTTATTCATTTACTGATTTACGAATTTACGGAGTTTGCTGAGGTGGCAGGGTTTCCGGGGATGCCGGAGTTGCCGGGAGTTCCGGATTGCCCGGAATTTTCGGATTTCCTGGAGTTACTTGATGATGCAGACGCGGCCGTTCTGGATGAAGAGACCCTGCTGAGCATCGATCTGACGGCCCTGGAGGTCGTAGCGTACAGTGTTCTGAGCGGCAGGAGCAGCGACCTCCTCGATGGCGGTAGGCACATCCTTGACCTCCGAACCCTTGAAGGTAATGGTCATGTTCATTGGCATCTTGCCAGCCTTCAGCATAGTGGAGAAGTTGAGCTCCTCGTCAGCGACAGTGCCGTCGAACGAGTAACCAGTCACTGCCAGCGTGCCAGCCTGTGCCTCGTAGCCTGCTGAAGTGTAGCTATTCTCCTGATAAGAGACAGGGAAAGTGAATGAGTCGATGACCATCTGGTTGTAGGCGATCTGAGGAACGGATACCGTAGCGGTGCGTGAGCTTGCCTGATAGATGGCAACCTGAGCATTCTCGACAGTCGAAACGACGCCGAAGTTGCCGACAGCGAGGTCCATGGTTCCCTCATAGACCTTGAGCCAATTGGAAGTCACGTATGACTCGACATCGGTGACAGCCTGGCCCTCAGCATCGAGAGGCAGTGCGGCTACAGTCTCGTAATAGCTATCCTCGACGGTGATAGCGGCATTGCCAATGAGATGACCGGCAGTCTCAACGCCGTCAGCCGAAACGGAAGCTATGCAGACGCTGTGGAGCACCTTGGTATCAGCCTTGGCAGAGTTGCCGATGATGCCACCGACGTTCTCGGTACCGCTGACAGAGCCAGTGACCTCACCGGTCTCCAGATCGATAGTGCCTGAGACGCAGCCATCGACGACAGCGCCCTCCTGACCGACATGAGCGACGATGCCGCCCACCTTCTTGCCACCAGCGACGATGCCGCTGTTCGTGCAGTACTCCACATCAACGGCATAGGCGCCGAATGCGAGGATGCCGCCGACATACTGCTTGCCAGCCTCATCGACGTTGCCGAAGTTGTCGCAACCATAGATGCGGCCGCTGTAGGATCCGGCGATACCGCCGCAACCAGAAGTGGTGGCATTGGTGGCATGAAGGGTGCCGTGGTTTTCGCAACCGCTGACGAGGTAGTTATAGGCAGTGATTGACGAACCGCTCTGGCTGCCAGCCACGATACCACAGGCGTAGGTCGAAGCGGTGACATTGCCATAGTTGGCGCAGTTCTTGATGGTGCCCTCTCCACCAACGAGGTAGCCGCAGATACCTGCAGCGAAAGCGTTGGCAGCGGTGACCTCAGCGTAATTATTGCAGTTCTCGATCAAACCCTTGCTGATCGAAGCAAAGGGAGCAACGTAGTTGTACGAACTGATGACATTGCCATCGCCAAATCGGAGGTTCTTGATCACACCGTTCTGGCCGAGTGAAGAGACGAGGGCATTGAACTTACCATCAGCATCATTGCCATTGGCAGTGTGGTTGATGCCGGAGAGGTAGTTGTAATCGCCGTCGATGGTACCCTCGAAGCCCCAGTTGACCTTGGTGACGCTCTCGACGCCGCCTTTGGCAATCGAAGGAAAAGCAGCACCAGCAAAGTCGATGTAGCTCATCACCTTGAAGTACTCACCGGCACCGGTATTCTCGGCGGTGATCTTCTCGGCGAGGGTCTGGAAGTCGGCAGCCGTGGTGAGCTGGTAAGGATCCTCCTGAGTACCGGCGCCCTGCAGACCATAGATGTTGGTAGCGGAATCCTGAGCCATCATAAGGCCGCAAGAAGCTGTCAAAGCAGCGAAAAGTGTAAAGAATTTCTTCATAATCATTTATTTAATTAGTGTATTGATTAGTTTCGCGGGTGCAAAGGTATGTATTTCCGACGAAATAGACAATACCTAATAGTAGGGATTTTTCAGAGCGTGCGCACCTCCTCGACGCCCTTCACCTGCTCAAGCATGCGCAGGGTTTCGGCAAGTTCGAAGGCCGAAGGCACCTGCATCTTGATGCGCGTGGTGACGATGTAGTCCTCGGTGACGGTGTGGAGTTCGTCAATCGAAAGGTGCAGCTCGTTCGAAATGATGTTGATCAGGTCCATCAGCAGTCCGTTGCGATCCACCGAATTGATTTCGATGCGGGTGGCATAGGTACGGCCTGGCAGGATGGGCAGATTGACGTCGACAATCGAGTCACCCTCAGCAGCCGAGAGGGCAATGGCATCGGAGCAGTTGCGCTTGTGCACCAGGATGGAGTTGTCCTTGCGCTTGAAGCCCATGATTTCGTCGCCTGGCAACGGATTGCAGTTCGGGCAAAGTTCAAAGGGGAACTCAGCGAAGTTCATACCCGACTTGGTGAGCGAGACGTTGATGGCGCGACGTGCCTTGTAGGTAGTGATGAGCTTTGCCCAGCGAGGTTCGGGCAACTGTTCCTCATCGGTGCCGATCTCCACGCGGTCACCACGCTTCAGCTGAGTGAATATCGAGCAGAGCTTGCCGTTGACGCGGGCATACTTGGCATGATTGCCCACGTTGGTGTGGATCTCGTAGGCGAAGTCGAGCACGGTCGAGCCCTTGGGCAGGACGATGGAATTGCCCTTGGGAGTGAAGACGATGATGTCGTCGTTGTAGAACGACGAGACGACCGACTCCATGAAGCCGCCCTCCATGCCGCTCTGTGCCACGTCGCGCAGGATGACCTTGAACTTCTTGATCCAGTTCTCGACCGACTCAGTACGGTCCACGACGCAACCCAATTGCGAATTGCGCTGCATAGTCTCGGTGCAGATGTGCACCTCGGCCCATTGGCCCATCATGGTCATCACCTCGACGTGGAGCGCCTGGTAGCCGTTCTCCTTGGGCTGGTCGATAAAGTTGATGAGCGAATAGGGACGCTCATTGTAGAAGTCGGTCAGCATCGAGTAGATGCGCAGGCACTGGTTCTTCTCGCTCATGCCACAATCCTCGTCGAAGGGGAAGACGATGTTGACCTGGTGCACGTGCTCCAGCTCCTTGAAGGTCTGGCCGGTGTTCTGCATCTTGCGCCACAAGGCATAGACCGAACGCGGGCGGGCATAGACGCGTGCCTCGATGCCCTCCTCACGCAGCATCAGACGGATGGGCTGCAGGAACGACTCGATGTCGTCGCGATGGATCTCCATGTAGCGGTTGATCTTCTTCTCGATGCGGGCGTACTCCTGAGGCGAGCGCCAGCGCAGCGAGAGGTTCTCGAGCTCGGACTTGATCTCGTAGAGGCCCAGGCGGTTGGCGAGGGGAGCGTAGAAGTAGTCGGTCTCGGAGGTGATCTTCATCTGCTTATCGGTGCGCATCGAGCCGAGTGTACGCATGTTGTGCATGCGGTCAGCGAGCTTGATGAGCAGGGCGCGGATGTCGTAGTTGATCGAGTCGAGCATGTGCTTGAAGTTGTCAATCTGCTTCGACACCTTATAGTTGCCGTCGGAGTTCTTGGTGAGGACGCTCACCAGATAGGCGACGTCCTCGCCGAAGTGCGAACGGATGTCCTCGACGGTGTATTCCGTATCCTCCACCACGTCGTGCAGCAAGGCAGCCATGACGGGGTTGGTCTTCAGGCCGAGCTCCACCAGGGCGATGCGTGCCACGGCGATGGGATGGGTGATGTAGGGTATTCCACTCTTGCGAATCTGCTTGGAGTGCGCCTCGGCTGCCAGTTCGTAGGCTGCCTGGATGCGCGGGATATCGGTGACCGGCAGAAGCTCGGTCACACGGGCGAAGAACTCCACACGTGCCTCTTCGACGATACGCTTGCCCTCTTCGGGCGTACACTTCGTTTCCATAATCTGATACCTTAATTTATGTTGTCCAGCTCGGCTACGATACCTAAGAGCTGCTGACGCAATGACTGCAGTCGCTGTATTACTTCCTGGCGCATCTCATCGTCCCCGGTGTCGCCGTCACGCAGACGACGCTTGGCGCCTTCGAGTGACATGCCCTCGACGCGCAGCAGCCGATAGATGGCTGCCACCCGCTGCACTGCCTTCCGGTCATAGAGCCGCGTGTCACCGCCGGTGCGCTTGGGGTGCAGGTACTGTGGGAATTCCTTCTCCCACTGACGCAGGCACATGGGTGTCACATCGAACTTCTTCGCCACCTCGCCTATCGAAAGGTAAGGTCGCTCCATTGTCAGGTCCTTGATGTCCTTGTGACTCTTTGCCATGTCAGTCGGGTGGCTATTGACAGCCACGGAGTTGGGTGAGTTGTGGCCGCTGCCTCAATGTTGGGTTAGCTGTTGCTACGTTGTTGCGTTGGATGGGTGTCCTCGTCAGGAGTCCCCACATCGTGGGGAAATATGTCGGCAAAGATGAGATTTTTATTCGACATATCCAAATTTTCAGTCACTTTTTTTGCGTTCCATTGCCCAAAATTCTCCATTTTGCCATCGAACTGTCCCAAAATAAAGGTCGAAATTGCATTTTCTCAGTTCAAAATTTGTTCAGTTCGCCGAAAGTCACTATCTTTGCGCCATCCGAACAAGCGTCCCGGCAATGGTTCTCCTAAGCCAACATCGTCAATCGACCGACCGAACAACAAAACAACAAAATAAACAACCAACAAAACGACGTTTCATCCATGAAACAAATCATCTCCACCCCCAATGCTCCCGCTGCCATCGGAGCCTACAGTCAGGCAGTCAAAGTGAACGGCATGCTCTTCGCCAGCGGCCAGCTCGGCATCGACCCCGCCACGGGCAACTTCGCCGGCGAGGACTTCCGCAGTCAGGCAGTGCAGAGCCTCCGCAACGTCAAGGCCATCGTCGAGGCTGCAGGCAGTTCGATGGATCAGGTCGTCAAGGTCAGCGTCTTCATGGCCGACATGGCGGACTTCGCCACTCTCAACGAGGTCTACGGCGATTACTTCCAGGCGCCCTACCCCGCCCGCTCGGCCGTCGCTGTCAAGACCCTTCCCAAAGGCGGTCTCGTCGAGATCGAGGTAATCGCTGCCCTGTAATCACTGGGGACCTTGCCCTTATCCGGTCTACAACGGGATGACCCGATGGCTTGGTCGTCAATCCCTGCTATTGGCAAAGATCCGCACGTAGTACAGCAACGTGGCGAGCGACGACAGCGCAGCCACGACGTAGGTATAGGCGGCAGCCTTCAGCGCCTCCTTGGCATCGCGCTGCGTCTGGAACGACGTCAGTCCGCTCCTGTCGAGCCATGCCAGAGCCCGGCGTGAAGCATCAATTTCGACTGGCAGCGTCACGAAGCTGAAGAGCGTGGTGAGGGCGAAGAGGATGATGCCGATGAGCAGCACCGTAGGACTGTTGAAGATGGCGAGCAGCAGGATGCCACCCATCAGGATCCACTGGCACCACTGGCTGGCGAACGACACGGCGGGCACCATCCAGCTGCGCAGCGACAGCCAAGTGTAGGCGGTGGCATGCTGCACGGCATGTCCGCATTCATGGGCAGCCACAGCGGCAGCAGCCACGGTGCTGGCATCGTAGACCGGCTCGCTGAGGCGCAGCGTCTTGCTCGACGGGTCATAATGGTCGGTCAGCGAGCCCTGTACGCGCTCGATCTTGACGTCCGTGATGCCCTGGCTCTGCAGCATCATCCGCGCCACTTGAGCACCCGTATAGCCAATATATTCGCGAGAGTACTTCTCGAACTTCGACTTCACATTCGACTGAGCCCAGAAGCTCACTACCGCAATCGCGATGAACAATATCCAATACATAAAAAAAATGAAAAGTGAATAGTGAAAAATGAAAAATTACTTGCCCCTCGGGTTCGAGCGTGAGCCGCGGTCGTAGCGGTTCGGCTTTGCCTTGCCTTGGCTCTGATTGCCACGAGGGCCGGGGCCGCTGTTCCTGAAGTTCGGGTTGAACGACCCCGATTTCTGTCCTGCAACTTTCGTGCCACCCATGCCGAACAACTGTTCGGCGAGGTCACGACGTCCCAGTCGGATGAGCGAGGCACGCAATTTTGGCACATTCTCAGGCTGGTACCAGAAGAAGTAGGCACGTTGCCGGAGCTTCTCCTCCTGCGAATGGGCGCAGTAACAGGGCTCGAGCGTATAGGGATGCAGCCCCGAGTACCAGATCTCGGTCGATACGGTCATCGGCGTCGGAGTGAAGTCCTGCACCTGCTCCAGTTTGAAGTCGAGGCTCTTGGTCTCGGCAGCGAGCTCCGCCATCGCTATCTCGGTGCTGGCGGGATGTGAAGAGATAAAATAAGGTATCAGCTGCTGCTTCAGTCCGTACTTGCGGTTCACCTCGTCAAAGATACGCTTGAAGCGATGGAACAGTTCAAACGAGGGCTTCCGCATCACCCGGAGCACCTCCGGGTTGGTATGCTCGGGCGCCACCTTCAGGCGTCCGCTCACGTGGTTGCGTATCAGCTCCTCAGCATAGCGCAGCCCCCCTTCGCGGAACTCGCCATTCTTGCCCTCATGCAATATCAGGTCGTAGCGTACGCCCGAACCGACGAACGACTTCTTGACCCCGGGCAAGGCATCGACCGCCCGATAGATGTCAATCACTGCCGAGTGGTCGGCATTCAGGTTAGGGCACACCTGCGGATGCAGGCACGAGGGCTTCTTGCACTTCTCGCAGAGGCTGAGGTCCTTGCCCCGCATGCCGTACATGTTGGCCGAGGGGCCGCCCAGGTCGGAAATGTAGCCCTTGAAGTCGGGCATCTGCGTCACCTGCCGTGCCTCACGCAGGATCGACTCCTTCGAACGCGAAGCGATGAACTTGCCCTGATGGGCCGAGATGGTGCAGAAGGCGCAGCCGCCGAAGCAGCCACGGTGCATGCAGATCGAGTGGCGAATCATCTCGTACGCCGGGATGCGCTTGCCATTGTAACGCGGATGGGGCATGCGGGTATAGGGCAGGTCGAAGGCTCGGTCCACCTGCTCAGTGGTCAAGGGTGGATAGGGAGGATTGACCCGGATGGCAATCTCGCAGCGCTCCTCATGCCCGGATACCTCTTCCCGCTCCTCGTGCCCAGATACGTTGGCAGTAACCTGCCAGATGCGGGCGGCATGCCACTTGTTCGACTCCTCCTCAATATGTCGGAAGTTCTCCGCCTGGCAGCGCTTGTTGCGAAGACATTCGACGAAAGGATGCAGCACCACGTCCTGCTCAGGACTGGGCTCCTTCGGCACCTCGCTCACGGGTCTCCTGCACACCACCTGCGGTATCTCCTTCACTGCCTCGACGAATGCCTCCCTTCCCAGCAAATTAACGCACTCCTTGCATTGAACGTCCGCCTGACATTGAACGTCCTCCCGACATTTAACGCGAGCAGCGCTTCTCGTGATTGCTTCAGCAATCTCCACCGTCACCTGTTCGCCCATCCCGTACGTGATGACGTCGGCATCGCACTCTGCCAGCAGGCTGGGGCGAAGGCGGTCCTCCCAATAGTCGTAATAGGAGAGTCGACGCAACGACGCCTCGATACCGCCCAGCACGATAGGTACGTCGGGGTAGAGTTCGCGCAGAATCTTAGTGTATACTATCGAAGGCATGTCCGGACGCATTCCCGGCCTGCCGTCAGGCGTATAGGCATCGTCCGAGCGACGGCGACGATTGGCAGTGTAGTGGTTCACCATCGAGTCCATCGCTCCCGGCGACACGCCGAAGAAGAGGCGCGGAACGCCCAGCTTCCTGAAGTCGCGATAGTCGCCGTGCCAGTCGGGCTGCGGCACGATGGCGACGCGGTAGCCAGCCGCCTCGAGCACACGGCCGATGACGGCGGCGCCGAAGCTCGGATGATCCACGTACGCGTCACCCGAGAAGAGGATGACGTCCAGTTCGTCCCAGCCGCGGAGCTTCACCTCCTTGGCGGATGTAGGCAACCAGTCTTGAAGCATAGTATTTTGGTCCGAAATTGATATTTTGAGGGGACAAAGATAGGGCATTTCGGCGGCAAAAACAAATTTTTTGACCATTTTTCGCAAAAAAGTTGCCAAAAAGTTTTGTCAATCCGACGAAAACCCTAACTTTGCACCCGCAAATCACTAAAGAGGCCCCCAAAAGCCTCGAGATTTGCATCTACGGGCGCTTAGCTCAGCTGGTTCAGAGCGTCTGCCTTACAAGCAGAGGGTCGGGGG
>R14__coassemble_761_pt1 | contig 19708 bp, 16 predicted proteins | sample R14__metabat2_high_PE_017 | metagenome-assembled genome bin R14 | reverse complement strand
TTCGTCTACACGCCAGTGACCAACGAATCGCCCTGGTACTGCAAGTGGTGGGGCACGGTGTTTTACGAAGCCACCTCGTGGGAGTATTCGCTCAGCGTGCCCCACGATGTGCCGGGTCTCATTGACCTCTGCGGAGGTCCCGAAACATTCGAGCGCCGGCTCGACACCTTCTTCGACTCGACCTTCTACAACGTCAACAACGAGCCCTCCTTCCTCACTCCCTGCCTCTATCATTGGATAGGCCGTCCTAACCGCACCTCCGACCGCGTCCGTCAGATCATCGCACATCACTTCAACGATGGCCCCGTCGGACTGCCCGGCAATGACGATTCGGGGGCGATGTCGTCGTGGCTGGCCTTCCACTACATGGGCCTCTATCCCAATGCAGGCCTCCCCTATTACCTCATCCACACGCCACTCGTCCGCTCCGCGACCCTCCACCTGGCGAATGGCCGTGACTTCACCATCACGGCGCCGCGCCTCAGCGACCAGAACGTCTACATCCGCGCGGCACGCCTCAACGGCGAGGACTATCCCTGGTCCTCCCTGCCCCACGACCTGCTGATGCAGGGCGGCACCCTCGAACTCATCATGGACCGTAAGCCAGCCAGCTGGGGAAAGGAGCTCCACCCATGAGACGCCTCGCTTTTCTCCTGATGTGCGCCCTATTGGCAATGCCACTCTTCGCACAAGTGGTGTGCCACTTCAACCTCCGCACCCAATATCGCCATCTGTCGTTCTCGTTCACCGAGAGCCACGACACGCTCTACCTCCATTGGGCCATGCCTCGCGGCAGTCAGACCTATACCGGCTCGTACGCCATGAGTCCAGCGTGTCGTCAGCACGCCACCCGTCTCTGCTACGTGCAGCCCACCCCGGGTCAGACCATCGTCACTCCGAGCGAAGAGCTCTTCTGCCTCCTTTCGCGCGATGCCCTCGATGCCCTGCATGCCACGGGTCAATGCCGTTTCAACAACACCTCGCTCCACCTCCTCGAAACCGTTCCTCTTTCCGACGGTTCCATCAATTCAACGCTTCTGCGTATCCTCCCCGACTCCAATGCTGATGGTTTAGCCTCTGCTCGTCTCCTTCATCTCAAAGACTTCGACGAAGGCTATGAGCTCTGGGTCCTCGACAGTCCCCGCCTCCCCCTCATCGTCCGCATGCTCAACAACCCCGTCGAAATCGATTGGCAACTCAATGGTCAATTGTAAATTGTAAATTGTCAAATTGTAAATGAAACCCCGTTTGCTCTCCCTTGATATCCTTCGCGGTCTCACCGTCGCCTGCATGATATTGGTCAACAACGGCTACGGAGCCTCCTTCGCCCCGCTGGGCCACTCCAAGTGGAATGGCATGACACCGTGCGACCTGGTCTTCCCCTTCTTCCTCTTCATGGTAGGTGCCTCAATCTACATCTCGATGAGCCGCCATGCAGGTGAGCCAGGCATGGTGCGCAAGATATTGAGGCGCACCCTGCTGATGTTCGTCATCGGTGTGGCGCTCCATGCCTGGGACATGCTCATCTCTGGCGAAGCGGCACAGATACCAGGGCACCTGCGCATCTGGGGCGTCCTGCAGCGCATTGCCTTGAGCTATTGCCTTGCCTCGCTCTTCTTCAATGCTTTCAAGGGGCGTTATCTCTGGCATGCTATCATCACCTTATTAATAATATACGGCATCATCCTCATCGTGGGCAACGGCTACAGTGAAGTGTCGGATGAGAACTGGCTGGCACGCGTCGACAAGGCGCTCTTCGGCAATCACCTCTATGCCAAGTGCCTCGACGGACGTTCGCCTGTCGATCCTGAGGGCCTCGTGGGCGTCATTGCAGGCACGGCACACGCACTGCTCGGCGTGGTCTGCGGTCGCGCCATCATGACCGGTCGCGACCTCGGTGAGAAGGTCCGCAGTCTGCTCATCATCGCCGCCTGCATCGGTCTCGTCGGCTACCTGCTCTCCTTCGCCTTCCCGCTCAACAAGCGCATCTGGTCGCCCTCCTACACCCTCGTCACCTGCTCGATGGCAGCCTCTCTCCTCGCCCTCCTCACCCATTGGGTCGACTCTTCTCCCGCTAAGGAAGACCGTGGGGGTCTTTCATCCCCCTTTAAGGGGGACCGAGGGGGTCTCTTCTCCCCCTTCCAATGGTTCGGCATGAATGCCCTCGGCATCTATGTCATCAGTGAGATGATTCCCTCAGTCTTCAAGGTCACTGGCATCAGCGATGCCATCTACAGCCTCTGGTCCACCCTCTTCTGCTGGACCATCCCCGAGGTTGCCAGCCTCTTCTATGCCCTTACCTACGTAGCCCTGATGGGGCTCCTCGCCTGGTGGCTCTTCAAGAAGAAGATCTACATCAAGATCTGAGCGATTGGGCGATTTGACTATTTGACTATTTACAATTTGACAATCTGACAATCTACAATCTGACAATCTATCATCACCCACATATTATGAAAAAGCTTCATTACCTTGTCTCCGCAGCAGCCACGCTTGGCTGCCTCCTCCTCTCCGCCTGCTGCAGCACACCCACGCAGCCCGGCATCTACAACGTCCTCGACTACGGCGCCAAGGGCGATGGAACCACCGACGATGCTGCCGCCATCCAGCAAGCCATTGACCAATGTTCTGCACAGGGTGGCGGTCAGGTCATCTTCCCCGCCGGCCACACGTTCATGAGCGGTCCCGTCGAACTCAAGTCGAACGTCGACTATCACCTCGAAGTCAACTCCACCTGGCTCGCCAATCCCGACGAGAGCATCTACACGCTCAGCGCCTTCGGCGAGAACCGCGGCGAGGGCATGAAGTGGATCTGGTGCAAGGACCAGCGCAACATCTCCATCACCGGACAAGGCACCATCGACGGCAACGGCATCGCCTTCATGGGCGAGGAACTATTGGATAGCTACGAGCTCAAGGAATTGAAGGATCCGACCTTCGATCCCCGTCCGCACGTGCTGACACTGATGGGTGTGGAGCACCTGCAGATCCGTGACGTCACGGTGCGCAATGGAGCCTACTGGACCGTTCACCTCATCGGCTGCCATGACGCCTCCATCATCGGCATCTCTTTGCTCAACAACCTCAAGATACGCAACGGTGACGGCATCGACATCGACCACTCCACCAAGGTGCGCATCGCCGACTGCTACATCACCTCGGGCGATGACTGCATCTGCCTCAAGAACCGCCGCGAATATGAGGAGTACGGTCCCTGCCGTGACATCGTTGTCACCAACTGCGTCATGACGGGCCGCTCTTGCGCCATCAAGATCGGCTCAGAGAACATGGACTCCATCTCGGACGTCCTCATCCAGAACTGCGTCATCAAGGCCTCCAACCGTGGCATCGGCATCCAGAACCGTGACGAGGGCACCGTCACCCGCGTCGTCTTCGACAACCTCATCGTCGAGGGTTATTACTTCAGTGACGTGTGGTGGGGCAAGGCAGAGCCTATCTACGTCACCTCCTATCCTCGCGCCTCGAGCAACCACAAGGACGGCAACTGGCGCTTCCCCAAGGGTGTGACCGAGGGCCGCTGCGGTGAGGTATCGGACATCTGGTTCCGCGACATCGTCTGCACTTCCGAGAATGGCTGCTTCATCGGCGGCGACATCCCTGGCAAGGTACACGACATCCACCTGCAGGGCTGCCAGTTCACCCTCGGCAAGGTCACCAGTTATCCCGGCGGACAGTATGACCTCCGTCCCCGTCAGGGTGAGGGCTTCATCAACGATGCCACCTACGCCATCTACGCCGACTGCGTCTCCGCCCTCGACATCCAGGACTGCACCGTCAAGGAGGGCCCCGTCGCCATCAACAACTACGGCGGCCTCAAGAAGCTGATCAATGTGAAATAAAGCCATGCTTCGCTCCTCTTTGCGTTTCTCCGCAGCAGCCACGCTTGGCTGCCTCGCCTTTCTCCTCTTCGCAGCCGTACTATCTTCCTGCTCCCTCCCTAACGGGGAGGGCAGGGGAGGGGCCTCTTCCTACCCCTCCCTCATCTACGAGGACTCCCTGCTCCGCAATCCCTCCATTCTAGGTGGCATCTATGCCGCCTATCCTGACAATCCGCAGCAGGAGCTGACCCCTGCCCCTGAGGGCTACGTCCCTTTCTATGTCAGCCTCTACAATCGTCACGGTTCTCGCTATCAGCCCAACGACAGTCGCTACCAGAATACCCTCGACCGCCTGCTCGACGGCCACGAACGCGGCGTGCTGACCCCCTACGGAGAGTCGCTCATCCCCCGCATCCAGCAGCTCTGCGACTCCTGTCTGGGCCATGGCGGCATGCTCACCCGCGTTGGCGAGCGTCAGCTCCGCACCATCGGCCGCCGCATGGCTGAGCACTTCCCCGAGGTCTTCGCCCAGACACGCCCCGACGGCACTCCCAAGAGCATCTATGCCCGTTCCAGCACCTCTCCCCGCTGCGCCGCCTCTATGCACGCCTTCCTCGACGGACTCTATTCCGTAGCCGGCAGTAACTTTCCTGCCTCCCCCTTTGAGGGGGAGGAGAAGGGGTCTGTCATGTCCTACATTGCCTACGACACACCGGCGATGCGCGCCCTCTCTGCCAAGGACGCCCCCTGGCAAGATGCTTACAGCGACTACAAGTACAGCCACGTCTCGCGCGACCGCTTCATCCAGGCCATCTACACAGATGCCACGGGCGTGGATACGCTCCAGATGGCCATCGACCTCTATTGGCTCGTCGTGGGGATGCAGGATGTCGACGTGCCGGATTGTGACCTGTCGGACGTCTTCACGCCCGAGGAACTGCTGCAGTGCTATCAGTGCGTCAACTACCGCATGTACATCTGCAATGGCAACTGGCCCGACAGCCACGACGTTCCCCGCCATAGTGCCTCCACCCTGCTCCAGAACATCGTCGATTGTGCCGATGCCGCTATCGAAACAGACACCTGCTGTGCCGACCTCCGCTTCGGCCACGACTCCAATCTGCTGCGCCTTCTGGCGCTGATACGCATGCACAATGCCGCACTGCAGTGCGGCGACCCCGCCCAGGCCTGGCAGCTCTGGCAGGAGTACACCCTCTCGCCCATGGCAGCCAACCTGCAGCTCGTCTTCTACCGCAGTACTGCAGATGCCCAGGCGGAAACTGCTGCCCAACCATCGGCCAACGTCACTGCTGAATCATCAGCCCATGCCCCAGCGGCTCCCATCCTCGTCAAGCTGCTCCACAACGAACACGAAGTCCTGCTCGACACAGACCTCCGTCCCGTCATCGGCCCCTACTACGAATGGACCTCCCTCCGTTCCTACTTCCTCAGCCAGATAGTCGATGAGGAGACTGACGATGTCAGCACCATCAACGTGCAGTAAGTCCGCCCCGCGTACCCGCTCCCCAAATAATAAATGTCACAGCCCTGCTCAACGAGATGCGGCAGGGTAGATTCCGCGACCTAATCACACTGTTACGATGGTAGTCGATACCACGTTACAAGACGAACTTATGCGTGCGAAGCAGCTTGCCGCACGAGATGCGGACCAGAACCATCTGATGTGAGGCGTCAGCCATGTCAATCTCGGCATGAATAACGTCGCTGCCGGACACCTTACGTAGGGCAAGGGTACGGCCCTGCAGGTCAGTAATCAAGATGGTGCAGGGTGTAGCCGTGCTGACTGTCTGGCCATCTACAATGATGCTGCCATGGGCATAAGTACAGATGATGTCGCTGGGCATGTCCAAGGCCGTGATGTCAGTGGGACGGCCAGGGGACAGAAGTTTGCTGATGGGATCCTTGTAGAAATAGGTTACGTTGGTCTCGCTCCACACGCCAGCCGAATTCTCATACTGCACACTGTAGGAGTGCAGTCCGTCCTCGTAGTCGTCAGGACTGAGGGTTATCTGATGCGTAAAGGTCTGCTGCGGGGTGCTGAAGTTGACGGCGGAGCAGTCCAATGGGTCATCTACCCAATGGGTCTCGCCAATGATGACAGCATCCTCCTGCCTACGGTAACGCGACTTGACAAGTAAGGGCACCTCGTAGGTGACTCCTTCGTCCTCACCTTGGCTGCACACCCGATAGTGCAGACGGTGAATGCCTGGGACGGCATCATTGAAGTCAAGCACACCGGACACGTTCACCATCTGGTCGCCCGCCTGACCGGCTACGATGCGACGACCTGCCCAGTCATCGTCGAGCCAGAAACTGACTTCTGTGGCCTTGGCATCCTGTAGGCGCATCACATAGGCGCTGTAAACCGGGCTGTAGAGATTGCCGAACATCGAGAGTCGCATATTAAGCCGATGGAGACCGATGGGGAAAGCCTCCGTGTTGCTCAGGTCGAGTTGCAGAGGCTGCAATCCCTCAACCGAAGTATTGACTTCGATGGCATTGTGGCTGCCGAAGCGGTCGTCGAACCAGTACTCAAGCATCGAACCCTGCCCCACCTCATACTTCAGGAACTGCGAGGAATAGATGGGGCTGTAGTTACCCCCCTGTGCTGCCACGCGGAAATAGAGGGTATGAAGCCCCACTGCATACTTAGCGTCGCTCAGGTCGAGAGATAGCGTAGCTATGCCCTCCTCGCCCGCCGAAAGGGTAGCGGCATCGCGATAGGGGAAGCCGCCGTCTATCCAATACTCGAGCATCGAACCTGTGATGGCCGAAAACTTGAGGAAAGTCGAAGTAGTGACGGGGCTGTAGTAACCATCCGACTGGCGAGCACGAAAGCTGAACGTATGCAGACCTGGACTCAGCGAACCGGTCTGGGCATTCACAGTTACAGTAGATTCGAAGCCACTCAAGACGCCATTAAAGCCACCTACCCCATTGTCGAACCAACACTCATACTCCGTCAGCTGTGCCTGAGCAATGCCGGCGAGCGAGGCCAGAGCAGCCAAGAGTACCAGTCTTAGAGTTTGTCGTATTTTAGTCATAACTTCTGAAAGTCGAATGACCCATCCGGCTTAATTTGCCTTGACGGTTATGGTGATGTTCAGCTTGCCCGACTCGTCAGTCTGTTCGGGTATGGTCTTGGATACAATGCGCGGAATAGGAGCCAGAGCCTCATCGCTGAAACCTGTGCCTCCATAGATACCGATGTCCGATCCCTCATATTCAGAACTCTCAACGAAATGGAAATCAGAAGTGATGTTGACTCCCTTGGATGAGTCCACCAGCACCTGAGACCAGTCGCTCACCACCGTGCAATTGTCACCAAAGTCACTTGGTGCCATATTATTGTAAACCTGACACTCGTCACAACCATAACACGTACCTTCAAGAAGAATATTATTAGATACAACAGAATTATCCACTTCAACAAGCGGAGAAGAATACCAGTAATAGTAATTATATGCGTTACATACTACATTGTTGCTCAGAGTTCCGCCTTTTAAATTTAGCACACTATGCAGCACATTGTTGGTCATCCGTGCATTGCAACTGGACATGTTGCACGTGCTACGCATATAGCACTGATTGACGGTGATACCCGTGCTACTGGAGTTCTTCACCTGCACGCTGTTGGCATTGCAGTAGCGCAGCAGAATATTGTTAACTTGGCTGTCTTCGGCGATATTGACATCGCCCGAAATGTACACGCCCATCACACAACTGCCATCCGAACCGCTGTTGAACCAGATGTTGCCAGAGATGACCGATGCACCATCGGCATTGTCGGTATCGGCACGGTGGCTGACGCCCATGATGGTAAGCTTCCTGTCGATTCGGAGGTCATCGCTGATATTGAAGCCACCGCCTGGCAGATAGATTGTACTGCCCGCTTCAGCCCCGGTAATGGCATCATCGAGGTTCTGATACATGGTAGTGGTACCTGCCGACGAGACGACGGCGATGGTCTGCGCATAAGTTCCTGCAGTTGCAGCCATGGCAACAAGCAGAGTAAGTGTTGACTTTTTCATGATTTGTTATTTTTATTTTTTACTATAATTTTACGCTTTAATATGTTATTCACAAGAGAGGCTGCTAACACATTCCACAACCAAACCTCCCCTGAGGTTCATTTGTATTGCCGAAGATGACTCATCAGAAGCATCCCCCCTATTTGATGGGGCGTTGCCGACGCCAGAGGAATGACGGATGGGGCGAATGCTACGCCCACAGCAACGATAGTAATCGTAATCGGAAGGTTTGTCGCCACTGACGTGCAAGAACCATGCATCGTCAGGCGACGACTCATCAAGTGTCGATGACCAGAAGAAGCCCTCTGTACCAAGGTCGTAATGTGTCATGCCCTGACGATAGCCTGCAAAGGGCAAGAATATATGCTTGCCATTCTCACCATATACCATTGCACCATTTTCTGCCCAAGTCCATGTGCAGTATTTGATAAGTTCGTCCCAGTCTTCCTTAGTCGGAATACTGTAGATTTCGCCTAATGCACTTTGCACCGCATCATCAACTGTCTGCAATTCCGTGATGTCGTCCGTGTAACCATTGTAGCCATAATAGCTCTTGGTGCAATATTTCGTCAAGGTGTTCGATGTTCCTTTGCAGTACTTGTAGTTACTCCATGAGAATGTGCTTTTGCTGGTTGTCTCGCCCCAGGCATAGAAATCGCCTGAATCACTTGATGTCTGTGCACCGAGATTGCATTCTGCCCATAGTGTTCCACTTGGCAAGCCCAAGTCGATGAAGGAGAAGCCATCAGCGCATGCATCGCCTACTACACGAACCTCACGACAGATTTTCTTATTGCTTGATTCCACCCTGAGGTAGGTATCTTGATATAGACAATCTCCCTCAACCGGAGCGAATTTTATATAATAAGTGACAGATTCGCCAGGTTGAAGAGTTCTTTGCGTATAAGCATCCACCGACAGCACATGGACGTAACTTGGGAAAAACGCATCAAGTATGGTGGGTTCTTTACCAGTGTTGGTTATCGTAATAGGTCGACTATCTGTCTCCCCCACCTTTACGCCATTAAAACGAATCTCATCGGTTGACAAGTCTATCCAGTCTTCAAAGAAAGGATCATCTGCTATGGGATTCTCTTCAATGGCTTCATTCTGGCTATATGGGCGTATCCAGTGTGTTACAAAATGGTTTTTTGATACAGCATTTGCATCTAGATTGTATCGTCGGTTTCTGATGGTGTCGTTTTCCAAGTCAATCGAGAGCGTGTTACCTATTGGCTTTGTTTTTAGTCCACCATTTTGATGAGCGAAACTAATATAATCAGGAGCTGTTTTGATAACAACAGCCACGTGCTGGCTTCCCAGGTTGGGACCTCCCTCATATTCTCTGCCGCCAAATACCAAGATATCACCCTCTCTTATCTTATTAGGATACCTGCCCCTGCCCCGGGAATCAGTAGTATAGCCATTGTTCATTTCCTGATTCTTAATTACTATATATCCTTCTTTTCGGCGCTTCCAAGGCCAATCGGCTGCGTTTCCATGCGGAACTGGCGTCACCCCCATAGTCCCATTCAAATAACGTTTTGCCAATTGAACACATTGAAATCGGCATACGCCATTTATATCATGAGAGGAACACATGTTATTATAACAATTAAAATACACGCCTACACTATCAATACGGCCAATCTCATCACCTGAACTGAAAGTCGTCCAATCGGGGTGATACAGGTCGCCCGTTGTTGAATTGCTTTTCTTTATCATTATGGGATTTAAGTAACGACGATATTTACTTCCCATCATCGCGCCGTCCTCCATCCATTGACTAATTACCACAGGAAAGAAATTAACGCATCCATAGTCACCCATGTGTTCGTTGATATCGACGACTATATATCCGAATTCTTCCCCTGCATAAATTTCGACTCCTTCACCATTGACGAGTTTTCCTTGATTTGCCTGTCCTCTCTTGAGATACGCGGTAACATTGTGAGGGAAACCTCCTTCACAATAAAACGTCACCAGAAGTTTTTGTTTATCACTTTCCTCAAATGTTTCTGCCAGACATGTAAAAAACTTGTTATCATAATGAGTTCTGCCCCAATCGCCCGAATCCCACAAATATTGTTCAACGGATAAGTTTTCAAAGCCGGCTGCATTGCTGACACTTTCGTTCTTGATATAAGAGTTGCTCCCAGGCGCTCGTTTCCTCGACTGATTGCGTTCCTTATATGAGTGAATCATAGCACGTGCCATGCTTCCATAAAACAATGAGTCGCTTGGTGTATATTCCGCTACATGATAATTCGACTCATAATCAACGGGGGTGACATCGCCTTGGTCTGGATCGGCTGACGGATCATCTTCTTGATCGAAATCCAGAGCTACACCGAATTTTATGCTGTCGGGCTGGATGATTGAGAACGGCTGTCCCGCATTCCAGATCGTCATCACTTTTCCGACATTACCGTCTTCATCTGCTCTGACAATTGGAGTAAACACGACACTGTCGTAACCTGCATAGTACTCCTCCATGCCATTTTGCCAAATATGAATCGCATTATTCTGCGACATACCAGAACCTGCCATTCCGAGAACAGCCACCAGAAAGACAAGATATTTCTTCATGGGATCCATTGACTTCTATTTTTTTAGCGTGAATACATTATTGCCGCCCTTTATCACATAAACTCCGGAATGGGGGAGTGAAATGAAGGCTTCTCGATGATTGCCGACGCAGGAGGAGTTGATTAACTCTCCCGCCGTGTCATATGCCGACACTTGAGAGCCGGCACTCAAGCCAAGCACTCTTATTCCGGTACTTTCGACCACGAAACAAACTGCCTTATCATTCTCAATAACCTTGATGCCATCACTGACTTCCTTGTAAACGACTTTTACGAGTTCATCTTCTCCAATATCGACCTTGACTTGTTGACGACCACACGCAATCTGGAACACATTGTCAACTTGATTTACATGCGGATAATCGGATAATAAGAACATCTGAACACGCCCATCTGGGAATGTCAATTCTATTACATTATCATCTGCTTTCAAAAGCGCAGATAATGCCATACAGACCATGACTAACAAGATTCTATTCATACTGCTGATGTGGAATATGGGTTGGGTTATAGTAAATCCTTTCAGGAAGGGTGGTCATAGATACACACATCCTATGGAGGCATCCACTTGGATGTCTCCTCTACGAAAGCGCGGAATGTAACATTTTGCTACAGAATTTCGGGGGGGGATATTAGCGCACAGACAAATACCTGACAATCTGTCAGAAACTGAATGGTGTAGTTATGTATATGCACTCTATTCATATCGGACCGTTCGGGTTCGCAGTCATTATGCAAAAATTTGTGGACAAATATAGCACATTTATTGCATATTGACAACAATATCGGCAGATTTCTCGCTTCTGCTGTCTATAAAGCGAGAAATTGACAATCGTAGTTTGCAACCTCGGCATAAAAAAAACGCCTTTCAGGGCAGACGCATCAATTGCCTCTCTGGCATCTGCCCTGCACTCCATAATCTTAGGACTTGTCTAAAAGTGCGAACAGAAATCAATTAGTTAATGTTAAATACACGTTAAACGAAGAGGAATATTTGGTTGCTTGAACAAAAAGCGCTATCTTTGCATCATCAAAATCAAAGGGGTGCACGCCATCGGGCGAGCTGAGATCATACCCTCATGAACCTGATGCAGACAATGCTGCCGGAGGAATTGAGCGATACTGATACATCTTATTATATAATACATCGAGTGGTGTACTCCTTGGTTTCGTCGGACGATATTTTTCGTCCGACGTTCATTTTTAATCTTTAACTATTAACTTTTAATTCATAACGATGGGTTATCAAGCATTTGACCAGTATGCATCGGAGTACGATGCCTGGTTTATGGAGAATCAGAACGTGTTGGAGACTGAGCTGCGCTTGGTGGCAAGCACTCTGAAGGATGCCGGCCGCATCCTCTCGATAGGCAGCGGCAGCGCCCTCTTCGAGAAGCTGCTCGCCGACCGCTACGACATCCACGTGGCGCGCTGCATCGAGCCTGCCCTCGGCATGGCTGAGATAGCACGCAAGCGTGGCTTCGAGGTCGAAATCAATACAGCCGAAGCCGCCGACTACGGCGTGGAGGAGTTCGACACCGTGCTCTTCAACGGCTGCCCCTGCTACATGCAGGACCTTGGCCTGGCACTTCGCAAGGCCTACGCCTGCCTCCGTCCCGGCGGACGCGTCGTCGTCATCGACGTGCCCAAGGAGAGCCCCTACGGCCTTATCTACAACCTCGCCCTTGCCGTCGGCACCTGGGATCACCCACTGCTCGAGGGCTGCAAGCCCAAGGATCCCTACCCCATCGAACTGGTCAAGCAAGCTGCCTGGCGCACCACCGAGGACAAGTCGAACACGATTCTGGAGTGCGGCTTCCACGACCTCACCTATGCTCAGACGCTGACCCTCGACCCACACTACTCGTATACGATGGTCGAAGAGCCTCAGGAGGGCTATGACCGCGGTTCGTACGTCGCCATCATCGGCAGGAAGTAATTATCAATTGTCAATTATCAATTATTATGATCAACAAGGAACAACTGAAAGCCGACCTCCGCGCCGTACGCGAGAAGTCGCCACTCGTACACAACATCACCAACTACGTGGCCATGAACTTCACCGCCAATGCCCTGCTCGCTGTAGGCGCATCGCCTGTGATGGCACACGCTACCGAAGAGATGAAGGACATGACCAGCATTGCTGGTGCACTGATGATCAACATAGGCACCTTGGATGCCCAGTGGATCGAAGGCATGCTGGCTGCTGGCCGCGCCATGGCAGCACGTGGCGGCGTCATCGTGCTCGACCCTGTCGGTGCCGGTGCCACCCCCTATCGCACCGAGACAGCCTGGCAGATCATCGAGGCATGCCACCCCACCATCATCCGCGGCAATGGCTCGGAAATCATGGCATTGGTCAATGCCGACGTGAAGAGCAAGGGCGTGGACTCGAGCGCCTCATCGAGCGATGCGCTGGCTTCGGCCAAGATGCTCGCCAAGCGCACGGGTGCCATCGTGACCATCAGCGGTGCCATCGACTATGTGACCGATGGTGAACGCGTGGAACAGCTGAGCAACGGCTCGCCCATGCAGACGCTGGTCACCGCCATGGGCTGCACTGCATCGTCGATGGTAGCTGCCTTCGCTGCCATCAACCCCGACCCCTTCGAAGCCAGCCTGCATGCCATGGCACTGATGGGCGTGGCTGGTGAGATTGCCGCCAAGCGCTCCATCGGCCCCGGTTCACTGCTGACCAACTTCAACGATGAGCTCTACCTCATCACTCCCGAAGAACTGGCTAATACCGTACGTCAATGAGCCGTCCGGACTTTGACCTGTCGCTCTACCTGGTCACCGACCGTCCGCTGGCACGAGGACGCGACATGCGCTGGATTGTCGAGGAGGCCGTCAAGGGTGGCTGCACCATCGTGCAGCTACGCGAGAAGGACTGCGACACGCGCGAATTCATCCAGCTGGCGCAGCAGCTCAAGGAGGTCCTGCGCCCCTACGGTGTGCCGCTCATCATCAACGACCGCCTGGACGTGGCGCTGGCGGTAGATGCCGACGGCGTGCATATCGGACAGTCCGACATGCCCTATGAGATAGCCCGTCGCCTGCTCGGACCAGACAAGATCATCGGTCTCTCGGTCGAGAACATGGAGGACCTGGAGGAGGCCAACCGACTGGACCTGGACTACATCGGCATCTCGCCCATCTTCGGCACGCCCACCAAGACCGACACCGCCGCACCCTTCGGACTGGATGGCGCCCAACTGGCGATGTGCCGCTCACTACACCCTGCCGTGGGCATCGGCGGCATGAACCACCGCACGGCTGCCGACGTGATGCAGCGCGGTGTGGACGGCATCGCCGTGGTGTCAGACATCGTGGCTGCCGACTCGCCACAGGAGTCGTCACGCACCCTGCTGGAGATCGTCCGCCAGAATCAAGGTACGTGGTGCCAGAACGCATGGCAGGCCGTGCAGCCGCTGATGCGGCAGATCGAACAGCATCCCTTCCAGCAACAGATGGCTCAAGGCACGCTGCCCCGCGAGGTCTTCGGTCGCTACCTACAGCAGGACAGCATCTATCTGAGCAACTACTCACGCGAGATGCAGCAGTTCGCTGCCTTGGTGGACGAGGGTCCGCTGCGCGAGCAGTTCGAGGCATTTGCAGCCGACTCGATGAAGGCAGAGCACGAACTCCACGAGCAGTTGATGCTGGACTTCGGCTTCACCAGCGACGTGGAGCCTGCCGAGGTGACCGTGCGCTACATGCGCCACACGGCACAATATCTGGAGAAGGGTGACCTCGCCATGGCCCTGGCATCCATCCTGCCCTGCATGTGGATCTACAACGAGGTGGGACACTACGTCCAAAGCATCGCGCAAGGCGGTAAGGACAATCCCTACCATGCCTGGATCGAATGCTATGCGTCGGACTTCATGGATCAAGGCGTGCCTGTGATGCAGCAGCTCATGGACAAGCTTGCCGCACACGAGACGGCCCACCGTCGTGCCGAACTGCGACGCGTCTTCATGCAAGGCGTGGAACTGGAACTTGCCTTCTGGGAACAGGCGATGAAGGGTCTAAGGGTCTAAGGTTTTTAGGTTTTAAGTTTTTTAGGTTGTAAGGTTTATGAAATACAATCGCGTACTCACCATCGCCGGCAGTGACTCGGGCGGTGGAGCCGGCATTCAGGCCGACATCAAGACCATCTCGGCATGCGGCTGCTATGCTGCATCGGCCATCACCGCCATCACCGTCCAGAACACATTGGGCGTGACGGGTGTGCATCCTGTGCCCATCGACATCATCGAGGGGCAGATCGATGCCGTCATCGAGGACATCGGCGTCGATGCCATCAAGATAGGCATGATGCATTCGGCAGAAGTGGTCCGAGCAGTCAGCGCCAAGCTGGACAAGCACGGTGTCAAGAATGTCGTGGTCGATCCCGTCATGGTGTCGACCTCGGGTCATCGTCTCATCGAGGAGTCGGCCATCGAGTCGCTCATCGCCGACCTGCTGCCCCGTGCCCGCGTCATCACGCCCAATATCCCCGAAGCAGAGATCCTGCTGGGCGGCACGAAGCTGGAGCATCAGTCCGAGCTGCCCGATGCCGCCAAGGCATTGGCTGAGAAGAGCGGCACCTCCGTCCTGCTCAAGGCAGGACATCTGACCGAGGAACGGCTGGTGGACATCTTCTACGACGTGGAGGACGGCAAGCTCTACGAACTGCCCTCGGTGCGCATCCACACCCGCAATACGCACGGCACGGGATGCACCATGTCGTCGGCCTTCGCCAGCATGCTCGCCAAGGGTCTGCCCTTGCCCGAGGCAGCTGCCGCTGCCAAGCAGTACATCAACGATGCCATCGTCGCAGGCGCTGACTACGAGATAGGCCACGGATTCGGTCCCGTCAAGCACTTCTACGCTCTGTGGAAATGAGCCTGCGCGCCACACACAATTGACTGGAAGAAGTGAGCCTGCGCCACACACATAGTTGACTGGAAGAAACGCGCCCCCGCTGCAGAAAGACTGCAACGGGGGCGCTTACTCATTCATGATGCAAGCCTGGACGATTCAGCCGTCCAGCAGCAGAAGGGGCTTACTTGGCAAGAGCAGCGTCAATGGCGACGGGGATGGCTTCACCGCGGAGGCCACGGGCAAGGATAGTGCCGTCGGCAGCGACCAGCATGATTTCGGGGATGCCATTGATGCCGTAAGCGGTGGTGGGAGAGTCTTCACCACGGCCACCGGCGAAGATGATGGGCCACGAGATGGGGAGCTGCTCCATGGCCTTCTTGGTATCATCGATGCTGTTCTCCCAGACGGCGATGCCTACGAAGTTGCACTTGCCCTTGTACTGGGGTGCATACTGCGAGAGGTACTCGTTGATTTCGTGGCGACAGGGACCGCACCAGGATGCCCAGAAATCGACGATGACGGGCTTGCCCTCAGCGAGGATGTCGCTGAGCTTGGCGGGTTCGCCGGTGGTGGCATTGATGCCCTCAATGTCGACGTATGGATGGCCGGCAGAGGTGGCCTCCTCGGCAACCTTCGACACGGCAATCTTCTGGAGCTGGGCATCGTTGGCATAGAGCTCGCAGAGAGCCATCACGCTATCGAGCTGCGCCTTGTCGAAGTCATAGGCCTGCTGCTGAACGAGCATGAGACCGAAGGGATTGCCCACATTGGCAGTGCTGACCTCCTGGACCTTGGCATCATAGACCTGCTCGAGGCTGTCCTTGTTGGCGCCTTCAGCATTGTAGGCGGTCATGAGCTCACGGGTCCAGTCGGAGAACTCGTTGAGGGCGGTGTTGAGTGGGGTGCCTTCGATGGTGCCCTCGTCGAGATTGGCGGTGAGGGTGCCGGGTTCGAGGAAGAACTGGGCTGCGTGCTGGCGGTCAATCATGAGGATGGACATCCGGGCAGTGTCAGCGACGCCAGTGAACTGGAAGGCGCCATTGGCTACCTCAGCGGTGGCAAGGGTGTCGCCGCGGCCCTGCATGAGGACGACGGTCTGGCCGTCCATATCAGTGACGGTGCCATTGATGGTGTACTGGTTGGTGGGTGCCTGGCTGCATGAGGCCAGGGCAAGTGCTGACAGGATGACAGCGGAGAGAGATTGCTTCATTGCTGTATGAATTAAAGAATTTGTTGCAACCGAAGACCATTACTTGTCGAAATCGACGAGGATGCGGAACACCTTGCCGGGTTCCTTAGCCCAGTTCTCCATCGTAGGCTGAGCCTGCTCGGGCTCGATGATGCCGCTGATGAAGGGGGTCATGTCCATCTGGGTGTGCTGCATGAAGCGCATCACGGCGCGGAAGTCGTCGGGCGTAGCATTGCGCGAACCACGGATGTCGAGTTCCTTCTGGACGAAGTACTTGGTCTGGAACGAGACGTCACTCTTGGCATAGCCGATGCAGACCACGCGACCTGTGAACGACACAGCGTCGATGGCCGAGACATAGGTAATAGGCGAACCCACCGCCTCGATGACGCAGTCGGCACCCATGCCGTCAGTGTACTCCATCACCTTCTCGAGAATGTTCTCCTTGGTGGAGTTGATGCCGTAGGTGGCACCTGCCTTGATGGCGAGGTCAAGTTTCTCCTGGCTGAGGTCGACAGCGATGACGGTAGCACCACGCTGCACACAGCGGATGATGGCGCCGAGTCCCACCATACCGCAACCGAGGACGAGGACGATGTCGATGTCCTGCACCTGTCCGCGGCTCACGGCATGGAAACCTACCGACATTGGCTCAATCAGCGCAGCGTCACGATAGGAGATGCCGCGTACGGGGATGATCTTCTGCCAAGGCAGAGCGATATACTCGCGCATGGCACCGTCGCGCTGCACGCCCAGCGTCTCGTTGTTCTGGCAGGCGTTGAAGCGCTGATTGCGGCACGAAGCGCAGTGACCGCAGTTGGTATAAGGATTGACGGTGACTACCTGACCCACCTGGAGGTCCGAGGGAACGCCCTCGCCCACGGCCTCGATGACGGCACCGATCTCATGGCCGGGAACGACCTGAGGCTTGGCCATCGTGTTGCGACCCATGAACGTATTGAGATCACTTCCGCAGAAGCCGACATACTTGAGTTTGAGGAGCACCTCGCCGGGACCGGAGACGGGCTTGGGCAGGTCAACGACCTGAATGCGCTGAAGCGCAGGAATCTGTAATGCTTTCATATAATGTGTTTTTACCAATTTCAATAGTTATGTTGCTGCATTTAACGTATGACATTTAACGCGCAGCATTTAACGTATAACATTTAACGTATAACATTCAACGCTGCGCAGCAGCTTAATTCATTCTGACATATTCTTGATATACGGCAGGTCGGGCAGCTGCGTGAAGCCATAGAACTGCTGTGCATTCTGGCCGAGGAACAGCTGTCGCTCCTCGTCAGTGAGCAGATGCTCTGGGTCGCGCAGCACGAAGTCGTACGACATGCGGTAAGTGATGGCTGTGATGGTGCGGGGATAGTCCGAGCCCCACATCAAACGGTCGGCGCCCACCAGGTCGATTGCCTCACGGATGGCTCGGATGGCTCCTCGGAAGGGGTAAAACTCCGAGTTGAAGAGCCAGGTGATGCCTCCGCTCTCGATACGCACGTTGTCGTGGCGTGCCAGCCGGATCTGCTCTTGCCAGCCTGGCACGGTGACCATGCCGAAGTGGCCGATGGCGACCTTCAGCTGCGGGCATTCCTGGATGACCTCCTCCATCTGCGCGACGTGGTAGTCACCATCGTAGAGGCACATTGACAGGTAGGCTCCGCGCTCCTCGAGGAGCTTGTAGACCTCCATCATCTCGGGGCTGTTGAGTACCAGACCCGAGCCAGGAGCAAACGATCGGTGACCGGGGATGGAGATGCCACGGAATCCCATCTCGAGCAGCTGACGGGTCTGGTGGAGCGGATCGAGCAAGCCACGCGCCCGACACTGGTCGGCACGAAGCTCAGGCATGGCATAGCAGAAGAAACGCTTGGGATGGCGCTGCTGCACCTCCAGCAGATAGTCGTTCTGCAGTCCATCAATGATCTCCTGCACGATGACGGCGCCTCCCACCTGTGCATAGTCCATGTTGGAGAGGAAGACCTCGGCGGAGTTCTGACCATCAATCATGAAGGGTGGCAGCATCTGCACCTCCTGTCCGAAGAAAGTGCTGCGTGAGCCATTGGGCGAAAGGGTACGGATGGGCTGGCCATCGACCATCGTGTTCTGGCGCATCCAAAGATGGGCGTGGGAATCTATGAGCATGGGGAGATTGGACAATTGGACAATTTACTATTTGACTATTTAGCTGTTCTTCCAGCGGACGCGCATCTGGTCGCCGATGATCTCCTGTACCTCATGAACGAGTTGCCAGTCGATGGGCTCCTCGGCGTATTGCCAGTTCTTACGCACGTTGGCAGGATTGGCCGACGAGAAGAGCGTCGTAGCGATGCGGGGCGACGAGATGGCATACTGGATGGCGAGCTTCTCGGCGGGATAGCCCTTGGCATTGCAGTGCTGCACGGCGCGCTGACAAGCCTCGACCAATGCCTTGGGAGCCGGATGCCAGTCGGGCACACCACGGGTGCCAAGCAGGCCCATCGAGAGGGGCGAGGCGTTGATGACACCCACCTCATGCTCCTCGAAGAAGTCGAAGTACTCGTTGAGCAGTTCGTCGTTGAGCGAATAATGGCAGAAGCAGAGCGTAGCCTCCACCGTTCCGGCAGGGACATGCTCGATGACATAGCGGATGTTCTCAGGCTGCAGGTCGGTGATGCCCACATGGCTCACCACGCCCTTGTCACGCAGTTCGCAGAGGGCAGGCAGCGTCTCCTGACAGACCTTGTCCAGTCCGCCGGGCAGACCGGCCTGGAACTCGATGTCGTGGACGTTGATGAGGTCGATATGCTCGATACCGAGACGCTCCATCGACTCATAGACGCTCTCCTGAGCGCGACGTGCCGAATAGTCCCAGGTGTTGACGCCGTCCTTGCCGTAACGGCCCACCTTCGTAGAAAGATAATACTTGTCGCGTGGAATCTGACGCAGTGCCTTGCCCAGCACGGTCTCGGCCTTGTAGTGACCATAATAGGGACTGACGTCGATGAAGTTCATACCGAGTTCGATGGCAGTGAAGACCGACTGGATGGCATCAGCCTCGTTGACATTGCGGAACACTCCACCCAGTGACGATGCGCCGAAGCTGAGTTGCGAGACCTTCATACCGGTCTTGCCGATTTCGTTGTAGTTCATGTGTTATTGGATTGGGGGGGATTTTAAGGG
>R14__coassemble_739_pt1 | contig 20284 bp, 13 predicted proteins | sample R14__metabat2_high_PE_017 | metagenome-assembled genome bin R14 | reverse complement strand
GTGCACCCAGTGTTATGAACAATCAGTTTGGCCGATTTTACTTTTATTATTATTACTTTGCCGAGGGTAAGGTCGGGTCAACGTGTGCATAACTTCGCAGTGAAAGATTGAGCGAAAGCAATCATACCAACATCCCGACCTCACAGGAGGCCGGGATGTTTTGTTCGACCTGTATTGCTCAATTTTTCACTTATAACTTTTAATTTACTTATACATTATATATATTATGCAATCGAAGTTAAGAGTGGCCATTCAGGGCCAGGAGGGATGCTACCACGAAATGGCGGCGCGTGAATACTTCCGCGACCGGGAGGTCGAGATTGTCCCCTGCAAGTCGTTCCAGACTGAATTCGACGCCATGGCTGCCGACCCACACCTGCTGGGCATCATGGCCATCGAGAACACCATCGCCGGCAACATCCTGACCAATCACGAGCTGCTGCGCACTTCGCAGCGCCAGGTGGTGGGCGAGCAGCGCCTCCACATCAGCCACGTGCTTTGCTGCGTGCCGGGGCAGACGATGGCGGACATCGTGGAGGTCAACTCGCATCCCATCGCCCTGCTGCAGTGCGAGGTGTTCCTGCAGTCGCAGTTGCCCAATGCCAAGGTCGTGGAAATGGCCGACACCGCCGGCTCGGCGAAGATCATCAGCGAGAACCACATGATGGGTCATGCCGCCATCTGCTCGGAGTTCGCAGCCAAGCTCTACGGCATGCAGATTCTGGCACGCGCCATCGAGACCAACAAGCGCAACTTCACCCGCTTCCTGATCCTGCAGGACAAGTACTCCGACCTGATCACCCCCGAGCGCAGTCGGATCAACAAGGCAAGCATCGAGTTCTGCGTGCGTCACACGCAGGGTTCGCTCACCAAGGTGCTGACCATCCTGTCGTTCTACGAGATGAACCTCACCAAGATCCAGTCCATGCCCATCATCGGACGCGAGTGGGAGTACCGCTTCTTCGTCGACATGACGTTCCAGGACTATATGGCTTATCGCAAGGCGCTCGACGCCATCATGCCCTTCACGACCGACTTTCTGATCATGGGCGAATACACCGAAAATACTTTAGACGCATGAAACCACTGCAACCTGCCCAACGTATCTCGCACGTCGAGGAATACTACTTCAGTCGCAAACTCAAGGAGGTGGCACGGATGAATGCCGACGGTGGACTGCCCGTCATCAGCCTCGGCATCGGCGGCCCCGACTTCATGCCCTCGCAGCAGACCATCTTCGCGCTGATGGAGGATGTGATGAAGCCCGATGCCCACTCCTACCAGCCCTATGTGGGCCTGCCCGCCCTTCGCAAGGCATGGAGCGACTTCTACCGCCGTTGGTACGGTGTGGATCTCGATCCTGCCCGTGAGATGATCCCGCTCATCGGTTCGAAGGAGGGCATCATGCACGTCTCGATGGCGCTGCTCAATCCGGGCGACAAGGTGCTCGTCCCCGATCCAGGCTACCCCACCTACACCTCCGTCTCGAAGCTGGTGGGTGCAGAGATCATCAAGTACGACCTCAAGTATGAGAATGACTGGGAGCCCGACTTCGCTGCCCTGGAGGCGACGCCCGGCATCGATGACGTGAAGCTGATGTGGGTCAACTATCCGCACATGCCTACGGGTCACTGCGCCTCTATGAAACTGCTGCAGCGCATCGTGGACTTCGGTCGTCGGCACAATATCATCATTGTCAACGACAACCCCTACTCGTTCATCCTCAACGACGAGCCGCTCTCCATCATGCAGTGCGAGGGGGCCAGGGAGATCTGTATGGAGTTCAACTCGATGTCGAAGAGCCACTCCATGGCAGGCTGGCGTCAGGGCATCGTAGTGGGCAATCCGACGTTCATCGACTGGGTGCTGCGCGTCAAGTCGAATGTCGACTCGGGCATGTTCCGACCGATGATGAAGGCGGCGATTGCAGCGCTGGGAGCTCCAGCCGAGTACTTCAAGCAACTCAACGAGGCCTACCGCGTGCGCCGCATTGCTGCCGAACAGATCATGTCGTACCTGGGCTGTGAGTTCGATCCCAACCAGCGTGGCCTCTTCCTGTGGGGACGCATCCCCGACCACTACCGCGACTGCGAGGAACTCACCGAGCCGGTGCTCCACCAGGCGCGCGTCTTCCTGACGCCGGGCTTCATCTTCGGCCGCAATGGCGAGCGCTTCGTCCGCATCTCACTGTGCGCTCCGTTCGAGAAGATGCAGGAGGCGCTGCTGAGGATCAAGGCCGCAGGACTGTGAAGCGCCGCGGCGCGGCTAAGGCCGACGTAGCGCGGAGCCAATTATGAATTATGAATTGTGAATTATGAATTAAGAATTAATAAGATATGGAAATGAAGTTTGAGAAGCTGCTGCCGCAGCTTGACAGCAAGCGACCCTTGGTCATCGCCGGTCCTTGCAGTGCAGAGAGTGAAGAACAGGTGCTTAAGACGGGCATCGCCCTGGCTGCCCGGGGAGTGAAGATTTTCCGCGCCGGTATCTGGAAGCCGCGCACCAAGCCGGGTGGCTTCGAGGGTGTGGGCGTCATCGGCCTGCCCTGGCTCCAGAAGCTCAAGGCCGAGACTGGCATGCTCATAGCCACCGAGGTGGCCACCAAGGCACATGTCGATGCCGCATTGGCATTCGGTGTCGATATCCTTTGGATTGGTGCCCGTACTACTGCCAATCCCTTCGCCATGCAGGAGCTGGCTGACGCATTGCAGGGCAAGGACGTGCCTGTGTTGATCAAGAACCCCGTCAACCCTGACGTAGAGCTCTGGATAGGCGGCATCGAGCGCATCTATCGTGCTGGCATCCATCGTATCGGCGTGATCCACCGTGGCTTCTCGAGCGCTGACAAGACCATCTATCGCAACGTTCCCCAGTGGCATCTGCCCATCGAGCTGCGCCGCCGTCTGCCCGACCTGCCCATCATCTGCGACCCCAGCCACATCGGCGGTCGCCGCGACCTCGTCCAGCCTCTCTGTCAGCAGGCAATGGACCTGGGTATGGACGGCCTGATTGTCGAGAGCCATTGCAATCCTGATGCTGCCTGGAGCGACGCCAAGCAGCAGGTCACCCCCGAGCGGCTGGAGGAGATTCTCCAGGTCCTCGTAATCCGCGACAATGCAGTTCACACCGAGGACCTCGCCGATCTGCGCCGTCAGATCGACGAAATCGATGACCAGGTCATTGCCATCCTCGCCAAGCGTATGCGCCTCTCGAAGGAGGTGGCCGAGTACAAGAAGGAGCACGGCATGCAGGTCCTCCAGGCCACCCGCTACGACGAGATCCTCACCAAGCGCAGCGAGCAGGGCGAACAGCTTGGCATGAGCCCCGAGTTCATGAAGGAGATCTTCGAGTCCATCCACGGCGAGTCTGTCCGCGTACAGATGCAGTACCTTAACCAATGGTCGTAAGCGCTGCGGAGCAGCGCGGTTGATGCGGCCTATGGCCGCACTAACCGCCGCGCAGCGGCATCAACCGCGGCCTCTGGCCGCATTAACCACAATTTGAGTGAAATGAAAATTGTCATATTGGGTGCCGGCAAGATGGGCATGTTCCTCGCCGACACGCTTTGCATGGATCACGACGTGGCGGTCTACGCCCGTCGCCCCGAGAAGTTGCGCTATTGCCTCAATACGCGTCGCTTCACCACGATGCAGGAGATTGAGGAGTTCGATCCCGACCTGCTCATCAACTGTGTGACCATCAAGAACACGCTCGATGCCTTCCAGCAGGTGCTGCCGCATTTGCGCCCGTCGTGCATGCTCTCGGACATCGCTTCGGTCAAGACCGGACTGCCGGAGTTCTACGCCCAGTGCGGACATCCCTTCGTCTCGACCCACCCGATGTTCGGCCCCACGTTCGCCAACCTCAGCGACCTCTCGCAGAACTACAGCGTCATCATCAAGGAGTCGGACCCCTTCGGCAAGGCATTCTTCCGCGAAGTCTATGCTGCCCTGAAGCTCAACATCTACGACTACACCTTCGAGGAGCATGACGAGACCATCGCCTATTCGCTCTCCATCCCCTTCGTCTCGACCCTCGCCTTCACCGGCGTGATGAAGCCGCAGGATGCCCCGGGCACCACCTTCAAGAAGCACATGGCGATAGCCCGTGGCCTGCTGTCGGAGGATGATTTCCTGCTCACCGAGATTCTCTTCAATCCGCACTCTACGGCCCAGATCGACCGCATCTGCGACCGCCTGCATGAACTCTCGGACATCATCAAGCAGCACGATGCCGACCGTCTGCTCGCCTACATCAACGAGTGCCGAGCCAACATCAAGGACCAGAAGTAACCAGCAGCGAGAACTGTATCAGCAGGGGGCTGTGCCGAAAGCGCACGGCCCCCTGCTGCATCTTTTTGTAACCAAAAAAAGTATATTTACGTTCCAAAATGGGTATTTTTTCGTGTTAATTCAAGAATTTGCACAATAAATATGTTAAAAAACATACATTATTCAAAAATTATTACTAACTTTGCGCCCGTGTTTCGCAATTATTGTACCCCATTTTTGTGGCAGAAATAAATTAACTAACATATCAACAAATGAAAAGATTCCTATCCTTCATCGTAGCTCTCGTGATGAGCATTACGATGATGATGGCTCAGAAGCAGGTGACAGGTACTGTCATTTCGTCTGAGGACAACGAACCAGTAATCGGTGCCACCATCCTGGTGAAGGGCACTCAGGTTGGTACGGTGACCGACATGGACGGAAATTTCAGCCTCAAGGTGCCTGAGAAAGCCAAGGTGCTGGTGATTTCGTACATCGGCATGCGATCGCAGGAAGTGGCTGTCAAGTCTAAGCTTTCTGTTACCCTCGAGCCTGACCAGCAGATCATCGATGAGGTGGTCGTCACTGGTATGGGCCAGGTGGACAAGCGACTGTTCACCGGTTCGTCAACCAACCTGAAAGCCGACGCTATGATGCAGGCCGGTGCCAACGACGTGAGCCGTTCGCTCGAAGGCCGTGTGGCTGGTGTGCAGGTTACCAACGTCAGTGGCGCCTTCGGTGCTGCGCCCAAGATTCGTGTGCGTGGTGCTACCTCCATCTACGGTAATTCCAAGCCTCTCTGGGTCATCGATGGCGTCATCTATGAGGACAACGTCGACGTCAGCTCGGATGAGTTGTCATCGGGCGATGCCAAGACCCTGATTTCGTCAGCTGTGGCTGGTTTGAACTCCGACGATATTGAGACCTTCACCGTCCTGAAGGATGGTTCGGCTACCTCCATCTATGGCGCTCGCGCGATGGCAGGCGTCATCGTCATCACCACCAAGAAGGGCCAGAAGGGCCGTGCCACCATCAACTACACAGGCGAGTTCTCGACCCGTCTGAAGCCCAGCTACCGCGACTACAACATCATGAACTCGCAGGAGATCATGGGTGTCTACAAGGAGATGGCCGACAAGGGCTGGCTCCAGCTCGAGAACCTCTCGAACGCGATGAATACGGGTATCTATGGTTATATGTATCAGCAGCTGCGTGCCTACGACGCCACGACAGGTACCTTCGGCCTCGAGAATACGGAGGCTGCCCGCAATGCCTACCTGCAGCAGGCCGAGTTCCGCAATACGGACTGGTTCGACCTCCTGTTCCAGAACTCCATCTCGCAGAACCATTCGGTCAGCGTTTCCAGCGGTACCGAGAAGTCGCAGTCGTACTTCTCCATGTCGCTCATGGACGACCCGGGCTGGTATGTCAACCGTTCGAAGGTGCGCCGCTATACGTTCAATGGCAACGTCTCATACGACATCCTGAAGAACCTTACCGTGCGCGTGGCTTCGAGCGGCACCCATCGTGACCAGGAGGCTCCTGGCTCACTCAACCAGACCACCGACGTCGTCACCGGTACGGTGAAGCGTGACTTCGATATCAACCCCTTCTCGTATGCAATGAATACCAGCCGATGCCTGGATCCTACGCTGCACTACACCCGCTTCTACACCGATTTCAACATCTTCGATGAGTTGGAGTACAACTACAACGACATCAACGTCGATGAGTTGATGTTCCGTGGCGAGCTGGAGTACAAGCCCTTCCGTGGCCTGACCCTCAGCGGTCTCATTGCTGCCCGTATGACCTCGACCCGTCGCGTCCAGAACATCATGGACGATTCGAACCAGGCCAATGCCTACCGTGCTGGTACCTATGCCACCGACGACAACTCGACCATCCGCGACTCCAACTCACTGCTCTATACCGACCCCGATGATGAGTCGGCTCTGCCTGAGTCGGTGCTCCCTCTGGGTGGTATCAAGTACCAGTATGACGACAAGATGCGCTCCTACGCTTACCGCTTCAACGCTGACTACCGCAACGTCTGGAACGATGTGCACACCTTCAACCTGATGGTCGGCTCGGAGCTCACCACCCTGCGTCGTACGTCAGTCAACTGGACCGGCTGGGGCTACCAGTACAACAATGGCGGCATCACCTACACTCCTTACCTCTGGCTCAAGCAGATGAATGAGGAGAACACCGAGTACTTCGGTGAGTCGTTCACCACCGACAACCGTCTGGCTTACTACGCCACCACGACCTATAACTACGACCAGCGCTACACCATCAACGGTACCTTCCGTTACGAGGGTTCGAACCGTCTGGGCAAGAGCACCTCTTCGCGCTGGCTGCCTACCTGGAACGTCTCGGCTGCCTACGACATCATCAACGAGCCTTGGATCAAGGAGGCTAAGGACTGGCTCTCGAACCTGAAGCTTCGTCTCTCGTACTCGCTGACCGCCGACTCCGGTCCGTCGTGGGTCAGCAACGCCACCGCCATCTTCAAGACCGAGAACGTCTGGCGTCCCGCCTCGGCTACGGCTGAGTCACAGATTACCATCGACCAGATTGCCAACACCGAGCTGACCTATGAGAAGAAGCATGAGTTCAACGTCGGCCTCGACCTCGGTTTCTTCAACGACCGCATCTCACTCATCACCGATTACTATAGCCGTAATCAGTTCGACCTGATTGGCCAGTCGTTCACTCAGGGCGCTGGTGGTGTGATCCGTAAGTGGGCCAACGTCGCCGACATGAAGTCGAGCGGCGTCGAGGTCTCGCTCTCGACCGTACCGATTCGTTTCCGCCGTTTCCAGTGGTTGCTCGACTTCAACTACACCTACGCCACCAACGAGATCACCAAGCTCAACACGGCCGACCGAGCCGTCGATCTGGTGACCGGTTCGAGCTACGGTGTCGAGGGCTATCCTACCCAGGCACTCTTCAGCTACAAGTTCGCCGGCCTCAACTCCGAGGGTCTGCCTATGGTCTACAATGAGAACGGTGACGCCACCGTCGGCGACATCAACTTCCAGGAGACCGAGAACCTGATGGACTTCCTCCAGTACGAGGGTCCCGGTGAGCCTACCTGGAACGGTTCGCTCGGCAACACCTTCCGCTACGACTTCGGCAAGGGCGGCAAGCTCGACCTCAACGTCTACATCACCTATTCGGGCGGCAACAAGGTGCGTCTGGACCCTGTCTTCAGTGCCAGCTACTCCGACCTGTCGTCACTGCCACGCGAGTTCAAGAACCGCTGGATGGTATCGGGTGATGAGGCCAAGACCGACATCCCTGTCATCGCTTCGTACAACCAGTACGACCGCTACGGATCGACCACTCTCTCGACCGCCTACAGCGCCTACAACTATTCTACCGCACGCTGCGCCAAGGGCGACTTCGCACGTATGAAGGAGATCTCGCTGACCTACTCGTTCGCTCCCGAACTCATCAAGCGCTCCGGTTTCATCAACTCCTGCTCGATCAAGCTCACCGGCACGAACCTCTTCCTGCTCTATGCCGATGACGCACTGAACGGCCAGGATCCTGAGTACGTCAATGCCGGCGGTGTGGCTCAGCCTACTGCCAAGCAGTTCACCGCTACGCTGCGTATCGGATTCTAAAAGAGTGAAAAGTTATATGTCAAAAGTTAAAAGTTGATTCCCGAAATGAATACACCTTTTAAATATATATATGTGGCGCTGATGGCTACGGTAGGTGCGTCGCTGGCTTCGTGTGTCGACAAGCTCGACGAAGTGCCTGACAACCGTACCGAGATCGATTCGCCTTCGAAGGTGGCATCGCTCCTGACCTCGGCTTATCCTTACGAGAGCCCCGCCACCATCTGCGAGCTGTCGAGCGACAATCTCGTCGACAACAATGTGGTGGTTCCTGCCACCCACAAGTCGCCCTATTACGACTTCCATGAGGAGGCCTATCAGTGGAAGGACATCGAGAACTACTCGACCGGTTCGTCCGATACGCCTTATGCCGTCTGGGAGGCTTACTATCAAGGTGTCTCGGTGTGCAACCATGCCATTGAGGCCATGAAAGAGATGAGCGACGATCCGGCTAATGACGCTGAGTTGGCTCCCTCATGGGGCGAGGCACACGTGCTGCGTGCTTACCTGCACTTCATGCTGGTCAACGTCTTTGCCGAGGCCTATAAGGACGAGTCGCAGAGCCAGGCTGACCGTGGTATCCCCTACGTCACCATCCCCGAGACCACCGTCCACGTCGACTACTCGACTTCGGAATTCCTGCACAGTGTCAAGGAGACCTATGACCTGATCGAGCAGGATCTCGTGGAGGGTCTGCCCTATGTGGGCGACAACTACACTTCGCGTGCCTTCCACTTCAACCGCAATGCTGCCAATGCCTTCGCTGCCCGCTTCTATCTCTTCAAGCGCGACTATGCCAAGTGCGAGCAGTATGCCACCGAGGCACTGGGCACCAATCCTGCTTCGATGCTCCGCAACTGGTCGAACATCAACCACAACACCGCCTATACCATGCGTGACTCCTACTGGGATGAGTCGCTCAACTGCAACTTCATGATGCAGTCGTGCTACTCCCTGCAGTGGCGTATGATGGTCAGCAGTGGCCGCTTCACCTACAATTCGGGCACCACCTTCACCAAGGACGGCGTCTCCTACACTGTGCCCAACACCATGGGCATCTGCGTATGGGATGGCTCGGGTCCCTGCTGGTCGGGCTACCTGCCTTGCTACAGCGGCTCGGTCTACATCGCCGGTGGCTCGCAGGAGTACGGTGCTTACCTGTTCCGCCTGATCGAGTACTTTGAGTACACCGACAAGATCGCGGGCATCGGCTACGTCCACATGCTCTACCTGCCCTTCTCGGCTGAGGAGACGCTGCTGTGCCGTGCTGAGGCCAAGCTCTATCAGGGCAACCGCCAGGGCGCCATCGAGGACCTCGACTTCTGGGCCAAGTCCAAGCAGTGCACTGCCGACCTGACTCAGGATCGTATCACCCGCTTCTACGACCGCAGCAAGGCCAGCAACGAGTACGTCAGCTGCATCCATCCTGCCGAGATGGGCTTCCCGAAGGTGCTCACCGGTGCCGACCTCGCCGTGCTGGACTGCGTCCTCCACTTCCGTCGCATCGAGACCATCCATGGCGGCGACCGCTGGTTCGATATCAAGCGCTACGGCATCTCGTTCCCTCACTTCTATCGTGCTGCCAACGAGGATGAGATCCACATCGACTCTCTGACCTGGAACGACAAGCGCCGCGTGCTGCAGTTGCCTTCCATCATCATCGAGTCGGGCTATCCTGCCAACCGTACCACCGGTTCCTCTTCGGGCAGTTCTTCGTCACAGTCGTCTGCCTATGGCGTAGCCGTCACCACGTCTACTCCTGAGGATGAACTGATCAAGATGCCTAACCTCAAATAATGCAAGTGAAGATGAAAAAGATATATTCCCTGATCATCGTAGCCCTCGCCCTTCTGTCGGTCACGGGCTGCAAGGAGGATGACAATTTCACTGAGTCGATCTTCGATACCGACATCGCTGTCGTCGACGAGAAGTCCGATACGGCACCTTTCGACCAGTGGCTCTACGACAACTTCGTACAGCCCTACAACACGGAGATCCAGTACAAGTTCAACTACAACGCCTCGAAGATGGACTACCAGCTCACTCCTGCCGACTACTACAAGTCGCAGCTGCTGGCTCACTTCGTCCGCTACCTCTTCTACGACGTCTACGACAAGTGCGGTGGCGCGAGCTTCATGCGTACCTATGCTCCCCGTATCCTCCACTTCATCGGTTCGTCGGCCTACAGCCCCACCACGGGTACCGAGACGCTGGGTTACGCTTCGGCTGGTGTCAAGATCACCATCATCAATGTCAACTCGATGAAGACTGTCGAGGCAGGCATGACCTTCACCAGCGATGACCTCGCCTACCTCAACGAGAAGATCTTCCACACGATGCACCACGAGTTCTCGCACATCCTGCATCAGAACAAGTCGTACCCCGTCGCCTTCAGCCAGATCACCCCTGACTCGTACGATGGCCGTACCTGGCAGGACCGCGACTCGACCGACAGCCACTCGCTGGGCTTCATCACCCAGTACGGCTCGAGCGGTGCCTACGAGGACTTTGTCGAGACCCTCTCATGCTCCATCACCGATACTGATGGCCGCTGGATGAACTGCCTCATCGATGCCACCCTCAACGGCGGCGTCAAGAATGGCGACAAGGAGCAGGTCTATGCCCTCATCGACAGCCTCGGCATCACCAATCTCGACGACCCCAATCAGCACTGGAACAACTTCTCGATCTACAAGGAGCTCGAGAAGAACGACGAGACCGGTGCCTATGAGGAGTCGGGTCGCTACATCCTCGATGCTCACCTGACCGATGCCAAGACGCAGGCATCTGCAGCCGACCGTACCACCCGTTACGAGCTGGAGACCTCATTCACCTCGTTTCGCGACTACCTCGACAACTGGGTGCCCATCTCGTCGACCGGCGAGTCTTCGGGCATCAATGCCATCCTCAAGAAGATCGAGACTGCCTCCAAGTGGTACACTGAGACCTTCGACCTGCACCTCTTCCGCGTCCGCGCTGAGGTCCGCTATCGTCAGGAACACATCAACGAGTATATCAACAGCGACCAGTGCGTAATCTACTCGCTGGACAAGAAAAACTGAGATAAATGAATATGAACAATATGAATATCCTCAAGTGCGCTCTGCCTGCAGCTGCCCTTCTGATGGCCAGTTCTTGCACCTTCCAGCAGGAAGACTACTTCGATGAGAGCGCTTCGCTGCGTATCGAGCATACCAACGACCAGATTCGCCAGTACCTGTGCGACAGCGTCAGCCATCCCCATGGCTGGCTCATTCAGTACTTCGTGGCTGGCACCGACGAGATGGATTTCGAGGGCTTTAACCTCTTTGGTAGGTTCAGCGAGAATGGCAGGGTCACCCTGGGCAGCGATCATGGCTACTTGCGCAATGGCAAGGCTGGTCTCTACACAGAGTATTCGAGCGTCTATGAGTTGCTGCGTGAGGAGAGTTGCGTCCTGAGTTTCTCGACCTGGAACGACATCCTGTCGGTCTTCGTCGATCCCGTCGATCCTTCTTCTGCTCCTACTTCGCTCGTTGACGATGGCGAAGGCATGCACGGCGATGACCGTCTGGTGATGCTTTCGTACGACGAGAATCAGATGACCTTCCGTGGCGAGCGTCACAGCGCCCGTGTCTATTTCCAGACGTTGGACCGCACTCCCCAGCAATACATCAGCGATGTTGATTCGATGAAGTTAAGGTTTGCTACTGCGAAGGTTTATGAGTACTCGGTCAATGCGCCTGATACCACCTTCTATCTGACCGGCCTCTACAACGGAGTCTTCCAGTTCGTCGACCGTCTCGATGACCCATTGGCAAGTTCCACGCAGTCTTGTGTCTTCACTCCCACTGGCTTCAAGCTTGAGTATCCCCGCACCATCAAGGACCAGGAGGTGCAGGAGTTCACCCTCAATGCCGATGAAACGGCACTGACCTGTGGCGACGTCACCATCCGTCCTGAGTGGATGCGCACTGTCAGCCGTATGCTCGCCGGCAATCGAAAGGTGGACATCATTACCGAAGGTTCGTCCGAGGCTTATCAGTCGTACTTCAATGCGCTGGCCGAAGGCGTCAAGGGTGCCTTCGCCTCGCAGTCTCTCCACATGTTGACTTTTGGCAGTTCCAATGAGTCGTCGGCCAACCGTCGTACCGGCATCGTCTTCTACATCCAGGCTTCGTCAGACAAGCTCGTCGGCTTCACCGCCAAGCTGACTGCCAATGGTGAGACCGTCACCATCGAGGCTGATCCTGAAGACCACTCGTCCAACTTCAACAACTACGACAAGAAGGGCATAGGTTCGCTCTTTACCGACTTTGTCAAGGCGCTCAACGGCACGTACAGCCTGAAGCCCAACAGCGTCTTCTATCCCACCAATATCATCTGGACCAAGGTCGATGACCCGTCGTTCTACTTCAACACCGTGCTCTGATGCGCATGATTCATGAGGTTAAGGTAGTCAAGGCGGAGGTTCCGCTACAGATTATTACTGACACCAGAACATATCGTCTTGGCACCTTGACCTCCTAACATTTGTCGACTGACATATTTCATATATTCTAATCAATTATTAATCCCACAATTCAACTATGAAGCAATTCTTCGCTCTGGCAGTTTCCTGCCTCGCCGTGGCTGCCGTTGCACAGCCAGTTGCTCACCAGGCCAACCTCGACAAGCTCGAGTCTCTGGCTCCCGTGATGCGTTTCGATTCAAAGGCTCCCGCTCAGCTGATGGAGGTCAACACCCGCATGGATCGCGCCTACACCGAGGAGGCATCTTCTCTGCGCAAGGCTCCTGCCAGCACTTCGGCAGGTGCTCTCTACCGTCCCTCTTCACACAGCCTCAAGATGGGCCTCTTCTATTATGAGGATTACAATGCATGGGGATATTCCTATCGCACCCCTATGCTCTTCTCTCAGGCTTACAAGGGCACATACGACAAGGTCGTAGGTTCCTCTTGGACCATCGGTACTGCTGACAATGCTGTCGAGGCTGAGGATCTCGACGAGGAGGGCAACTACGACATGGGCAATGCCGGCATGGGCGTTGGCGGTTATTATACTCCTAAGATCTGGTCGAAGAGCGGTGCCTCTTACTACTATGGCTCGGACGACTCTGACGCCGGCTCCAGCTTCACCTATTCCGTCAACTACAAGGGCGATGCTGAGTCCATGGCCTTGGGCGCCTATCAGATTTATGGCGACATGAATCTCTACTCTGGCTACACTAACACGCTCGCTTATGGCGCCCGTGAGTATGATAACGCCAAGGGTCAGCTCTGCCAGTCGGACATGCTCTACATCGAATACGGTGATCTGGGCGGTGGCTTCGTGCTCCAGAGCCTCGAGCTCCCTATCATCACTCAAGAGGATGGCACTCCTTACTTCGAGAATGGTGACATGGTAACCGCTACCATCTACGACAAAGATGAAGAGACCGGCATCACCAAGGAGTACAGCACTACCTTCGGTGCCGACGATGTCGAGCTCGACACCAATGGCAATGCCCTGATCCATGCTACCTTCACCGAGGTCGACGAGGATGGCTTCGAGACCGAGGTGGAGCCTGTCCTCAATGGCTACGTCACTCTCGTCATGACTGGTTTCCGTCAGGCTGGCGTACACTGCGGCTTCCGCATGGTATGGGACAACACTGCTGATGACGACTCTCGTTCGGGTGGCGACTTCGGTAGCACCCACAGCTATTTCGACATGTGGACCGATGGCGTTCAGGCGGTCGATGAGACGGGTGCCCCCCAGCTCTACTACACCGATTGCACCGAGGCAGTCCTCTCTCTCGTAGGCTACTACAACACGCTCTGCATGTACGGCACCGGCGAGACCTATGTCAACGCTGAGATTCCTGTCGAGGGTGGTTGGGCTGTTTCGCAGTATGGCGAGGATGGCACTGGCTACAATGACTTCGATGTCGCCTCTTCACTCAGCCTCGAGGACATTGAGGCTATCAAGTGCCCTGAGTGGGTCGCCATGGATTATGACACCCAGTACTTTGAGGACTACGGCCTCATCGCCTTCTTCTTCGGCGCAGATGCTCTTCCTGAGGGTACCACTGGCCTCGATGGCGAGGTCATCCTCCAGTCTGGCGGTAACGTCACCATGACCTTCCACCTCACCCAGGGCGAGGTTCCTGAGGGCATCCAGACCATCTCTGCTGACCAGCGCAAGGGCGTCAAGGTCTACAACGTCGTAGGTCAGAAGCTCGTCGCCAAGAGCGGTCTCGTCATCGAGGACGGCGCTGTCAAGTTCATCAAGAAGTAATTCTTCCTTCCCATATCAAGCCGCCCGGCTTGTAACAATCAGCGGGACTGCACTCCATCGTGCAGCCCCGCTTTTGATAGTTATGACCGGATGCAATAAAAAGCTGGGGTTTCAGCCCCAGCCTGATGATTAGCGGATCACCCGCTTCTTGCCATTGATGATGTAAATGCCGGGGCGGAGCTCGCCGCTGGCGGGGAGCATCACCTGCTTGCCCAGCAGATTGTAGATTGTGGCGGACGAGAGGTCCTCGTCGGCTGGCTTGTCGACTCTTACCTCAGCGATGCCCGACGACTCGCGAGCCACGCGTACAGGCACTGCCGTGCGGTTCACTACGCCATCCACGGCATCCATCTCGACCATCTCTTCTCCGCAGAGGTAGTAGACGCGGGCGTAGTACTTGGTGTTCTTCTTCAGTCCCTCGATGTTGAGGATGCCACCTATCTCCACCTCGACGGCTGAGGCTTCGGCAGCTACCTGTACTGTCTCGTTGGTCAGTTCGGCAACCTTCGAAGACTCGGCAGTGGAACTGGAGTTCTTGAAGAGTCGGACGCTCATGGTGCCGTTGTAGGAGGCGCCGGTGTTGTTGAGCTTCAGGCGGAAGGTTAGCAGCTCGTTGTTCCAGATGGTGTCGTTGACGATGGCAGGGGCTTCGGTCAAGGCGAACAGTGCGCCCTGGGTCGGGTCGAGTTCCACGTCGAACTGACCGGCGCCGACGGTCTGCAGATCGGCATCATCCACGCCGATAGGCTGCGCCAGCACGTCGATGCCCCAGAGGCCCTCGTAGGTGAGACGCACGTCGAACGAGACGACCTTCTCTTCGCCGGGAGCGAGGGTCAGTGCCTCGTGGGCTGCCACGTTGCTGAGCGTCTGGCCGTCAGGACGGGTGAAGCGGGCGTAGGGCATGCATGCCACGCTGCCCGTGCCGTTGTTGACCACCGTCGCGGTGATGGTCGAGGGACGGGTGCTCATCTGTTCGGTCTCGAAGTTCCATGCCTTGACATCGAGCGAGAGGTCGAGCATGGGATGGGTCAGCGTCACAATGTTGCCGCTCACGATGGCGGTCCAGTAGTTGACGCGGTTCTGCTCCTGGCGGATGATGTCGTCCTCTTCACTGCCGTCAGGACGTGCAGTGAGGTAGATACGGTATTCGCCTTCGGGCATGTCGGTGGGCAGCGTGAAGGTGCGGCGCAGGTCCTTCGAACCGTACGAGCTGTAGTAGTAGCCTGTGTTGGCTGACTTGATCACGGTGGCCGATACCGACTGCTTGCTGGAGTTCTCGTCCTTGACGTAGAGCGTGCCGTCAGCCGTGGTGACCTTCACTCCGAAGTAGCCGCTGAAGGCATTCGACGAGATGTTCTGCAGACTCGTGGAGAGGGTGATGGTGTTGCCCAGTATGGCGCTGGACTTGTCGCACCGGATTGTTCCGCTCGATACCAAGGGATTGATCCATGGACCAGCCTCCTCCGGGCGACACAGGTAGATGAAGGCATCCTGGCTCTTGCTGAAGCCGTCGGTGTCGATCGAGGCACCTGTGCCTACATCGGGTGGCAGGAGGATGGAGATGTCGTAATAGCCGTTCGACGAGCCCTCCCAGCCCCAGTTGACGTGGTAGTAGCCCTGGCTGTCCAGACCGTCGAGCACGAAGGAGTGACCGCCATCGCTGGACTGTCCGTCGAAGACGATGGGACGACCGTTGTAGAGTTCGTTCTGCAGCAAGCCGTTCCATTCGTCGAGCGTGTAGTACTTGCGACGGATGCTGACCGCTTTCGTATAACCCAGATAGTTGAGGAGGCCTTGCCAGGCCAGGTCGGTGATGGCGCCGCTCGATTCGACACCGTAGTTCATGTTGATGGCATGACCCACGGCGTGCATCAGTTCTGCCACTTCGGCGCGCTGCTCGGTCGTGCCCTGATTGCGGCTGTAGTTGTCAATCAGGAGCGAGTAGTCGATCGAGACAGCCGAGAGGTCCATCGAGCGGGTGGTGCCGAAGTCATTGTAGGAGTAGTATCCCTCGAACTGGCTGGGGTACTCCTGATAGTTGATCACCTGGGCAATGGAGGTAGCCATGCAGCCGGTGACCGACTGGCCGCTGCCGATCTTGGGACATTGGTCATAGAAGGGAGCATCCTGCCCCCAGACGGTGGTGAGCAGCTGGGCGACGGGTTCGCTGGCGGCATAGGCATGCTCCAGCAGCGGAGCCGACTCGGGGTGTTGCTCGACATACTGCTGCACGTCGTTGACGTAGGCGAGCCAGCTGCGCATCGGCTGCGGCATCTCGTCGGCATCGGTGGGCAACAGTCCCTCGGTGCTGTAGCCGATGACTGCCGGCATCAGGTCCGAGCCCGAGATGAGGACGTAGCCCTCACCGCCAGCGGCATTGAATATATAATAAGGTGTCAGCACTGCCTCTGCGCCACGCTGGGGAGCGTGGAGCGGCTGAGCTTCGGTGAACTGGATGTCCAGACGTGAAGTGGCATTCTGCAGTGTCTGCAGGGCGATGTGGCGAGCCTGCTCCAGCGAGCGGGGAGCCGCCAGCGCAGAGCCGGCTGTGAGTGCCACGAGGGGTAGGAGATAGGTGGAACGCATTGTGTGGTGTGTTTCGAGGGTGTCAAAGATTGCACTCCTTGACACCCTATCTTTTTTCATTGTTGATTAATCCGGGTCGAAGGTGAATGCTGAAGGTGAATGTCTGACGGGATGGCAGACATTACTCCACCATGACCTTGCGGTAGGTGACGGTGCCGTCGGCGGCGGTGGTCTGCTCGAGCACGATGCCGTGGGCATTGCCGCTCAGAGGACGGCCGTTGAGGTCCATGAAGCGTACCTCCTCGGCATTCTCGCTCTGGACGGCATGGATGCCGGCGGTGGTGCTGACGGCGCACTGGTCAGCATTGAAGACCTCGCGGGCACGGCGGTTGGTGGCAGAGTAGCGGCTGATGAAGGCGACACACTCCAGCTGTTCGACGTTCCAGTCGCTGCTGAGCGTGCAGGTCAGGTCGCGCTCGAAGGTCTTGCCGTCCCAGGTGATGCTCTCGCCCCAGACGCCCGTCATCGAGGCGCGGAAGGCGTGCTCGTGATAGCCGGTCGAGAGGCCGCTGTTGTCGCCCTGATTGCGCATCGGGATGTGATTCTCCTTGATCCAGACGTTCAGTCGGGCGTCACTGGTCATGCCGTCGAGGGCATCGAGTTTCTCGCCCTTGACATGGATGCGGATCACGTCGCCGTCGATGTAGGCGGAGGTGATCTCCACGCCGGCGAAGGCGGGTTCTGCCAGCGCCTCGTTGATCCAGGCAGCCACCTGGTAGTCGTAGCCGATGCTGCCGACGACGCCGCCCACATAGTAGCCACTGTCATCGACATAGTTGGCATTGTAGGTGCGGTCCACCATCATCGCGGGGGCGAAGGTGTAGCCCGAGGTGCCGAAGAGCTGGCAGTACGAGTAGCTCTCGTCGGTGGTCAGGAAGTCGGTATAGTAGCCATTGTGGTGGCATACCCAGATCACCTGGTCGCGCAGATCGTACTTGTTGAGCGCCTGGTTGATGCGGTAGATGCCGTAGGGGCAGTTGGGGCAGACCTCGGTGGTGAACTCCTCGAGCAGCGTGGTGCGGTCGAAGCCGTTGGTGTAGAGGGCGACGGAGCAGGAGCCGACGTTGTCCGATGGATACTCGTCAGCGATGTCGCCCAGCCACTTCACCTCGAAGTCGATGTAGGCGGCACCTTCAGCCAGTCCCTCGGTGGGGATGGTGAGGCTGAAGTCCTCCTTCTGGCGGTAGCTGAGGGTGGTGTTGCTGGTGTATTCGCCGGTCAGGGCACCCTGGTTGACCGAGTAGCTGACGACGTAGCCTTCGGCAGGCTGGGTGGCGCAGTTCTTGACGGTGCCCTTCAGGGTGATGTCCGAGCCGAGGCGCGTCTTGCTGCGCGTGGTGGCGTAGCTCAGGAGTGAGAGGTCGTAGTGGGGCAGCTGTTCGCCTTCGACGACAGCCTCGAGGCTCAGTGCGCCGTAGTCATCGCTGTGATCCACCCAGCCGGCGAGCGAACCTGTGTTGAGCCAGAAGCTGTAGCCCTCGACGGCCTCGCCGGTGTAGGACATGACGGTGTACTTGGTCGACGACTGAGGATAGGTGTAGCCCACCCAGAGGTCGGTGCCGGCAGGGATGGTCAATGGCTCATCGAAGGCGATGTCGTTCCAGCCGGTCACGACTGCCGACTTCTTCTGCACGAGGTTGTCGCCGTCCTGCGAGAGGCGCACCCAGACGGTGACGTACGAGGGCAGCTTCTTGCAGTCGGTGTTGACGCCTACGCGGATGCGCGACAGGCTCTTGCCTTCGTAGCGCTGCAGGTCGGATGCCGGCAGGCAGATGGCGCAATGGATATTCTTGCCCGATACGGAGGCTGACTCATTTGACACGACACCGTCGCAGTAGCCCAGATACATCTCCTCAGCCTGCAGGCAGGTGGCAGAGGAGGCGATGAGCGCAGCGCCCATCAGGAGAGAGTAGAATGATTTCATTATTGGGTATGTAAGGGGTTAGGAATCGATAAGAATGTCTGGAGGGGTTAGGGATCGATAAGAATGTCAGGAGACATCATCTCTCCCCCTTGGCAGCAGCGATGCGCTGCAGGGTAGGAGCGGAGTAGAGGAATCGGTGGAGTTCGGGGCTCTCGGTCTGGAGGATGTCGTCCTTGGTGCCGGTCCAGTTGACCTGTCCGCCCGCCAGGAAGGTGATGTGGTCGCCGATGCCGAGCACGGAGTTCATGTCGTGGGTGTTGACCACGGTGGTGATGCCGTACTCGCGGGTGATGTCGTCGATCAGTTGGTCAATGACGATGCTGGTCTGCGGGTCGAGACCCGAGTTGGGCTCGTCGCAGAAGAGGTACTTCGGATTGAGCGAGATGGCGCGGGCGATGGCGACGCGCTTCTGCATGCCGCCCGACAGTTCGGAGGGCATCTTGCCGTGTGCTCCCTGCAGGTTGACGCGGTCCAGGCAGAAGTCCACGCGCTCCATGATCTCACGCTCGGTCTTGTCGCTGAACATGCGCAGCGGGAAGGCGACGTTCTCGGCGACCGACATCGAGTCGAAGAGCGCCGAGCCCTGGAAGAGGACGCCGATCTCCTTGCGGATCTCCTTCATCTGCTTGTCCTTGAGCTTCGTGATGTCGCGACCGTCATAGAGGATCTCGCCCTCCTCGGGCTTGTGCAGGCCGATGAGGCACTTCAGCAGCACCGTCTTGCCCGAGCCGGACTGACCGATGATGAGGTTGTTGATGCCTGGACGGAAGGTGCACGAGATGCCCTGCAGCACGTGTTGCTCGCCGAATGACTTGTGTAGGTTACGGACTTCAATCATAGTTGTGAGGTAGATGGAAGGTTTGTGGCGGTCATCTCGTCGGCTTTAGTAATCGTATTCGAAGGTGCTCTCTCCGTTGAACTCGATGTTGATGATTGCACCGTCGTCGGTCAGGCCAGGCACATCGGTGAGTGTCAGGTCAACGTAGAACCGGTGATTGCCGCCGACGAACGCGAAGTAGCCGCTGCCGGTGGGGCACAGGATGTCGTCCTCCGTCTCGAGTGTAATCTCAAGGCTGTCGCTTACGATATACGTGGTCTCGATATCGACGTCGCCATAAGTGGTCGCGATGCCTCGCTCGTCCCAACTGACAATGCGGTTGCCCATTGTGCGGGACTTGACGCCCGACATGGCGACATCGATGCTGGTGATGGGTGAATCGGGAATTTCCAGATCGTCGGCACAAATGTCGATTAACATTTCCCCGTCTAAAATATATACGAGGGCAGAACCCGAGGGGGTGGTGAGACTGTCGATCACTTCGCCATAGCTGAGATCGCCATAGCCTTGTTCGCCAGCCAGGCGCTCGATATGTGCCGTACCAGCGTAAAGTCCGATGGCACTGACCTCGGGCGTCACAGAGGCATCGTAGTCACAACTGCAGGCCAACAGGGCGGCAGCTGCTGCAAAAAGTATCTTTTTCATTTTCGGATTGGCTGATGGATGATGAATCTTCTATGGGTCAGAACATGACGGTCATGGAGGCGCCGAACGTATGGCTGCGCATGTTCTGGTTGAACGAGAACTGGCGGCCGCCGACGAGGTACTCGGAGGAGTTG
>R14__coassemble_717_pt1 | contig 20570 bp, 13 predicted proteins | sample R14__metabat2_high_PE_017 | metagenome-assembled genome bin R14 | reverse complement strand
GGCGTAAGCCGTGAGAGCTGGTTGGCTGGCGAAATTTACGCCATGACCGAGAAAGTGGAGGACGAGGAGACCAAACAGGAAATCGTCGATGCATTCCACACCGTGTCGCAGGAACAAGTACAGAAAACCCTCACCGAAGACGAATAACCATGGAAGACGTACTTACTACAATAGCCGAAACAGCGCAAGCCTTCGATGAGGGCATGACGCAATATTCCGCCTTGCAGTCCCTGCTGCATGGCGACCAGTTAGGCAGCGACGAGATAGAGTCACTCCGCGAGTTCGATTGCATCCAGGATTATCTGGACCTCCCGATGAACGACCCACAGGAGGGTGACCTGAAGCAAATCTTCGCCGGTGCACTCAGCGTCGCCAAGGAAATGGGCATCAGCCCCGTCGATTGGGATGACGTCCAAGGCTTGGCATCTATTCTCGATGAAGCCCTGTTCCATGCCAAGCTTGCCTACAAGGTGGGCATTGGAGAGATCACCGCACACGAGGCCATCGACTTAGGCATCGACCACCACACGGCACGTGCCGTAGCTGTGGTGGATAATCAGATAGACAAAGGTGCGAACTTCCTCAAAAGAGGTGTACACAATATTCTCTCTTATTATGCCTTCCCCGGCTCGACACAGGTGGAAATAATCGCCAACAAGGCCATCAACTATACGGCCAAGGCAACCAAGACCGTCGTCCACAAAGGTTCGGAATACGTGGCAAGTGCCGCCAAGAGCGTCGTACACACCACCATCAAGGCCGCTTCGTATGTCGGCAGCAAGGTCAGCTCGGCCTATAGCAGTGCCAAGTCGTTCGTCAGCTCGGCAGCAAGTTCGGTAGCAAGCGCTGCTTCCTCAGCATGGAGCAGCATAAAATCCTGGTTCTGATATGATACTCTACACCAAAGCGCGTCCCGTTCGCATCCGCATCCGTTCGAACAATGAAGAGCACTCCTCATTCGACTCACTGATGCACAATTTCTCGGTCGATGACCTGTTGGATTCTGCCAAGGATGGTCGCCTCTCCAACTGGCTGCAGCAGCAGGGCAAAAACAAGATGGCAGCCCAAGTGGATGCACTCAAGGATAAGCTCTCGAGTTCACCCCTCTCAGAGGAGGCTTACGTCCAGTTCATCAGTGCATTCTTCGAGAATCTGGATGCCCAGACGCTACGCACCCGCACGGATCTTTACGACTGGTGGAGCAAGACGAAATACAGCGATGCTCCCGAATGCAAGAAACTGCAGACTATCGTCGAATTAGAACGCATCAAAGCCACCAGAACCCAAGACGACAGCAAGATGCGCGATGACTACAAGTATGCAAAGGAGTTCTATCAGCAGCATCCTACTGCCCGCACCAAACAGGAATGGACCGCCCTCCTATCGACTCATGACAAGACGATGGCCGACGACGCTGACCACAACTGGCTGATGTATCAGGTGAGTGGCGAACGGAAGTACCTCGACAAGGCTGCCAAGTTAGGACATAAGGAGGCTATTGCCCGCCAGGACCGATTCGTGGGAATTGAGAAAGCGAACTTTAAGCTTCAGCTGAGCAAACTTAAAGATTTCACTTCCACTGAACGTGCTTACATACATAGCATCTGTGCGAACGGTGATATGGAAGTACAATTAAAGAAAGAGTTGGTTTGTATCTGCGACACATGGAAAATCCACGAGAATGGTTCGACCAGAAGTAGTTTCTCCAACCTGTCCCAAAACACCCTTCTGAAACCAGAGTCTGCCGTTGTTCAGGGACTCATCTCCGAAAAGTTCTTGAACAAGAAAGATGCCAGTTACTACCAGTCGGTAGCCGATCAGTATGTGCCGGCCCAAATGCTGTTGGAAGCGATGAATAAATCCACCTCCTATACCTTGAAAGCTACCAATGCCAAAGGAAGGACGGAAGAACTCCTATGGAACAAGAAGCTGGAACCGAACAAACTGATTGCCTTCCTCCTCAAACACCTCTTCGATACCTACACCTATGAAATACGATAATCTGCAGAAGGAACTCAGCAAGATGATTGACGTGAACATGCCAATCATCGCCATACAGGACCACGACTTCGTGCGTATCGATGAGCTGATATTGAACGTGGCTGGCAGCAAGGCCAGGATTTGTGAATGGAGCCCCTTCACTGGCCCGGTGAAGTTCGCCACCAAAGGCAAGATGAACGATGTGGACGTGCTCTGCAAGCCACGCCCCGAACAGACCGGTCAGGCATGCGGACTGGAGACCTTCCTCTTCGAGAATCTGCGTTGGGAGGCTCCCTACATCCCTGGCGGTCCGATGATGTCGCAGCCCGACACCTATCTGGTCCTCAAAGACCTCAGCGAGGATCATCTGAAGAATCCCGACGTCATCTCCCTGCTCCACCAGATGGCACAGCGACGTCTCTATGGCCCCGACTTCAATACCACCATCATCATCGCTTCGCAGAACATCGTCATCCCGCAGGCATTGACCGAATATGTGTCGTATCTCGAGATCGGCGTAGTGGATCAGGACGAGGTCATCGAGGAGATCATCGACGAGCACACCAGCACCAACCACTACCGTCAGCTCACGCCCGAGGAGAAGAAGGAACTGCTGCCTTCGCTGAAGGGCATGACGCTGTTCCAGATTGACCGCATGCTGGACATGGCGATGTCGAGCAACGGCACGCTCAGCACCGAGGACCGCGAGATGATCCTGAAGCAGAAGAAGCAGATGGTACGTAAGTCGGGCCTCCTCGACCTCATCGACACCCCTGTCAACCTCGAAAGCATCGGTGGCATGGATGCTCTGAAGAAGTATCTGCAGGCCAAGCAGAAGATTTTCAGCAATCCTGTGGCAGCCCTCCGCTGTCGGTTGGCAGTGCCCAAGGGTGCCTTCATCGTGGGCATGCCCGGTTGCGGCAAGTCGCTCTGCGCTAAGGCTACCGCTGCGCTCTTCAAGGCTCCGCTCCTCAAACTCGACATGGGCAGCATGATGGGCAAGTACGTCGGGCAGAGCGAAGAGAACCTCCGCAAGGCCATCCGCATCGCCGAGGCCGCAGCTCCCTGCGTGCTCTGGATCGATGAGATTGAGAAGGCCTTCGCAGGCGTGGGTGGCAGCAACAGCGAGATTCTGACCCGCATGTTCGGCTACTTCCTGTCGTGGATGCAGGAGAAGACCAGTTCGGTCTATGTCATCGCCACGGCCAACAATGCCGACAACCTGCCCCCGGAACTGAAGCGCAAGGGCCGCTTCGACGAGATCTTCTGCGTCAACCTGCCCAACAAGGAGGAGCGACTCGCCATCTTCAATGTCCATCTGAAGAAGAAAGGCCAGACGCCTCTCACTGCCCTCGACCCGATGCTCGACAAGCAGACCGACGGCTTCAACGGCGCCGATATCGAGTCGGTGGTCAACGAGGCTCTCGAGAAGAAGTTCATCGACCATCTCAATGCCAACGGCGACAAGGCTCCACAGGCCATCAAGATCACCCAGAGCGACCTGCTGGAGATAGCCAAGAAGACGGTGAGCATCTCCGCCTCATGCAAGAAGCAGATTGAAAGCATGAAGAAAGCCTTCGAAGAGAGCAGCTTCAAGGATGCCACCACCGGCAACATGACATCGAAGAAATAATCGAAGTTGCTTCTCCCCCATAATCATTAACGAACACGGAACTCACGGATCACACGGAAGTCTGCCTCGACGCAGCCATTTCCGTTCGATCCGTGAGTTCCGTGTTCGCGAAGATTTTTACGCACTTTTATGCTCCAACGAGAGCAATATGGCATGTGATCATTCCTTGGTATATCGCTCAATCTTGCAGGTGTGCCTCTTTGCTTCGCGGTCGTAGTTGATGCCCACAAGGAGAATGTCTCCCGTGTACTCCTCGACCTTGGCGGGATACTTTTTGCGCTTTATCTGATCGATAGCAGCGCAGGTGTCCTGGTTGTATTTTAACTCAATGAGCAGTGCTGGCGAATCAACATTCCGGCGAGGAATGAACACAAGATCTGCGAACCCCTTACCAGATGCCAACTCTCGGTGCATGACGTAGTCATTCTTGGCATAATAGTAAGCAATAGACAATACACAAGCCAGGGAATTCTCATCATTATACGAGAGAATACTCGTTTCCTCGTCGTGCGTCTGCTCAATGCCTCGAGCGACAGCTTCCTCATTCATGTCAAGGGTGTCAGCCAACAGTCGCTCCGAGGCATTCAATGCCTTGTTCAGATGCTGCCAGTTACAAGTCCTGACTGCTTTTTCCATCTCCATACGAACCTCTTTGTTTGGAATATAGCATTCCATTGTATTCCAATCATAAGAGAGGTATCCGAGATGTATAAGAATGGTCAAAGCATCGTCCTTGGTCTTGACAAGGCTGGGATCATTTTCGAATCCTGTCGTGTCGACCTTACATCGCCCACCACCAAGCATGTTGATAATGGCATCTTTCAGCCCCTCGTAGTTCATATTGATATAGTTGGAGACAGAATCGTAGGTTCCTGTCGCAGACCAATAGCTCTTATACCGGCCTCGGGCAACTGCCTTTATCACAGAATAAGGGTTGTAGATCGATGGCTCATCTCCTATCCGGTAACCATCATACCACTTCTGCAGTTCATTGATATCTGCATTGTTTTCTTTGGCAATTCTCTCTACTTCATCTTGAGTGAAGCCAAAATAACCAGCAAGGGTAAAAGGATCGACCATGGAGTATTCCTCAAAGTTGTTGAGTGCCGACTGGGTCTTGTACTTCTTGATTGGCAGAATACCCGTCATGTAAACTCCGGCAAAGACTTTCTTCGAGTTACCGCCCTTAAACAGACGGCGGAGCAGGTTGACATAATCGTCAACGACTTCTGTTTTGTTATCGAATTCACGACAGATAGCATCCCATTCGTCGATGATCATGATGAATCGCTCGCCTGTGTGAGCGTGGATCTTTATCAGCACGCTCATCAAGTCCTCACCTTCTTCTCTCATGATGCCAGAATATTCTGAAAGCAAGTCTTTAATGACATCCTCTTGAATATATCTTACGACATCAGGATCGTTTTTATGCTGAGTCGTGAAGTCTGTAATATCAAGGCTGATGACCGGATATTTGTTGAGGTGTTTCTCAAACTGTTTGTCCTCCATCTTCCCGCTGACCATCTTGTCTGGCTGAGAGATATACAGCCCATCGAACAGATGTCGACTGTCACAAGACTTGTCATAGTACGCACATAGCATATCTGCCGCCATGGACTTGCCAAAGCGGCGGCAACGAGTGACGCAAGTATATTGACGCTCAGTGTCAAGAGTCTTATTTATCACAGCAATAAGACCGGACTTGTCCACATATCCGCCATTGATGGCCTTACGGAAAGCATCGTTACCTTTATTTATATACGTGCACATGACTTACAGTATTTTATCAGATGCAAAGATACCCATTTTTCGACAATTAGCCTTAGTTTTCTATCGATATTATCCCAAAAATGCATTAAAAAGAACTTCGTCAGACCGATTTTGTCAGTTTCGATTTACAATTCGCGTTTTGGAAACGCCGGCGCAATAGCTTGCCGTTGATAGAGGATGCCACCACTGGCGACTTGACGTCAAAGAAGTAGGAAACGAATACTGCAATAAGCGATTTCAAGCAGAAATTGGTTACTCTGATAAGCGAATTCGGTCAAAAAGCGCTTATCGGAGTAACCTTTTTCGCCGTATGCTTGGTTAGTAAGGAAAACTTTCGTATCTTTGCAAAAAATCAGCAGCAATGAAAGCCATCTCCATACGACAGCCATGGGCAAGCCTCACGGCAGCAGGGCTGAGGGACATAGACCTCTCCAACCGCACCACCAACTACCGGGGGCCCGTCCTCCTGGTGGCATCGTCACGCCGCGTGGGCAGGGACTTCGGGCACGACATCCCCACCGAATGGTACTGCCGGGTGCGCAACGCACAGGCATTGGGTCTCATTCCCTACGATGAGGAACTGCCCGTCGGGTGCGTCGTCGGTGTGGCGCGCCTCGAGGACTGCACGACCGAGATGCAGGACTCTCCCTGGTCCGCAGCAGGCTGCAACTGGGTGCTGCGCGACGCACGGATGCTGCGCACGCCCATCTATGGGGTCAAAGGCAAGCAGGGACTCTTCGACATCCCTGAGATTGACGAAGATGCGGTGCAGGATGCGATGGCGCAACCATCGCCCATGTCTTCCTATCAGGACGGAACGCTCTCGCTGTCGATGACCGAAGAGGAGATGGAGCGTCAGTTGCCCGGATTACCTTTGGTGCTGACCCTTTGCGGTGACGGATTGACCAGCCCATTCATCGAAATAGACAAAGACGGATACTCAATGAAGCCACTCCATCAACTTGTACTCTCCTCTCCCCTATCGACGATCCGATACCGGGTCACCCAAGCACAGGTTCTGACCGAGGAGATCGGGGGACGGCCAATCCGGTATGTATCAATCGATATGGTCCATGCAATAGATTCATTCAGCAACGGAAATGAACGAGATTAGCTCATCGGTCAACCCATTCCATTTCCGAAAATATTGTCAACCTATCGGATTGAATACTTCGAAACACAAGTTTCCATGCCTTAAGCGGAGAATGGAAACTTCGGTACGCAAGTTTCCATGCCACGACCGGAGAATGGAAACTTCAGTACACAAGTTTCCATGCCGCATCCGAAGAATGGAAACTTCGGTACGCAAGTTTCCATGCCGCATCCGAAGAATGGAAACTTCAGTACGCAAGTTTCCATGCCGCGACCAGAGAATGGAAACTTCGGTACACAAGTTTCCATGCTCCATCAAGAAATGACTTCGACCCAGAACAAATCAGCTATCAGACATGAAAGCACTCTCCCTATTAACCCTTGCCACCCTCAGCCTCACGGCATGCACCTCCCAGTCTGTCGATGAAGCCAGCTATGAACACGTCATCCCAGCCCCACGATCCGTCACATTGACCCATGGACACCTCATGCTGCGCAGCACCGACGAACTGGAGGAACGGACGACAGTCACCTTCGACACCACACTGCGGGCCGAAAGCTACCGCATGGAAGTCAGTGAAAAGGGAATCAACGTCACGGCTGCTGACGCAGCAGGCGCCTTCTATGCCCAACAGACTTTGCTCACTGCAATGTCCGTAGACGAAGGACAGCCGTCAGTCAGTTCACCAAAGTCGATAGCTTTGCCCTGCGCCATCATCGAGGACGCCCCGCGCTTCAGCTACCGAGGTTTCATGCTCGATGTATCGCGCCACTTCCGCTCGAAGGAATTTGTGATGAAGCAGATGCGTGCCATGGCTCGCTATAAGCTCAACCGACTTCATCTGCACCTCACCGACGCCGCAGGATGGCGACTCGAAATCGAGCGACATCCCGAACTGACACGCATCGGCGCGTGGCGTACACACGCCCTGTGGAAGGACTGGTGGAACCACTCGCCTCGCCACTACAGCCAGGAGGGCGCTGCGGATGCCTACGGAGGCTACTACACGCAGGACGACATCCGGGAGCTGCTGGCTCTAGCCAAAGAGCTGCACATCACCGTGATTCCCGAAATCGAGATGCCCGGTCACTCGGAAGAGGTGCTTGCCTGTCATCCTGAGCTCAACTGCTGGGGCGAGCCCTACCGCAACGGAGAGTTCTGCCCCGGCAACGACGCGTGCTTTGCCTTGATCAATGACGTATTGACCGAGGTGGCGGCCCTCTTCCCTGCTCCGTGGATCCACATCGGAGGCGATGAGGCAGGCAAGGAGGCATGGCGGCATTGCCCCAAATGCCAACGTCGCATGAAGCAGCTCCGCCTCAAGGATGAGGAGGAGCTGCAGGCTTGGTTCATCAGCGAAGTGGAGAAGATTGCCCACCGACTGGGCAAGCAGGTCATCGGATGGGATGAAGTGACCACGCATCCCAGCAACCCTGACGTGGTATGCATGGCATGGCAGAGCGAGAGACGGGGCATCGATGCAGCCAAGGCGGGTCACCACGTCGTGATGTCGCCCTATCAGTATTGCTACATCAATGCCTATCAGGACAATCCCCTGACGTCACCCGAGGCGATGGGCAACTACATCCCGCTGCAGAAGGTATATGGCTACGAACCCGTACCCGACACGCTGAGCCGGGAGGCAAGCGAAAGGATTGACGGCGTGCAAGGCAACCTCTGGACCGAATATGTGCCCACCGAGGAACTGTGCGAGACGATGGCATGGCCCCGCCTACTCGCCATTGCCGAAGTGGGATGGTCGGAACCCGGACGCAAGGACTGGACACGCTTCAGTGAGAATGTGCGCCGTGAGCAACGCTGGCTCGAACAGCAAGGCTACCACCCCTTCGACTACCGACATGAATATGGCAACCGACGCGAATACTACGACACACTGCGCCACCTCGCCTACGGAGCGAAGGTGCAATATCTCCTGCCGTGGAGTCCCCCCTACCCTGCTGCAGCAGAGCAGACATTGACCGACGGCCTGCGGGGTGGCTGGACCTACTTCGACGGCCGTTGGCAAGGCTTCATCGGCCGCGGCAGACTGGACGTCGTCATCGACCTGGGCGAGCCTAAGGAGGTCCGGTCCGTCACCGCCACCTTCATGCAGAGCCCGGGGCCGGAGGTCTATTATCCGGGACGCATCGAGGTGTTGGGAAGTCTCGATGGTGTGCGGTACGACACGCTCGGTGTGGAGCTCTACCCCGCCTCTGCCGACGAGCCTTTCGGCTTCCGTGAGTTCGGCTGGAGGGGCGAAAAGCACAGCGTGCGCTACCTGCGCTATCATGCAGACTGCGGCGAGGCCAGTGGCTATCAGTTTGCGGACGAGATTGTGGTCTGGTAAGGTCGAACATGGGTTGACAAAATGTCGTCATTCAGGCGGAATGCTCAATTGGCACGCCTTTTGCATATCTGAGAAATGTCCGCTTTTGGACAGAATACGGACGTCGCCCCACGACGTTCCTGCAAACAACTAAATAACAAAACAACAAAATAACGTCGCCCAAGGCGACCCCAAAACTATGTCAACCCAAGGTACAATCAACGTAACCTCCGAGAACATCTTCCCGGTCATCAAGAAATTCATGTATTCCGACCATGAGATCTTCATGCGCGAGCTCGTCAGCAACGCTGTCGATGCCACCCAGAAGCTCAAGACACTGGCACGTGCCGGTGAATTCCAGGGCTCAGTGGACGATCTCAAGGTCAACGTCACCCTCGACTCCGAAGCTGGCACCTTGACCGTCAGCGACCAGGGCATCGGCATGACCGCCGAGGAGATTGATAAGTATATCAACCAGATTGCCTTCTCAGGCGCCACCGAATTCCTCGACAAGTACAAGAAGGACGGTGCCTCCATCATCGGTCACTTCGGCCTCGGCTTCTACAGCGCCTTCATGGTCGCCAAGAAGGTCGAGATCCGCTCGAAGTCGTACAAGGATGCTCCAGCCACCCTCTGGACCTGCGAGGGCGATGTGAACTTCACCATGGACGAGTGCGACAAGGCAGAGCGCGGCACCGACATCATCCTCTATTTGGACGACGACGCCAAGGAGGAGTTCAATAATAAATATAAGGTAGAGAACCTGCTGAAGAAGTACTGCAAGTACCTGCCCATCCCCGTCGTCTTCGGCAAGAAGACCGAGTGGAAGGACGGCAAGGAGCAGGAGACTGCCGAGGACAACCAGATCAACGAGACACAGCCCCTCTGGGTCAAGGCTCCCGCTGACCTGAAGGACGAGGAGTACCTCAAGTTCTACCACGACCTCTACCCCATGGCTCCCGACCCACTGTTCTGGATCCATCTGAACGTCGACTATCCTTTCCACCTCACTGGCGTGCTCTACTTCCCCAAGATCGAGAACAACGAGTTCCGTCGCGACCGCATCCAGCTCTTCTGCAACCAGGTGTTCGTCACCGATCAGGTGGAAGGTGTCGTGCCTGAGTTCATGATGCTGCTGCACGGTGTGATTGACTCACCCGACATTCCGCTCAACGTCAGCCGCTCCTATCTGCAGTCCGACTCGAATGTCAAGAAGATTTCGGGCTACATCACCAAGAAGGTGGCTGACCGCCTGGTCGAGATCTTCAACGAAGACCGTCACCAGTTCGAGGAGAAGTGGGACGACCTGAAGATCTTCATCGAGTACGGCATGCTGTCGGACGAGAAGTTCTTCGACAAGGTCAAGGAGATTGCCCTCATGAAGAACTGCGAAGGCAACTACTACACCATCGAGGAGTACCAGAAGCTCGTCGAAGGCAACCAGACCGACAAGGAGGGCGAGATCATCTACCTCTACACCAACGACAAGGTGGCACACTACAGCTACATCGAGGCTGCCAAGCAGAAGGGCTACGACGTGCTGGAGGCTGGCGGTCAGCTCGACATGCCACTGATGAACCACCTGGAGGAGAAGTCGATGCAGCAGGGCGATGACAAGGAGGCCAAGAAGTGCCACTACCGCCGCATCGACAGCGACACCCTCAGCAACCTCATCAAGAAGGCCGACGCGAAGAAGGTGGAGATGACCGAGGCTCAGCGCCGCGAGAATCAGGCTCTCTTCCAGACCCAGATTCCTGCATGCGTCAACCAGGAAGGCAAGGCTGTGGAATTCACCGTCGACTTCCAGGCCATGGACGAGGCAGATGCTCCCGTCATCGTCTCACAGAACGAGTGGATGCGCCGCATGAAGGAGATGTCACGTCTGCAGGGCGGTGGCGGAATGAACTTCTACGGTCAGATGCCCGACCAGTACAATCTGGTGGTCAACACCGAGCACCCCGTGGTCAAGCGCATCCTCGATGCTGCCTCAGCAGCCTTGACTCCATCGCTGGCTCAGACCATCGCCGACATCTCATCGAAGAACGACCAGATCAAGCCCCTCGAGTCGGAGAAGTACGCTGCCAAGGCGGGTGAGTTCCCTGTCGAGAAGGATCATCTGCTCGACGAGCTCCGCAAGGACGTAGATGCCCTCAAGGAGAGCGAGAAGAAGGCTGTAGCTGACTATGCCCAGGGCGACAAGACGCTGCGTCAGCTCATCGACCTGGCTCTACTGCAGGGCGGCATGCTCAAGGGTGAGGCGCTGGCAGCCTTCATCCGCCGCTCACAGGAGATGCTGTGAAGAATTGACAATTGATAATCAAGGACGGATAATTATTGCTCCCCGAACCGCTATGTTGTCGGTTCGGGGAGCAATATTTTTGACCAGTCGCTCAGGAGAGTGATGTCGGTTCGGGGGCAATATTTTTGACCAGTCGTTCAGGAGAGGAGGGTCTCGAGATTCAATGTAAGTGAGAGGAGCCGCTCGGGATGGAACTGCACAGCGACGATGGGGAGATTGTCTGCCTCGACAGCCTCGATGATGCCGTCAGGAGCAAGGGCTGTGACGTGCAAGCCAGGAGCCAGACGACGGATGGCCTGATGATGGGTGCTGTTGACGCAGGCATGAGTGGCACCCAGCTGGCGGGCGAGCCACGAGTCGGGGACGATGTCGATGGTATGCACCCCCTCCCACTTCTTGTCGGGACGCGAATGAAGGATGGGGTTCCGGGGGATGTCCTGCCACAGCGTGCCACCCATCGCCACATTGATGAGCTGCAAGCCACGGCAGATGCCGAAGACCGGCTTCTGAATCTCGAGCGCTACGGACATCAACAGGAGTTCGTAGCTGTCGCGTGCCTCATTGGGGATGCCACATCGTCCGCTGTCGGGTTCACCGAAGCGCCACGAGGCGATGTCGCCTCCCCCTGCCAGCAGCAGGACGTCGACCTGCTGGAGCTGACGGCGGCACTCTTCGCTGTCGTCCGTGTATGGCAGCACGACGGGCATCATGCCCCAGCGACGGGCGGCATTGACATAGTTGAGCTGCATCCGGACGTCATCGGTATCGCACATGTCGGCGATGCCTACAATCTTGGGTTTTGCATTCATTGGAAGGTTATGCTTGATGTAAGGTCCATTTATAAAATCTGCCTTATTGTTTCTTGAGCAGATCGATGTCGACCGGACAATCCCAGCCGGAGAGTCGTCCCGTCTCGGATATCTGACGCAGCCTGCAGCCTTGAGGCCAGGAGACATTGCCCCCGTAACTGGCAATCCAGAATCGATACGAAGCCAGCTGCGAACTGCTTCCGTAGTGCTCGTAGAAGTCACGGCAACAATAGATCATCGGACGCACGCCTGTGCGTCGTTCGACCTCCTTGAGCCACTCCACGCATACAGGTTCGTACACCTTGGTGAACTTCTCCTCCGAAATCTGACGTGTCGAACCTTCGATGTCGAGCACGGGCGGAAAGCTGAGACGTACTTCCTCAATCTGCTTCAGGAAATTGTCCACCTGCTCCTGCGCATTGCGCTTCGGATTGAGCACATGGTAGGCACCGAGGGGGATGCAAAGCAGATCCGCCATCTGCGCGTGATAATGGAAGAGGTCATCCTTGACATTCTTGCCCTCCGATGCCTTGGCAATGACAAAGTCCACCGGCACCCAATGGTCAGACTGACTATGGTCGGACAAGGTACCGTCCGCGTTGAGGGCTATCATCATCGCCCCCCAATAGATGCGCTGGTGATGCGAGAGGTCGATGCCCAACCGGTCACCTTCGGTGGCGCCCTTCAACCGACTGAGCCGCAGCTCGTCGCCCGACTCTGTGATATAGGTGGTGCGCCCCTTGACATCGCTCTCCCGACCCACACCCACGCGAACGCCGTTATGCCATGTACCTGCCAGCACCGTACCGTCGTCAAGCTGCATCACGCCAGGACCATGAGGCTTGTCATGACGCAACTCGCCCATCCAGAGAGCGCCCTCAAGTTCATATTGCCGCGGGACAAACTCCTTGCCGCCTACAGCACCACCGAATCGCAGCAGGAGGATGACAGCCACCACACTGACGACGAGGGTCACAGCCACCGCTCCCCGATGTCGCCCCACGAAGCGACGGAACCATCCCTTCGACTGTCTGCCAGACGAACGACGCCCCCTTCCCTTCCTGTGGGTCGTAGCCCTAGAGGAAGAGGAGGAGGTGTTGCGACGTGTCACGCGCAGTCGGGAGCGATTGGCCGGCATACTGATTCGGATTACCTAATACTATACAGAACGCTGAAGGATCATCAGCGCACATAAAACTCCTTCCGGGCCCGGCATTCGCCGTCCACCCAGACTTCCATCACGTAATTGCCCGAATCCCAATAACCCTGTTCATTGGGGCCAATGGGTGCGAAGTCGAAGGTCTGCGTACCACGGGAGACCGCGAACGAACGGTTGTAAGTCTGCGTCTTGGAGAAGAAGCCCCACAGCCCTCCCGGCTCCTGCAACTTGAGCTGAACGTCAGCCGTACCGTCGCGAAGTCCCATATAACGGATGTGCGGCTGCAGCTTGTCGCCACGGATCAGACTGACCTGACCGCCTATCGGTGCGCCGGCTGCGCCCTCACGCGTCAGTGTCACCTCCGTCACGACGAGAGGCTGACGCAGATGACTGGCTGTCATGAGCGCCATGATGACAGAGTCCTGCTGACGCAGCTGCTCATTGAGCTGCTGCACCTCGAGCACCTTCTGGTCGAACCTGTCGCGCATCTCGCTCAGGCTGTTCGAGAGACCGAGGTTGCGCCGCGTGAGGCTCGAGGATTCACTTCGTGCGCCATCGACCAGACGAGTGACGCTATCCCACTGCAGGAACGCCCATGCACCCAGTGCCAGCACCGACAGCAGGAGCAACCAGAAGCAGACCCAACCAGCCCGACCTCCGGAACGTGGCTTGGAGGAAGGTGGAGCAGCAGCCGAAGCTGCAGCAGACCCAGCAGTCGGACGGGAGGGTGGAACTTGTGACGAAGCGCCTTCAGCCGCAGGAGGAGTGTTGAAACGTGGAGCCGAAGAAGGAGCCTCACGAGGCATCTTCTGTTCGACAAGATGACGCACACGTTCGGCTTCGACCAAGTCATCACCCAGCGTTGCCACGTTAGTCACGATGTGTTCACGGTCATTGAGCGTCAATATGCGATTGCCGATGACGAGGCTCTCGAAGGCATCCTCCATTGCCCCCCACAGTTCGTCGGGCTCTGTGAGGAGTACCGAGTCGTAGAGCGCAGCAAAGCCGAGGTACTGCCCTACCCCCTCCTCCATCCGACGCAGATAGATGTAATAGATGAGCGCACCATCACGCATCATCCGCGTCTGAATCTGAGCCGATGGCGAAGCCACAGATGCCACCTTGCGCAGCACCGTACGGGCACCGTCATCGGGATACTGGGTGTAACCGGTACCGAAATCGCCAAACAGATAGACCTTCTTGTTCATCTTCTTCTCTTCAGACTTGTTTGATTAGTGATTCAATAGACTCGGCAGACTTTTTGCCCAACCTGCCATAACCAAACTAATAGACCATCCAAGGAGCCAAAGGTTTAAACAGGAGGAATCAGTCAATCGCCTTGATGGTAGGATAGAGATACTTGTAGATGAGGTTCTGCTCAGCCTGCAGGTCGCGGGAATCAGCGGTGATGGCAATGACCGCATCCTGCGCAGGCCAGACGAAGATGTACTGTCCGAAAGCGCCATCGGCGCGGTAGGAATCCTCAGGGCTGCGCCACATCTGGTAGCCATAGCCCAGGAGCCACGAGCAGTTGTCGGGTGTCAGCCCCTTTGCCTCCACCTCATCCGGACGGGTGCCGGCAGGAACGGAGGGCACCTGATACTTCGATGCCTCTTCGACCCACGCAGCAGAGACCAGCTGACGACCATTCCACTGGCCCTTCTGCAGGAAGAGCTGGCCGAACTTGGCCATATCCTCGGTCTTCAGGTTGAGGCCCCAGCCACCGCAGTTGATGCCGTCGGGATTCTCCCACCAGACGGGCTGATCGATGTGCAAGGGTTCCCAAAGGCGGCTCAGCAGATAGTCATTGACCTTCTGACCCGTGACGTGCTGGACGATGGAGGAGAGCATGAAGGTACCGATGGAGTTGTAGCAATACCACGTGCCTGGACGCTTGGTAACGGGATTGGCGAGGAAGACGCGCTCCCAGTTGCGGATGGTGTCGACCTGATCAGAGACCACACGGACCTGAGGCTCCACCTCATGGCCACAGTTCATGGTGAGGAGGTCCCGGACGGTCATCAGCCGGAGGTTGTCCGAGACTTCGTCGGGGAGGTCATTAGGGAAGAAGTTGATGACCGTGTCGGTGAGTGCCAGGAGACCCTCGTCGATGCACATGCCTACCGCAGTAGCGCAGAACGACTTGCTGACCGACCACATGGTGTGCGTACTGTCAGGCGCACCACCATTGAGCCATTGTTCCAACAGGACATTGCCATGCTTGAGGACCATGACGCTCTGGAAGAGGACATTGGGCGTGGTATCCGCCTCAGCAAGCATCTCGCTGACAGCGGTACCGAGCACTTCGGGAGTCTCGGCACGGGGCAGGTCGATGACTTCCGGAGCAGGAGCCTGCTTGTGGCAAGCGGTCAAACCCAGCAGGAGGATGCTGGCAAGATAAAGGAGCTTTTTCATCTGAAGTTTTGAATTAAGGATTGATTAGGGCTTATCTGAATTAAGGATTGATTAGGGCATATCAGAGTTAAGGATCGATTAGGGCTTATCAGAGTTAAGGATCGATTAGGGCTTATCAGAGTTAAGGATTGATTAGAGCATATCAGGATTGACAATGATTGACCCACGTCGTTACTGCTGCGCATCGGCAAGGAGCGCACGGGTGGCAAGGACGAGGAACATATAGTGCGACGAACCACCACCCAGCACATATTCGACCTGCTGCCAGAGATAGGGGAACGTGAGCAGTTCGGGGAAGTCGGGACGGATGAGCGCTGTGCCCGAGACGACGCCACCGGGAATATAGCTCCAGTCGGCTCGGTTCAGGCCATAGCCGACAGTGGCAGAGGTGGCACCCACTCCACCTGCGAACGACGCCTGGTTGCTGCCAGGATGACAGCCGAGGATGAAGTTGAGTGAATTGGTGACCGGTGCGATATCAAAGAGTTCCGGATATGCCTTCGCAAGGAAATAATGCTGGAAGCCGAAACGCTGGATGTCCCAACCGGCTCCCCAGATGCTGGGATGGTAAGGGACACCGTAGGGATTCTCGGTAACCGTCTGAGCGAGCTGTTCGGCATACTGCCGCAGCGCAAGGCGATAGGCCTTGCACCAGGCCTTGGAGCGACGGTCGCCCTTCGATGCGAGCTGTTGCTCGACGCGAGCGAGGAACCACCCACAATGGGCTGCAACCTGCGGCAGTTGCTCCTGCGATGCAAGGATGAAGTCGAGGTAGGAGGACTCGGAAGTGGCGAGATAAAGCTCAGTGGCAGCCTGCAACCTGACTCCGAGAAGTCGCTTGTCATCGGAGCGGACGCTACGATAGAGCGCGGCAGCAATGTCGAGACATTGGGTGGCAAGCGTATCGTTGTAGCCACGCAGCGCACGGCCTGCGGCAGCAAGGTCAGCTGCTGTCTGCAGTTCGCGCGAAGGGTTCACCTCGGTGTAGACGAGGCGGTCATCGGCATTGCCTGCGATGCCATCGGTCATTGCCGAAGCATCACCCAGCATCACGTATTGACGCAACTGGTCGCAGATGATGCCTCGATAGAGGCGTCCGAGTGCACGATAGCCGCTGACGACCGAGAGCGCTCCATGCTCAATCTGCTGCAGGATGTCGTTGCGGCCATCAGGCTGATGAATCTCGGTGAGATGGCACTGCTGGTCGATGGTTGTGGCATCAATGTCGGGATGGAACGACTCATAGGCGAGCGCAAGGATGTAGCACTCACCCGCCTGAGACTCGACACGCAGGTCGAAGTCGCCCGCATCATGCCAGCCTCCCACATTGACACCGGGTACGACGTCACCTGGCTGATAGGGCGTCTGGATGCCGGGACGCTGGTCGTAGCCGTCGATGTGATTGCCTATCGGAGCGAGGCGGCCATCGTCGAGGTGACAGCAGTCATGCCATACGCGATACTTCTCATTGACCCGCATGTGGCACATCTGCACCGGGAGGAAATACTCGATGACCGGCTGCCAGACGCCTCGGTCGTAGACGTCGTCACCGATGCGGAAGATGGGCGACAGACTTTCGCCATAGGCTATCTGATAGAGTCCGGGAGCCGTCACGTCCGAGAAGTCGGCAACAGCATACTGGTAGCGCAGGAAGTTGCCCCACATGGTGGTAGGGAGCGCCTTGACCAGTCGGCTGCCCTCGCTGGTGACCTGATAGAGGCGCGCCTCCTGAAGCGACTCGGTGCGTGCATCGAGCTCGATGACAGCCTGCTTCGCCTGACTGCACATGTAGCCCACCTGCGATGTCTGCACGACGGGCTCATAGCGCCATCCGGGAGTGATGCTGGGAGTGATGCGCCAGCGTATGGCTCCGCGGGTAGCACCCGCGGGTATCTCGCTGCGGAGTACGAACCAGCCGTTATTGTGGTTCATTCGACCATCGTAGAGCTTGAGTTCGCCTCCCGCCATTGACTCGATGGTCACGCGGCTCAGCGCATCGTCAGGACGTGAGGTGAAACGGCGACCCGTACAATAGGGTTCGGCGATGAGGTCATCGGCACGGATGGGGCTGTAGCCCTCACCGATGAGGCGCTGTGCATCCGCCAGACTCTGGGGACCTGCAGGAGTGAAGTCGCCGGGATGCTCCAGATAAGAGGGCGAAGCGACGACGGGCGAATTGGGCTGCTGCGGGAAGATGCCACTCTGCTGATCCATGATCCAAGGCTTACCGAAGAGGGCGCCCGGGAAGAACTCGAGGTTGAAGCCCGCCTTGCCCACCATGAAGTCCGGGAGCGGCTGATCGAGGTCGACGATGACATCGATGTCGGAGCCATGGGCTTCGACCCTCACGGTGTAGGTGAGCTGCATGTCCGGATAGATCATCGGATTGAACCCCGTGAGATGGCGCGACGAGTCGGGGTAGCAGAGACGCGTCTCAATCCAGTCAGGTCCCGTCGTACGTCCGAGCTTACGGGGCACGGGCTGCCACTGTCCGGGCGTTGCCTCGAGGCGGATGTCGCCATTGGTTGCCACGCGATGACCATTCATCAGAATGCTGACGCCGCCCTGGTGTCCCTCGGGATAGAAGTCGTCGAACGACATCACATTGACCCCCTCGCAGGCGAAATAACCCGCGTCATTGAGGACGAACTGTTGAGCCGTGGCAGGTGTCAGAACGGCGAGGCTCAGGAATGCAATAAAAGGTTTCATGGTGAGTTGGGTATTAAAGTTGTTCGATGGCAATAAGATCAATTGCCATTGAACAAGATGTAGAGCGCAATCATGACGACGAAGAGCGCACCCCATGCCACGTAGACCGAGGGCTTCATCGGCTCCTTGATCTGACGCATGGCCGTAGCTTCACGCGGTGCCTTGTCGCAATAGCTGATGATGACCATCGAGACGAGCAGCAGCACGAAGAGGTAGAACGAGAGGAGCATGAAGTGCGGCCACTTGATGACGCCCGACACGACGCCGAACTCCTGGGTGACAACCTGCGTCGGAATGACGCCATCGGGCATCACGTAGTAGAGGATGCCGACGATGAGGCAGACGGCCGTGCCGAAGGTCAGCGTGATATTGGCTGCCAGGGCGGTGCAACGCTTCCAGAAGACACCCATCACGAAGACGGCAGCCATAGGCGGAGCGATGAACGAGAGGACCGACTGGAAGATGTTGAAGAGCGGAATGTCCTTGATCAAATCGACAGCCACGCAGATGACGATGCTGACCAGCGAGCCGACGATGGTGACGATGTGACCCGTACGACGGATCTCGGCCTGCGGTGCATCGGGACGATAGTTCTTGACGTAGATGTCCATCGTGAAGACGGTGGAGAGGGCATTGAGCGACGAACCGATGGTCGAAACCAGCGCCGCCGTGAGCACCGCCATGACGAGGCCCACCATGCCTGCAGGGAAGAGGTTGGTGACCATGCAGAGATAGGAGTCGTCAGCCGAAGGGGTGACGGTGAAGATGCCGGTCTTGCAGAGGGCGAAGCAGACGATGCCGGGGATGATGTAGATGGCGACGTCGAGGATCTTGAGCCAACCGCAGAAGTTGGCACCCTTCTGACCCTCACGCAGATTCTCGGCAGCGAGGACGGGCTGCACCATCGACTGGTCGGTGCACCAGAACCAGATGCCCATCACAGGATAACCAAGGATGATGGGGAGCCAGGGGAAGTCAGGGTCGGAAAGGGGCTGGAACAGGTTCCAGTAGCTCGAGGGAACCACCTGCGGATCGAGCAAGACATCGACACCTCCGAAGAAGGAACCGCCACCCAGCTTGACGATGCCGGCAATGGTGAGGATGGTGCTGACGATGATGAGCAACGACATCTGATAGACGTTGGTGTAAGCTACGGCACGCAGGCCACCCAGGATGGTGAAGAAGGCCGAGATGGCGAGCAGTATGAGCGCCGACCAGAACATCGGGATGTTGAAGATCTGACGGATGAGCACACCACCCGCGAAGAGGGTCAATGCGAGCCACGAGATGAGGATGGTGACGATGGTGTACCATGCCAGCACGGAGCGGGTGCCCTGCCCGAAGCGACGGCCCATGAACTCAGGCAAGGTGGAGATGTTCTCGCCCAGATAGCGTGGAGCGAAGACGAAGGCAAGCAGGGCAATGAAGACGAAGGCATACCAGGCATAGTTGCCCGACACGACTCCCGCAGCGAAGCCGCTGGAGCACGAGGCGATGAGCATGGAGGGACCGACGTTGGTGCCCCACATCGAGAGACCGATGGTGTGCCAGCGGAGCGACTTGCTGGCGAGGAACGAGTTGCCATCCTTGCCGGCAGCCTTCTGCTGCTTGTGGCTGGCCCAGAGGCCGATGATGATCAGGAGGACAAAGTAGAGCACGAGGATGCTCCAGTCGAGGAGGTGAAGTTGTGAAGACATAAGTGGCCTAGGTATTAAGGTTAATTCTTTCCGAGCAGACGCTTGGCGACGGCGACGGCTTCGTTGGCATTGGCGGAATAGCCGTCGGCACCGATCTGGTCAGCAAACTCCTGGCTGACAGGAGCGCCGCCTACCATCACCTTGACCTTATCGCGGATACCGGCGGCAGTGAGGGCGTCGATGACGGTGCGCATGTAGGTCATCGTGGTGGTGAGGAGTGCCGAGAGGCAGAGGATGTCGGCATGGTTGTCGACCACCGCCTGGACGAAGGTGTCCGCCTCGATGTCGATGCCGACATTGATGACCTCGAAGCCCGAACCCTCGAGCATCGAAGCCACGAGGTTCTTGCCGATGTCGTGCAGGTCACCCTTGACGGTACCGATGACGACACGGCCAATGGCCTGGATGGTCTCGCCCGTGCCCTGCTGCGCCTGGTAGTCCTTGATGTAACCGAGGGCTGACTTCATGGCACGGCCAGCCATGAGGAGCTGCGGCACGAATGCCTTGCCCTCCTCGAAGCGCTGGCCGACGATGGCCATGGCGCAGATCATCTGGTTGTTGATGAGCGAGGTGGGGTCGGCACCCGAGGCGATGGCAGCCTTGGTGGCGCTGAGGGCGTCGTCCTGACGACCCGCGACGATGGCATCGAGCAGTGCCTGACAGGGGTCAGAGGGGGACGT
>R14__coassemble_709_pt1 | contig 20729 bp, 11 predicted proteins | sample R14__metabat2_high_PE_017 | metagenome-assembled genome bin R14 | reverse complement strand
CCCTCGACTCGCGCCTCACCGCCGCCGCCATCTGGCAGGCATTCGAGGCCATGAGCGCCCTGGGCCGTCCCGAAGAGGAGGCCGATTGGCAGAACTTCAGCACCATGAAGCGCATCGCCTGGAAGACCGGCACCAGTTGGGGCTCGCGCGATGCCTGGGCCATCGGCACTACCCGCCGCTACACAGTTGGCGTCTGGGTAGGCAATTCCACGGGCGAAGGCCGTGCCGGCCTCACCGGCATCGGCTATGCCGCCCCCGTCATGCTCGACGTCTGTGCGCTCCTCAGCGACGCCCCCTGGTTCGACCAGCCCTATGCCGACATGCAGGTGGCCTCCATCTGCCGCCACAGCGGACACCGTGCCTCGCCCCTCTGCGCCGACCGCGAAGAGCGTTACGTGCCACGCACGTGCATCACCGCCCCCACCTGTCCCTATTGCCGGCAGGTACACCTCTCCGCAGATGGCCAATGGCAAGTCAATTCGTCGGGCGAAGCGGTGAGCCAGATACGCACCGAGTCGCGCTTCGTCCTCCCTCCCGTCATGGAGTACTACTACGCAGCGCACTCCGCCTCCTACCAGCCCCTGCCGCCCCTGCGACCCGACTGCCAGACCACGGCCACGCGCGAGCAGTTCTCCATCATCACCCCCGAGCACGGCTCGGTCGTCGTCCTGCCCCGTGGCTTCGATGGCTCGCCCGGCAAGCTGGTGATGCGTGCCGCCTGCCGTGATGCTTCCGCCACCCTCTATTGGCACCTCGACGACTGCTACCTCGGCGAGACCCACGACGGTCGCCACGAGATGGCTGTCACCCCCACCCCCGGCCAGCACGCCCTCACCCTCGTCGATGCCCTCGGCAACCGCCGCTCCCTCCTCTTCACCGTCCGCTAATCCCCAACCACCCTTAACCGCGGCTCCGCCGCATCAACCATGAGAAGAATTCTCCTCGCCCTCGCAGCCCTCACGCTGCTCCTCTGCACCACGCAGTGCACCAGCGACCGCACCGCCCCCGTCGACACCGAGTACAACGAGTACGTCTCCGCCTACACCACCGGAGCCATCCCGCGCGCCTCCGACGTCCGCATCGTCTTCACCCAGGACATCCCGCAGGGCCTCCTCGACAGCCTCCCTGCTGCCTCCCTGCTGCACCTCACCCCAGCCATCGAAGGCACGTGCACCTACGCCGACCAGCGCACCCTCCTCTTCCATCCCAAGGAGGAGTTCCGGCGTGACGCACAGTACACCGCCACGGTCGACGTGGACCATCTCTTCCCCGGCGCCCACGCCTTCCGCTTCAGTTTCCAGACGCGACCCTTCACCCTCAGCAGCACCCTCAAGGCATTCAACGTCAGCGATGACGACCAGTACGAGCTCGTCTATATGCTCCTCACTGGAGATGCCGAGACCGACAAGGCCGTCGAGTCGCACGTCGCCCCCTCGATGAAGGCCGATCAGGAATGGTTCCATGCCGGCAACGGCATGACGCACTTCCTCCGGGTCCGCGTGGCGCCCCAGGAAGCCGGGACACTGACCCTCAGCACGACCGCCGACAAGGCGCTCGGCCTCGACGCCCATCCGCTGACCTCCACCCAGCTGCCCTCCACCAGCCAATTCACCGTCGTCAGCCAATGCTGCAAGCCCGGCGAGAGCAACTGCCTCGAGGTGACGTTCAACAAGAACCTTGACCCCCGACAGGACGTCAAGGGCCTCGTCTACGTCAACGGACATGAAGCGCAACCCGTCGTCGAAGGCAACAAGGTCGACCTCCACCTCGACCTGCGCGAAGGCCAGGAGGTCGAGATCGTCGTCTCCGACAAGCTGCGCAGCCGCTCCGGCCTCACCATCGGCGAGACCCAGAGCTTCAAGCTCAAGGTGCAGACCGACAAGCCCCAGGTCGAGTGGGTCGGCGACGGCTCCATCGTCCCCCTCTCCGACCGCATCACCCTCCCCTTCCGCTCGGTCTACATGCGCGGCGTCAGGGTGGCCGTCTTCCGCATCTTCGGCAACCGGATGGGCAGCCTCCTGCAGGATAGCGACATCGACGATTACGGACATCTGTCGTACAGTGGTGTCCCCGTCGCCGTCACCACCTTCTTCATAGACGATCCGACGCTCGACCTCAGCGAGTGGCACACCTTCGCCCTCGACCTCACCGACCTCGTGCAGTTCGAGCCGGGCGCCATGTACCACGTCGAGCTTCGGCTCGATGCCCGCCTTTCGGCATGGCCCAGCGACGCCTTTCAGCGCGCCACTCCGCAAGAGATGGCTGCCGAAGATGCCCGTCTCATGGAGGAGTGGACCGAGCGCTTCAGCGACGGCGGCTACTACTGGGACGGCTGTCTCTGGCAGGACAACGACTGGTACGGGAGCGACCACTACGACCATGACCGTCATGACCCTGCCACCCTAACCTATTACAATGGCCGCCACATCGCCAAGAACCTCCTCGCCACCAACATTGGCCTCACCGCCCTCCGCGGAGCCGACCAGACGCTCAGCGTCACCGCCCTCAACCTGCCCGACGCCCAGCCGATGCGGGGCATCCAGGTCGAAGCCTACAGCATGCAGCAGCAGCTCCTGTCCTCCGCCGCCACCGACGGTGAGGGCATCGCCCGCCTCCCCTACGACCCGAAGCGGGGCAAGCCCACCTACGTCATCGCCCGTCATGGCGACGACATCTCCTACCTGAGGGTCAAGGAGGACGCCTCGCTCTCGACCAGCACCTTCGACGTCTCGGGCACCGTCATCGAGCGTGGCCTCAAGGGCTTCCTCTACGGCGAGCGCGGCGTCTGGCGTCCGGGCGACACGTTGCACGTCGCCTTCATGCTCAATGACCGCCAGCACACCCTCCCCGCCGATCACCCCGTCACCCTGCGCGTCACCAATCCGCTGGGTCAGGAGGTGCAGCGCCTCACCCGCACCGAGGGCGCCATGGGCCTCTACGCCTTCAGCATCCCCACTTCTGCCGATGCCCCCACCGGCATCTGGACAGCGCAGGTCCAGGTGGGCGGCGTCACCTTTGCCAAGAACCTCCGCGTCGAGGCCATCAAGCCCAACCGCCTCAAGATCAACCTCACCTTGCCCCGAGGCAACCTCGTCACGGGCAGCAACGAGGCGCAGCTCCACACCGAGTGGCTCAATGGCAGTCAGGCCAGCGGCCTCCGCTACGACATCACCGCCACCGTCACCGAGACGCAGACCACGTGGAAGGGCTGGAAGGACTACACGTTCGACGACCCCACCAAGACATTCGACGCCTCCGAGCAGCAGGTAGCCACGGGCGAAGTCAGTGCCACGGGCGATGCCAGCTGCCTGCTCAACCTGCAGGCAGGGCATACCGCCCCGGGCATGCTGCGCGCCAACCTGGTGACCCACGTCTACGAGCCATCAGGCGAATTCAGCCTCGACGTCGCGCAGGCGCTCGTCGCCCCCTACCAGCATTTCGTCGGCATCCGCTCGCCGCAGCAGCAGGGCCAGTCGCACCTCGACACCGACCGCGACCACACCTTCCACGTCGCCAGCGTCGACCGTGACGGCAAGGCAGTGGGCAATGTCAAGGTCAAGGTCGACGTCTACAAGGTGGAGTGGTACTGGTGGTGGAGCTCTTCGCGCAGCGACATGGCAGGCTACACCGCCTCGAGCCACCATCAGCCGGTCAAGAGCCTCGACGTCATCACCGGAGCCGACGGCAAGGCGGACTTCAAGCTCAACATGACCGAAGCCAACTGGGGCACCTACCTCATCATGGCGAGCGACTCCGCCAGCCACCATTCGGCAGGCACCATGGCCTACTTCGACTGGCCCTGGATGACCTCGCGTCGTGCCTCGGACGACAGCAAGGGTGCCACCCAGCTCTCCATCACCACCGACCGGCAGGAGTATGCTCCGGGCGACAAGGTCCACATCAGCATCCCCTCGTCCGAGGGCAGCCGCGCCATCGTCAGCATCTGCAACGGCTCGCACATCCTGCACCTCGGCACCTACCCCTGCCAGAAGGAGCGCACCGAGGTCGTCCTGGAGGCGACCGACGAGATGATGCCCAACGTCTACGTCGGCGTGTCGCTCGTCCAGCCCTACAGCCAGACGCTCAACGACATGCCCATCCGCATGTACGGCTTCACCCCCATCACCGTCACCTCGGCACGCAGCCACCTCACCCCGCAGATACAGTGTGCTGACGAGTGGCGTCCCGAGTCGAAGTGCCAGGTCACCGTCAGCGAACGCGACGGCCGACCCATGGCCTACACCCTCGCCATCGTCGATGAGGGCCTGCTGGACCTCACCCGCTTCCGCACCCCCGATGCCTGGCAGACGTTCAATGCCCGCGAGGCGCTCGGCGTGCGCCTCTGGGACCTCTACGGCCACGTCAACGGCGCCTACGGCGGCCGCATCGACCAGCTCTTCAGCGTCGGTGGCGACGATGCCCTAATGAGCGGCCCCAAGGCCATCGTCAACCGCTTCACCCCGATGGTGCACTTCTCGGGTCCCTACACGCTCAGCAAGGGGCAGCACCGCACCCACCGCATCGACGTGCCCAACTACAACGGACGCGTCCGCGTGATGGTCGTGGCGGGCGACGGCAGTGCCTATGGCAGCGCCGAGCACTCCACCCTGGTGCGCCGTCCGCTGATGCTCATCGGCACGCTGCCCCGCCAGATAGGCCGCGGTGACGAGATGACGGTGGCAGCCACCGTCTTCGCCTCAAAGGGGCTGGGCGATGTCAAGGTGTCGCTCCGTGCCTCCTCCGGCCTCCAGGTGGTGGGCGCTGCGGAACAGACCGTCAGCTTCGCCGAGGCAGGCGACCGCACCGTGCAGTTCCGCGTCCGCCAGTCAGGTCAGCAGGACCAGGGCACCGTCCGCCTCACCGCCACTGCCGGCAGTGAGAAGGCCGACTACACCGCCCAGGTCCCCATCCGCACCGTCAGCCAGACGCTCAGCCAGACCACGTCGGAGCGCCTCGAGGCGGGAGCCACGCTGGAGCGGCAGCTGCAGCTGCCGGGCGACGGCGACTACCAGCTCCTGCTCAATGCCTCGGCCAACCAGCCGCTCTGCCTCACGCACCGCCTGAGTCAGCTCATCGCCTATCCCCATGGCTGCGCCGAGCAGGTCACTTCACGCGCCTTCCCGCAGCTCTATCTGAGCGACTACGCCGCCCTCTCAGCCGAACAGCAGGCGGAGGTGGAGGCCAACGTCAAGCGCACCCTCACGCGCCTCGCCTCCTACCAGACCTCCGACGGCGGCATGGCCTACTGGCCCGGTGGCCGCCAGAGCGACGCCTGGGCTTCGGCCTACGTGCTCCACTTCCTCGGCGAAGCGAGCGCCCGTGGCTACTACGTGCCCGACGACCTGCTGCGCCGTCTGCGCACCTACGTCGCCCGGCAGGCCAATGCCTGGACACCTAAGGCCGATGGCGCCACGGCTGCCTACCAGCTCTACGTCCTCGCCTGCCAGCAGAAGGCGGAGCTCGGTGCCATGAACCGCCTGGGCGAACATGTCGACCAGCTGCACATGCGTGCCACGTACCTGCTCTCGGCTGCCTATGCCCAGATTGGTCGCTCCGACATCGGCAAGCAATTGCTCCTGGTCGCCTCGCAGGTCAGTCAGGAGGACGGCTGGTGGTGCTCGACCGACGTCACCCGTCTGCTGGCACAGATGCAATACAAGGGGGCCGGAGCCGAAGAGGCTGCCGAGGCAGTGCGCCGCACGCTGATGGCCGACCGCTGGCTCTCGACCAGCGAGACCTCCCTCTCGCTCATCGCCCTGACGCAGTACTATCAGCTCAATGCCGTAGGCAAGGGCCTGAAGTTCGATGCCTCGCTCGACGGCAAGGCGCTCGCCGACGTCAGCACCGACCGCTATGCCTGGACCTCCAGCCAGAGCATCGCCAGCAACCAGACGAAGCTCAAGGTGCACAATGCAGGCGACGCAGTGATGTACCTCACCCTCACCACGCAGGGCACCGCCACGCAGAGCCCCGTCGCGGCGCTGAGCAATGGCCTGGAGCTGAGCGTGCGCTACACCGACAGCAGCAACCGCCCCGTCGACCCTGCCTCGCTCACGCAGAGCGCCACCTTCGTAGCTACGGTGACCCTGCGCAACGCCTCGGGCCGTGACCTGCAGCACGTCGCCCTGACGCACATCGTCCCTGCCGGCTGGGAGATCCTTTCGGCACAACCTTCGGGCTCGGTGAACTACCAGGATGTGCGCGACGACCGCGTCCTCTCGTACGTCGACCGTCTCAAGACGGGCGCCACCGAGACCATCCGCGTCAACCTCTCTGCCACCTACGCCGGCACCTACTACCTCCCCTCCATCCATGCCGAGGCGATGTACGATGCCACCGTCAGCGGCTGCACTGCCAGCAGCACGTGCGTGGTGAAGTGACCGACCACGCTTCGAAGCAACCTAAACAGGCAGGAGGCAAACGACAGATGATGTCGTTTGCCTCCTGCTATTATTTGCATATTACTTATCTTACAATCTTCTTGCCCACGGTGACGTAGATGCCAGCCTTAGGCGCTGCGACGCGTACGCCCGCCAGGTTGTAGACGGGAGCCTCGGACGTCTCTGCGGCCAGCTGCTCGATGCCGACGATGTCGGCCATGCGGATCGAGACAGGAGCCGACTCGATGCCGTTGGCATAGACAGCGGTGACCGAATAGACCTCGCCTGCGACCTCCTGGACCAGATAGCTGGTCTGGTCGGTGCTGCCGATGAGCTGCCCCTCGCAATAGACGTTGAACGACACCGGAGCCGCCATGCCCGCCGTGAACGTGAAGTCGTCGAGCATCAGTCCGAAGATGTCGTCCGAGCAATAGCGGACAGCCATGTAGCGGGTGCCTTCGGGCACGTCGATGCTCACCTGACGCCAGTCGAACGAGGAGAGGTAGTAGCCCAGCGAGACGAACGATGACACCTCGCGGTCGGTGGTCGAATAGAGCACCTCGAACTGCTCGTCGCCGTAGATGTCGGTGAGCTCGGAGCACCAGAAGGTGATGGTCTGGGCAGTACCGTTCAGCTCGGGAGTGATGAGCCAGTCATTGTTGCGCTGCTGCACGGCATAGCCACTGCCCGTATTGCTCATCGCCAGCAGCATCTTCGAGCCGCTGTGGGCTGCATTGGTCAACTGGTCGTACTGTGCGTAGTCGAAGATGGCATAGCCGAAGGCATAGTTGGTGTAAGGCATGCTGCCTGCCTCCTCCCAGCCATAGGTCATGCCGCCGTCCAGGTCGTACATGGTCCAGCCATTGCACTCGGCTACCTGGTTCCAGTCGGCAGGAATCTGCTTGCTGACGTTAGGCGTCTCGGGATAGCCCTTGACGGCCCAGCTCTCCGACTCGAAGTCCTCCTCGACGAGTGACTCCGATGCCTCAGGAGCAGTCCAGGTCAGCTGCAGGCCCTCAGCGCAGTATTCGCCAGCCAGATTGTCCACGGGGACGACGGCAGGATCCTTCAGCGCAATCGCAGCCGTTGCCACGTTGTCCTCCGGCTTCAGGTCGAGGGCATAGACCACCTCGGCCTCGAGGTCGAGGCTTTCGCTCTCATCGAAAAGGGTGGTCGTCACCTCAAAGGGGAACTCCACGGTCTGGAATGGCTCCAGCCGACCCTCATAGGTCGTCGTGGTCTCCACGCCACCAACCGTGAACCTGACGGCAGGATTCTCAGCGACGTTGGCGCCCTCGTTGCATACGGCAGCCACCACCTGGCAGCTCTCGCCCCTGGTCAGCTTGGCAGGAGCCGTGAGGCTGATGGAGAGGTTGTGGTCGAGCACGTCACGCACCATCAGGTTGTCAATGATCAACTCGGAGTAAGCCTCGTTGACAGTGGCAGTGATGCTGACGTAGATATAGGGTTCGCTTTCGAATTCGGCAGGGATGGCGAACATGGCCGTCTGCCAGTCGGTGGTCGCATTGAGCGTGCCCAGCACGCGGGTCTTCGACGGGTCGGCGGTGACGATCCGGACGTCGGCCGTGACGCCGCCGTCACCGGTGTACGAGACGAGGACCTGAGGATTGACCGCACCCGCCAGTGTGATCTTGCCCGTATTGAGCGAGCCATAGACGTCGGCGACGGGTGAAGAGAAGTAGGCTGCGCCGCCATCGCCCGTGGCTTCCGTGGCACCGATCTGCATGTTGGCGGCGCTCGTCGTCGTCCACACGTAATTGACCACGTTGCCGCCATCGAATGGCTCCACCCAAGGCAGGGCGACAGGCTCGCCGATGACGATGGCATTGGTGACCTCATAGTCCGACATGCCCGACTCGTTGCCCGTGCGGATGGCATACTCGAGGAACTGCATCTCGCCCTCGTTGGTGTTCATCGGCAGGGTGAGGGTGGTCTCGCTGGTCGTGGTCAGCAGTTCGCCGAGGTAGCCGCCCTCGATGCTGTAGACCTCGTAGTAGACGTTGGCAGGATTGACGTAGCCGCCGTTCTGGCCTTCAGTGACAGGCTCCCAGTCGATGCGGACGGCTTCGCCCAGGTCGGTGAGCATACCGGTCACGCCCACAGGGGCATCCACGCCCAGGAACTTGCTGACCGTGGCCTTCTCGCCATTGCCTGCCTCATTGTAGCAGACGACGGTCCAGCTGTAGGTGTCGGCATGGGTGGCCGCGCCCTGATAGGTGACGGTCTCGCCGGCGGCATAGCTGCCCGTGAGCTCGATGGCCGACTCCTCGCCGGCATTGGTCTCGATGCGGACCTTGCTGACCGTACCCAGGGCGCTGCCATCGTTGGTCTGCACAGGCAGGGTCACCTTGAGGGCGTAGTCGAGCGCACCGTCGGCACTCTCGACAGCGAGCGCAGGAGCGGCAGGGGCGTCGGGGGCAGGAGCGGCCTCGATGCCGAAGCTGACGATGTGGAGATAGAACTGGTCGGCAGGCGACAGGCAATGGAAGCCGAAGTTGTAGTCGCCGTCCTCCTCGACAGCGACGCGGAGCTCCACGCTCTCGGGCTCCTCGTTCGAGCCGGTGGCGGTGTAGGCCTCGACCAGCACGCGCGACTGATCGGCGACGGTGGCACCCTGACCCATCGTGACCTCCAGGATCTCGGTGTAGTAGGTGCTCTGTGGATAGGCCTTGTAGGAAACGATGTAGGTGCGGCCGCCCTTCAGTGCGATGGCTGGGGTGATGAGCCAGTCGTCGCCCTCCTTCATGCCGTCGTAGCTGTAGCGGGCGCCGTAGCCTGACTGGTACCAGGTGTTGTCGTCCTCATTGGCATCGATGACGGTCGAGAGGGCAAAAGCCTCGTCGGTAGCGAAGTCCAGGTAGACAGGCACCTCGAGCGCATTGCCGATGACGACGCCATTGGTATAGGCCATCTGCGAAACGCAGTCGCCTGCTACAGCCTCGATGGCGAAGGCATAGCTGCCCAGTTCGTCTGCCTGATAGCTGAGGGTGAAGGTCGTGGCGGTGAGTGCCTCGCCCACCTGGTTGCCCTCGGGGTCATAGACATTGTAGGTGACGGTGCCCACATAGCCCTGGTGGACGCCCTCGGTGACCTCGTCCCAGCTGATGGTGGCGAGTCCGGTCTCCTGGTCATAGTCGAAGCGGGCACCTGTGGGAGCCAGGGGAGTGTCCTGTCCGATGAATGCCGAGATCTTGGCCTCGGGACTCTTGCCGTAGGCGTTCGACGTGGTGACGACGAACTGCTGCATGCCGGGCTCGAAGGTGCCGAACAGGCTGACGGCATCGCCGGCAGCTACCGTACCCGTGACTTCATTGACGCCCCAGACGACGCTGTAGGTGAGGTCGCCGGTCAGCGTGTTGCCGCCGAAGGTCTGGCTCGGAGCCGTGAAGTCGATGCTACCCGAGAGGGATGCCCCCTCGAAGTTGACCGAGAGGTCACTGACGGCAGCGGGCGCATCGTTCTCGGCGAGTGGTTCCAGGACGGTGAGGGCGAAGATCTGCTTGTCGCCATAGTCCACCAGGGGGCTGGCGGCACCGGTGGTCAGGTCGATGGTCTTCATCGAGCTGTTGCCGTCGGCGTCGATGCATGCCCAGTAGCAGTAGCCGCTGTGCGCATCGATGGCCATCGTCTGGCTGTAGCTTCCCTCCTCGTTCGATACCTGCACGCCCGTAGCGCCTACCAAGGTCTGGCTGCCATCGTTGGCATCGATCTGGTAGAGGTTGCCATCCTCAGCGACGCCGTAGACGGTGCCGTCACCGGCAGTGGCGAGGGTGATGAAGTTGAGGTCGGAGGTGCCGACCACGGTGCGCTCGGCAGTCAGGATGTCGACGTTGCAGAATTCGTAACCCGAGGCATCGGCATTGTAGAAGAGGCCGAAGCCCTTGCCGGTGCTGGGATGGGTGGTGAGGGCCAGGGGATACCATTCATAGCCGTTGCCATAGAGTCCGTCCACGGGTGACTCGTCCGTCCAGTTGTCGATGTTGACGACGCATGGATAGAAGAAGTATTCGGACATCATGTAGAAGACCTGAATGGAGTAGAGCCTGCCGTCCTGGACGTAGCAGCCGGTGCTGGGGGTGGAGTACATGGCGCCGGCACTCAGTCGGAAGTCGAAGCTGGCGCCAGGCAGCTGCAGGGTGTACATGCCCTGCTCGAGGTCGGGGTCGAAATTGAGATAGCCGGCGAGCTCAGCGCTGGGCAATGCCTGCGGGGCATGGAAGATGACGGGCTGCTGGGCGGCCTGACGTCCTGCCTTGACATGGCGAAGGGCGACGGCGAAGGGGGTGTCGGCCTGGCTTGAGCCCAGCAACTTGGGGAACTTGAGCGCAGGGGCTGCGAGCTGCTGGCGGGTCTCCCTCGCCAGACGCTCCTCGTAGGAGACCTTCGTGGCGCGGTGGCTCTGCAGTTCAGCACGGCTGGCCTTCTGTGCAGAAAGCATCGACGGTGCGAGGGCCATCAGTGCGATGACTCCCGCCGTGAATAATGTAGAATTGTGCTGCATAAATTTGTAATAAATATAGATTTAGAATTTAGCTTTCACTGTGGATATGGAGTTTCGGCGAAAATAACGCCATTCCACTCCTTTCACTCTGCGAGTAGAAACAGTCACTCGGTTTCCCAATCCTCTACATGAATGCCCGGTATACGAGCGAAATGCCTGCCATTATGGGTGACGACAGTTAATCCGTGATATATGGCCGTACTGCCGATCAACAAGTCAAAATCGTCTATTCGCGTGCCATTGAGTTCCAATTGGGCTCGATTCATTGCATAGCATTCGATGGCAGGAGTAATGGGCAAGATGGTGAACAGCCTGCGGACAGCATCCACCTCCGCTTTCTGTCGACTATCTTTTCCCTTGAATAATCCCACATAGAGTTCGGCCAAAGTGATTTCACTGACCGCACAATTCTGCAAGCCTGCAGCAAGCACACGTTGCTGCATGCCGTGTTGCCGCTTCATCAAGGCGATGACGGCATTGGTGTCCAACAGATACTTCATGACTTACAGCGAATCGACCGACCGCGTGAAAATTCTGGAGTCATGGAGTTCGGCAGCTATTTCATGCGAGTCGCGTTCACCGCCGAAGTCACCGCTGAAGCAATCGAAGATACTGAGGTCTGAAACTGGTTCTTTAGCCACTTCTGTATCCTTCTTGAGGATGCTGGGCGTGGAGACAACCAATGTGAAGAAAGCCTGCATCTGCTTCTTCAGTGCCTCGATGTCAATGGCCCTGGAGTCTGGGACCTCGAATGTCATATTGATGGTACACATATACTGATTTCCTTATGTTCTTGACCTGGGCGCATGCCCTCAGTCAAATTATGGGTGTGACTTTTTCCGGTGCAAAGATACGCATTTTTTCCGACATTTCCAAATTTTCGGGCGAGAAACACACGAATCGAACTATTTTTCCGAACATCCGTCTCCCATTAATACTTTTCCGACCACGAATCGCATCAGATTTTTTCGACCTGTCCGACTGGAATGGCAACATTGCAGTCCGCGGCATCCCCTGCATCAACTTTTCCGACCCAACGTTGACATTTCGTTGCCCGTTCCCCGCCAGCTCCCTATCTTTGCAGCGTCAATCAGGACCCGAACGGACTCCCGCTTGACAACCGAACCGATCTATCAACCGCGAGGGACGTCCACCGGCCTCGGCCCACTCCATCCCGAGCATAAATTCCTACTGCAATGAGAACCGCACTCTCCAGCCTCCTGATCCTCGCCGCCACGACAGTGGCCAGCGCACAGGACCTCCCATTCACCGACGTCTCGAACTTCCAGGAGTTCGTCAGCGCCATGCGTAATAACCAGAACATCCGTCTGACCGCCGACATCTACCTGACGTCCCGCGAGAGCATCGAAGCCTTCGACGACTACATCGGCGGGATCTTCGACGACGATCCCTACGTCAACGCCACCTTCGACGGCAACGGCCACACCATCTACGACATGACCTACAAGGGCACCGACAAGAACATCGGCCTCTTCCGCGTGGCCGAAGGCTGCACCTTCCGCAACGTCAAATTCGAGGCGCCCGACATCAACAACGACAATGGCGTCGTCGGCACCCTCTGCGGAACAGCCGACCGCTGCCACTTCGAGAACGTCAAGGTAACCAATGCCAACATCGATGGCAAGACCGGCACCGGCGGCATCTGCGGCACAGCCTACAACACCACCTTCTCGCACTGCACCTACCATGGCGACATCTTCGGCCACGGCGACCACGTGGGCGGCATCGTGGGCTATGGCGAAGACTGCACTTTCGATGACTGCAGCCTGAATGGCAACATCAGCGCCGGCACGAGGACCGGTGGCATCGTGGGCGAACTGGTGCGCGGCAGCCTCCAGGGATGCAGCTCCTACAGCTTCTACATCAAGGCCAACGTCCCAGCCTCCTACGACAGCTATGCCGGAGGCATAGTCGGATGGGGCAGCAAGGTCTCTATCAAGGAGTGCGTCAACCACGCCCCGGTGGAGGGCAAGGGCAACAACGTCGGCGGCATCATCGGCGACCTGGAGGAGGGTGACATCACCGGCTGCACCAACTTCGGCAGGGTCACCAACACCGGCGCCCTCTACGACAACTGCGTCGGCGGCATCGCAGGCACCCTGCGTGGCGACATCTCCTGCTGCACCAACCAGGGCGCCGTCGCCGGCGACAACTACGTCGGCGGCCTCGTGGGCGACTTCCTGCCCGTGGTGACGGACCAGTTCCTCGTCTGGAAGTCCTACCGCGAGACCTACATGCTCAACTGCGCCAACCTGGGCACCGTCTATGGCACCGACAACAACGTAGGCGGCCTCGTGGGCAAGCTCGACGAGGAGTCCCACATCCGCGAATGCCTCTCGATATGTTCGGTACGCAAGCACAATGAGGACTGCAACAACTGGGGTGCCGGATGCACCAACGGTGAGGTCCACGACTGCTACTTCCGCATGGATGCCGGAGCCCACAACTTCGAGGCCGCAGATGTCGAGAGCGGTCGTCTCACCTGGCTGCTCAACGATGGTCAGACCCACAGCGACTGCGTCTGGCGCCAGAACGTCGACGCCCCCTTCCGCAGCGTTGACCCTGCTCCCGTCATCTGCTCCACCGAATCGGCCCGGGCTGACCACGGCATCGTCCATATCGTCACCAACAGCGACGGCTCGCCGACCTTCACCAACGTCCAGCCCCTCTTCGAAGCCGATGCCGCTCCTGCAGCCACACGGTCATCGCGCATGATCTATAAGAATGGCCGCTTCATCATCGAACAGGGCGACACGAGCTACGACTTCCAGTCCGGCAAGTAAGATGAGCGAATGACCAACCGCTGCGAAACGGGAGCGATTCGCAGCACTGACCGGGGACTGTCCTTTTTCCGACCGGAGGAGTGACAGTCCCCCTTTTTCCGACCGGAGGAGGGACTTTCACAAGAAGGCAATGCGACAGCGCACTGGGCGCGGAATTTGCCAACTGCGGCATCCAAATCGACCAGGATTCTGCTTCAAAATGCGGAAAAACGCAATGCTTCCCGACCTGGCTGGTGCGACGTTCGTCGATTTTCGTTATCTTTGCACGCAGTCAACGTCACGCAACGATACTGCCCTTCCCACCGATATACGACAACCCCACCTAAAAACACAACTCAAGCCATGAACATCAAGATTCAACCACTTCTGCTCGCTCTGGCCCTTGCAGCTTCTGCCTTCGCGCAGCAGACCAACACCCAGATCCGTCCCCTCGACCATTGGCCCGACACCGACGGCAACCACATCCAGGCCCATGGCGGAGGCATCGTTCGCCTGGACGACACCTATTACTGGTATGGCGAGGAGCGGCGCCACGGCGTCGAGGAGGACTCACTCTACCGCTACGTGAGCTGCTACTCCAGCCAGGACCTCATGAACTGGAAGTTCGAGGGCGACGTCATCAAGCTCTCCAAGCCCGAGCCGTTCCTCTCAGACAACTGCCCCGACCGCGCCTGGGTGCACGCGCGGCCCAACGTCTACTATAATGCCAGGAACCGCCAATATGTCATGTACATGCACCTCGACGGCCCACGCCGTGGCGCCACCCACGGCTATCACTTCGCCAGCGTCGGCGTGGCCACCAGCTCAAGCCCCACCGGCCCCTTCGTCTTCCAGCGTGCCTTCCGTCCCCTTGGCAAGGAGAGCCGCGACATCGGTCAGTTCATCGACGACGACGGGACGGCCTACCTCATCTTCGAGTGCCGGCCCGACGGTGGCTTCTACATCGCCCGTCTCTCGGACGACTACCTCGACGTGGCTGAAGAGACCTGCTTCATCCAGAACCGGCTGGAGGGTGGCGCCATCGTCCATTACGACGGCCTCTACTACTGCCTCGGCTCAGCCCTGACGGGATGGAAGCCCAATCCCAACAAGTACGCCACGGCGACGTCGCTCAAGGGCCCCTGGAGCGAGTTCCGCGACGTGGCTCCCAACGAGACCAACACCAACACCTCGCAGTCGTCCATGCTCGTCAAGGTGGTGGGCGAACGCGGCACGACGGTCATCTTCACTGGCGACCAATGGCACCCCAGCGAACAATGGGAGTCGCGCTATCTGTGGATGCCCCTCCAGATTGGCGAGGGTCGTATGTGGCTTCCCAAGCCTCAGCCTTGGTCAATTGACGTCCGCATGGGCACCTACGAGATTCTGCCCGAGTGACATGCTGTTTAACTGGAAACTGAGAATCCATAGGATCTTTTCGTTCCGTCCGACTGGAATATTTCTGGGTCTATAACGTTTCCAGTGGGTAATTTCAATGGAGCCTGCGGCAGAAATAAGATCCTCTCTTATTTCTGCCGCAGGCTCCCCTAGTAAACTTTACCCACACCAAACGTTACTCCACCCTGCGGCCGAAGGCGTCGTACCGGCTTGAGCCCTGGAGGATAACGATGCGACCGCCGCGCAACTCGATGCGGGGGGCAGAGACGGTGGCAGCATCGCCCGAAGGCTCGATGCCGTCGAGGTGGGTGGGCTGATCGGAGTCGGCGGAGAGCACCTCCACCTCACGCCAGCAGTCACGCACAGCGCCGTAGAGGGGGTTGGAGTCGTCGGTGACGCCGATGGGCATGCCCATGATGCCATGATACTTGGCAGCGGCCAGCGACATCTGACAGATGTCCAAGTAGTCAGCGAAGGAGTGGGCATAGTAGCGCAGTTCGGTGAAGCAGAGGCGCATGGCCATCTCGACGCCCACGCGCTGGGCGAGGAGGTAGAACCAGCGGCTCTGCACGGCGCTGAGCGCGTGTTCGTCCCCATCGTCAGTCCAGAGCGAATCGGTCTTGTACGTGGCGGGGCCTCTGCCGTAAGCCTCGCCGTGAGGGTTGTCCATGAGTCGCAGGGCAAGGAGCTGGCCACAGTCGCGCAGCGCCGCATAGTCAGGGAAGGCCATCAGGTCGACCTGACTCGGGGCGTAGAGCCCATCGCCGAGCCGGTAGGAAGGACCATCGAGCCCCAAGGCATACGCCTCGGCGCAGACGCCCATGATGTCGGCGAACGATTCGTTGAGTCCCTTACTCTCGGGGTCCCTCTGCAGGCTCAGCGTAGGCACGCCACGCTGGACTAGGTGGGTGTACTCATGGCCCATGCATGAGAGGCTCGTCAGCGGCATGAGACCGAAGGTCGTGCCGTCCATACGCTTTGACACCACGCCCATGCCGAAGGTCATCTTGCCATTCCCGTCTTCGGGGACAGCGCCGGCATTGGCAGGATCGAAGGCGAGGCTGATGCTGGGCGAGCCGTTGAGATAGAGGTAGACGGGCGTCCCCTTGCCATCAAAGCTGCTGTAGCCGAACTTCTCTTCGTAGAAGTCATAGACGCGCTGCATGCCCCAGAAGGCATCAAGGTAGGGCTGGCACTGCAGCATGTCGTTGACGTACGTGAGACGGAGCCTGTCTATTTTGCCCGTGCTCTTGTTGGTGAATTCCACCTCCGACGCATTGAAGTTGCCCAGCGAGAACATCTCTGTGCCGACGCTGGGGACGGGAGCCGTGGCGTCGTCGTAGTCCTGACTCTCGATGTGGAACTTATAGCGCATTCCGAAGCTGGAGATGGGGACGTAATGCCCGAAGTCGCAGATCAGGTTGCCCTTCGTGAGGGTGTCGTTCTGGAAGGTGCCGCAGGCCAATGTATCTCCCTCCGACGACATGAGGGCGCAGCTGACGGTCAGACCCTTGGACAGCGGGGCGAAGGAGAACTTCCTGACACGCAGGCCACGCGTTGCCATCAGGCAGCCGGCGTACTTCTCGCTCTGGAAGGCGCCCTCGCGGCTGTCGGCAGCCAGCGGCAGGACCTTTGCCCAACTCTCCAGGGCGCTGTTGCTCGCCTCCACAGAGTCCTTCAGTGCGAAGTATTGCTCAGTGCCTGCCACGAAGCCGTAGATGTGGCGTTGCTGGTCGTAGAGCAGCAGGGAGTCGCCGCGCAGGGTACAGCTGATGGTACGCGGGCCGTAGTAGAAGGTGTTCACCTCGAGCTCCGTGGACTCGCCGCCCACATAGGGTGCCTCGGGTATTGGCACATTCCGGGCGTGACGAGGCACGCGGCTGGAGCTGTCGTCCGTCGTGCTGTCGGCTGAAGCAGCCTGCGGAGCCACCACAGCACCGCTCAGGAAGTAGGGCTTGCCGTCGAGAGCGCTGACGATAAGGCCGCTGGCCTCGATTGTCGTGCCGTCGATATGCTGGTTGTAGAAGAAGTGCTCTGTACCGTCCGCCGACGTCTGCGATTCGTAGAGGTGGAACTTGATGTCATCGGCCTGCACGATGCCCTCCGCCTGCAGGTAGTTCCACACCTGGTCCACAGCCTCATCGGCCGTAGCGACCCGACCGAGGCATTCCCAGTCGAAGTGATAGTAAAGCGTGCTGACGTGCGTCTGAAGCCCCTCGGGTGCCACGGCAGCCCCTGCCCTCTCTGCCCGACATGGCAGGACAGCGAGGAGAAGGAGGAGCAGAAATAGATCGTGAAGTTCTGTAACTCGTTTCATTCCAATTATGAATTATCAATTATCAATTATGAATTATGAATTATCAATTATGAATTATCAATTATGAATTATCAATTATGAATTATCAATTATCTTTTGCCTCCTCGGCATCCTTCTTGAGGATGCTGGGTGTGGAGACGACCAACGTGAAGGGCGCATGCCTCAGTCAAAGTATGGGTGTGACTTTTTCTGGGTGCAAAGATACGCATTTTTTCCGACATTTCCAAATTTTCGGGCGAGAAACACACGAATCGAACGATTTTTCCGAACATCCGTCTCCTAGTCAATACTTTTTCGACCTGTCCGGTTACCCGACGGACGTCAGTCAAAAGAAAGGGGGCGGTGGGATAGGGACCCGGGGAAGCGGGACTGTCCCACACCGGGAATTGCGACATCTCCGATGGCGCAATTTCTGATGGGGGGACTGTCCCCTTAGGAGAAAATGCGCCATCGTCCGGGATGGCGCATTTTCGTGACCGGGGACAGTCCCCTTCCGGCAAAATGCGCCATCTTAGGCTGGCGCATTTCGCCTTCATGGGACAGTCCCTCCTCCGTCCTCCATGAGAAATCAATTTGTACACTCCCAATGACAAAATCGCCCCTTTCCGTCCTCTCCTCTCCCATTCTCAACAATTATCGACCCTCAAATTTGGAGATATCGCAGAAATTACTTATATTTGCATCAAGAAAATTGTTGCTGTTGCTGGTCATTTTGTAGCCAACAAATCTTTATAAAATCACTCAACAACAACTTTTTTATTTTCTTTCTTTATTTCTTTATTTTATTCTTTATAGTTGTACATCCGCAATCGGCATCAATTCCCCCCACATAAACGTGGCACTTCCCCCCACAATGCGACTTGCCTCACAGAAGTAATACATTCATCCGACATTCATGGAACGCAAAGATCAATACCTCGTCTGTCCCCTCCCCCTCATCGCCGACCTCATCGTCGATCCCGACGCTCTGGACCGCATCCTGGACTACGGCATCTACTACTCAGCCATGAGCAAAACCACTACGTTCAACAAGGCAGCTTCCGCCCTGATCTATTGCTATGGGCATCGGCGAGACTGCGTCACCCAGAATCTGCTGGATCTCTTCAACAATTCGAATCGGCTGAAAGACTTAGTGTCCTGGGTCAATGCCTCCGATACTGCCTTGGCACCTGTCATCTGCGAGCTGCGCGAAGTGTTCGTTGAGGAATGGCAAGTGGCGGAGCCCGACTGTCTCTTCGAATGGTTCCGAGTCTATACCACCCTGCAGGAACTCAACATCAAAGCTAGCTATACCTCCACTCTTATCTCGAAGATACCCAAGATTCAGCAGCAGCTGAGACTTCGCAACGAACTGCTCGACGTCGAGGGTCAACCCACCTTCCTGGTCAATGCCCAGATACTGTGGGACCTCTATGAGCAGCGCGGACAGCTCAGCGACGAGGCGCGTGCCGAATGGGCGATGTACTTCGGCATCATGTCGCTGCTCGGCACCAAGAACTACGTAGCCACCACCTCGGCGATGATCCAGGCTCGCATGTGCGGCGCCAAGACCGTCAAGGTGCAGGAGCAGCTGCTCAAGCGCATGAACAAGGCCGATCGCGAACGCTACACCCGGTGGTTCACGCGTCGCCACTACGAGCGGCTGATAGAGAACATGCAGCTCAACCACAAGGTGCAGGAGTACGGCGCCAACCGCAAGACCTACCTCAGCGTCAAGCTCTCCCTCAAGGAGCTGGTCAAGACAGCCGACCAGAGCAGCCGTGCCAGCAAGCTCCGCAAACTGCGCGAGCTGAAGAAGGCCGCTCTCGCCGAGGCACGTGCCAGCAGCATCCCCAGCCAGCCTGCCAGCAGCACCGACAGCCAGCCTGCCAGCAACTCCAGCATGGTCAGAAATTTTGGTCAGGAAAGACAGTCGTAGCTGCCGTCGAGGAGTAATCGAAGCCATTGCTGCGGGGGAATGTGACAGCTACTGGTCAGCAACGGGTGCATACGATTCCATCGTCACCTACATCAAGTTGAACTTCGAAGGGCTGAAGGACGATATCATCAAAATGCTGGCAGGTGAACGCTGCAAGGTCAACACCACCAAATTCCAGAATGACCTCTCAATAATAAACAGCAAGGATGACGTCTTCACCGTCCTTATCCACTTGGGCTATCTGGCATACGACAAGAACAAATCGGAGTGCTATATACCCAACAAGGAGGTGCGCATCGAGATGACCAATGCCGTTGAGGCAACTGACTGGAAGCGCCTCGCTGATGCCATTGGCGCCTCTGAGCGACTTCTCGCCGACACCCTCGACATGAACGAGGAGGCTGTAGCCCGCGGCATCGAACTGACGCACGACGAGGAGACGAGCATCCTCTCGTACAATGACGAGAACTCGCTGGCCTGCGTGCTGTCCATCGCCTACTACTACGCCAAGAATGACTACGTCATGCATCGTGAGCTTGCGACTGGCAAGGGCTTTGCCGACCTGGTCTTCATCCCTCGCCGCAATGTCGACTCGCCTGCCTTGCTCATCGAGCTGAAGGCACGTCCTCTAAGGGAGGGACGGGGAGGATCTTCGGTCGACGCTGCCATCGACCAGATAAGGCGCAAGCAGTATCCCGCCAAGCTGGCAGAATACACAGGCGACATTCTCCTGGTCGGCATCAACTACGACCGCGACACCAAGACGCATTCGTGCAAGATAGAACGATGGAAAGGCGGGACTGTTCCACGGTAGGAAAGTCGGCATCTCCGATGTTGCATTTCCTACCGTGGGACTGTCCCCTATCGCACCCGACCTTTGCCCGACCTTTGCCCGACCTTTGCAGTCCGTTTGCTCGGACAACTTTTGAAGCAATTTCTGCCCTCGCGCACATTCTGCACCAGCGTATGTACCCGCGCCTACGATCGCGTGCCATCGCGCAGCCACCCCAGCGCGTCCCCGCGCGCCCTCTCTCGCGTTAGGGCGTTTACCATACGCTCCTCCTCCCTCCCGACCTTTCGAGGGGGTGCTAAAAACTAGCACCCCCTCGAATCTTCCGAACCAAAGAGGTGCCATAGATTGGCACCACGGCACAGGGTTGCGTTTCGTCCTCCCCCTTCAATGTTGCAAGACACCCACATGCCTAAGGGGGTGCGCGTTTTGCGCACCCCTTTCTCCGCCCTAAATTTCCCTCCTTCCCCATCGTTTGGGGATGGAGGAGAGGAAAATTGGAGGAAAAAACTAAGTTTTTCATCAATTTATTTTGATCGGATCGAAATAATGTTTATATTTGCGGCGAATTTACGAAGCAGATATGAACACATTCCTATTCAGACATGTCGTAGACTGGTC
>R14__coassemble_707_pt1 | contig 20825 bp, 12 predicted proteins | sample R14__metabat2_high_PE_017 | metagenome-assembled genome bin R14 | reverse complement strand
TTTTTTTTTTTGGCGGGGGGGTTTGGTTGGTTGTTTTTTTTTTTTTTATTTTTGCCGCGGGGGTTTTTTTGGTGTTTTTTTTTTATTTTATTTGCCGCGACAGTTGCAGGTTCGTGTGCTTTAGGGAGCCCCTTTTGTTTGATGTGGGATGTTAGATTATATCGGGAATAATGGACAAAATGACTAAATGGGCGCTTGATGCAGAAAAAAACGGTCAAAAATTTGGAGATTATCATTTTTCCCCTTATCTTTGCATCGACAAATCCATTTTTGTTGACCCATACTAATCTCTGACACATGGATCAATCCGAGGTGCAACACATAGCCCACCTGAAGGCAGGGGAGGAGGCCGCCTACCGGCAACTCTATCGTGAGCACTACGACGTGCTCTGCCGCGTGGCATTCCGCTACGTGCAGGATGTCGTGGTGGCAGAGATGATGGTGGAGGATGCCATCGTGCACCTTTGGGAAATCCGTCAGACGGTGGAGGTGAAGGTCTCGCTCCGCAGTTATCTGCTGGCAGCAGTACGCAATCGCTGTCTGAACTACCTCACTGAAGCGGAGCAGCAGCGCGAGCGTGTCTTCTCGACGTTGGCCCCCGACGAACTGTCATCGCTCCAGGAGCAGCTCGACACCGGCAGCCCGATGGGGGAGGAGGAGCTCGTCGCCCTGGTGCGCCAGGCGGTGGAGCATCTGCCCGTCGAGAGTCGCCGCGTCTTCCTGATGAGCCGTGTGGAGGAGCTTACCTACGAGCAGATAGCGCAGCGCATCGGCATCAGTGTCAACACGGTGAAGTACCACATCAAGCAGTCGCTTGCCCTGCTTCGTCACGAATTGGGACCCTATCTCGCCTTCATCGCCTGGGCCATGATGGAATGAATGAGTGCACTCTCCACGGGAGGGTGCATTATTTTTTTTGAGTCTTTTTGCAAAATATTCATATTTTTGACTACCCACTACTTAATTTCAACTGTCTTATGGACGAACACCAACACAAAATGCGCACTGACACGAACAAGATCATCGAACTGCTTACTACGCTGATGGGAGGCCACGACCGAGTGACGGATCCATCGGGCGCTGAGGTGCGTTTCGACCCAGAGGAGGGCTATGAGCACTTCGAGCAGCGCACACGCAGCCGCATTCAGCGTCGGCGCAGCCTCACTCTCCGCCGCTGGGTGAGCTATGCCGCCGTGGCGGTGCTGCTGATGGCAGTAGGCCTCTTCTTCCACTGGGAGGGCAGCCGGAGCGTGCGCAGCCAGTTCGCCGACATCACGGTGGAGGCTCCGCTCGGTTCGAGCACGCGGCTGACATTGCCCGATGGTACGCAGGTGTGGCTCAATGCTGGTTCGACGCTGACCTATTCGCAGGGCTTCGGTGTGGAGGACCGCAGCGTCCGCCTCACGGGTGAGGGCTACTTCGAGGTGACGCACGATGCCGAGCATCCATTCAGCGTCAGCAGTCAGACGCTGGGCGTGACGGTGCTGGGCACGCGCTTCGACTTTGTCGACTTCGCTGACGACGACGTCGCCATCGTGGCGCTGATGGAGGGCAGTGTGGCGCTCGACAATCGCCTCAAGCCTAAGGACAAGCCCATTCGCCTTACTCCCAACGACCGCTGCGTGCTCGACAAGCGTACGGGCCAGCTGCAGGTGGAGCACCAGACCGAGGCCGCCAATATGCGCCTCTGGACCGAAGGCCAGCTCTTCTTCGACGAGCAGCCGATGCGCGAGATTGCCAAGGTGCTGGAGCATAGCTACAACGTCCACGTTCACCTGGTGGGCGATTCGATCGGCGACTACAAGTTCTACGGCGAGTTCGCCCGACGCGAGCAGAGCATCGGTGAGGTGCTCGACGTGCTGTGTGCCACCGGCAGGATGCGCTACCGCATCGACGGCACCGAGGTCTGGATCGAGGAACAGCCATAGACAGAACATTCACACAATATATATAAATACATAACACAACAATCGTTTCCCACTTATGAGAAAAAGCAAAAAGACTGTGCTGGCTATCGCGGCTATGCTAGCCATGAATCTCAGCGTCCTGGCCCAATCCGTACAGGTCAACATGAAGGACGTGACTGTGAAAAAGGCGATCACCGAACTCAAGGCAAGTTCGGGCTACTCGTTCGTCTATTCTTCGGGTGACCTCGACACCAAGCGCGTAGTGAGTGTCAATGCCACCGACCTCCGCCAGGCGGTGGATCAGATTCTGCAGGGACAGGGTGTAACCTACGAGATCAAGGGCAAGAACATCATCATCTCGAAGCCTGAGGCACAGAAGCCAGGTGCGCAGAAGGGAACCGTCAGTGGTCAGGTGCTCGACGAACTGGGTGAGCCTGTGGCTGGTGCCAACGTCATCGTGCCCGGCACGACTACCGGCGTGACCACCGACATCGACGGCAACTTCGTGCTCAACGTCGCTCCCGGCACACCGTTGCAGATTTCCTTCATCGGTTACAGCGACCAGTCAGTCACCGCATCGAGCAACATGAAGATCAAGCTCCAGGAGGACTCTGAGCTGCTCGAGGACGTCGTCGTCATCGGTTACGGTCAGGCACGCAAGAAGGACCTGACCGGCGCCGTCACCCAGATCAAGCCTTCAGCCCTCGCCAACGAGGCTCCCAAGACCGTGCAGGACGTGCTGCGCGGCACGGCAGGCCTCAACATCAGCATGGAGAACTCGGCCAAGGGCGGTGGCTCGATGTCACTGCGTGGCCAGCGTTCGGTCTACACCAGCGGCGACCACAATGCCCCGCTCATCATCCTCGACGGCATGATGTTCTACGGCGAACTCTCTGAGATCAACACTGCCGACATCGCCCAGATTGACGTCCTCAAGGATGCCTCTTCGGCAGCCGTCTACGGTGCCAAGTCGGCCAATGGCGTCATCATCATCACCACCAAGAAGGGTGCCGTGGGCAAGCCTACGGTCAACTTCAGCGCCAACTGGGGCTTCGCCACTGTGGGTGACAATCGTGAGGTCTACGATGCAGCAGGCTACACCCGCTACTATCAGGACTTCTACGAGGCCGACACCTACGGCGTCAATCCTGAAACTGGCAAGTACGAGACCTACGGCAATGCCAACGGCAAGCCCAAGGGCTACTACGCCAATCCTGCCGAGCTCTCGAAGTACGGCATCGATGAGGCCACCTGGCGCAGCTATTCGACCAATGCCTCCGATGCCTCCCTGCGCGCCATCTGGGGCGACCGTCTGGGTCTGCAGGGCTCGGATGTGACTTACCAGAACTTCATTGACCAGAAGACCTTCGACTGGTACGACCACTCGTTCCGCACGGGTGTCAACCAGGACTACAACGTCAGCATCTCCGGCGCTTCGGACAAGGTCAACTACTACCTCTCGCTCGGCTACGTCAATAACGAGAGCGCCATCAAGGGCGACGACTACCGCTCGCTGCGCGCCAACATGAAGATCAACGGCGACATCACCAGCTGGCTCAGCGTCGGTGCCAACGTCAACTTCCAGGATCGTTCGGATGGCGGCGTCACCTGCGACTGGCAGCAGCAGATTACGGTCAACAGCCCCTTCTCTTCTCCTTACGACAGTGATGGAAACCTCACCGCACACCCCATGGGCGAGCGCGCCTACTGGAAGGGCTACAACTACGACTTCAACCGTCAGTACACTGACCTTGAGAGTGGCTACACCGTCTTCAACGCCATCCTCAATGCCAAGGTGAAGCTGCCTCTGGGCATCACCTACACGTTCAACGCTTCGCCCCGTCTGCAGTACTACTACTATCGTGGCTTCTGGTCGAGCGAGCATCCTGACTGGAGTGCTGAGACCAACGACCGCGTCAACCGTACGCAGTCGAAGCGTTATGACTGGTCGCTCAACAACACCATCAACTGGGACTACTTCTGGGATAGTGCCAAGCGTCATCACACCACCGTCACCCTCGTGCAGGAGGCCGAGCAGCGCCAGCACTGGGAGGACGACATCTATGCCAAGAACATCCTGCCCTCCGAGGCCCTCGGCATCCACGGCACCGCCAATGCCGACAAGAGCCTGAGCTCCTTCAACTCGACTGACGATGAGGAGTCGGCTGTAGGCTACCTGGCACGCGCCTTCTACGGCTACGACGATCGCTACATGCTGACAGCTTCGTTCCGTCGTGACGGCTATTCGGCTTTCGGTACCTCCAATCCTTACGCCAACTTCCTCTCTGCGGCTGTCGCCTGGACCTTCACCAACGAGAAGTTCTGGAACTGGGATGTCATGAGCCTCGGCAAGCTGCGTCTCTCGTATGGCCAGAATGGTAACCGTTCGCTCGAGGACAGCTACATCGCCCTCGCCAACCTCGCATTGGGCAACTACAAGATGGGCTACCTCGATGCTTCGGGCGCCGTGAATGACATCAACTACCTCAAGGTGAGCCGTCTGGCCAATCCGAACCTCGAGTGGGAGAAGAGCACTTCGACCAACGTCGGTCTCGACCTCGGCTTCTGGAACAACCGTCTGACCGCCAGCGTCGAGTACTACTACATGCCTACCACCGACATGATCATGAACCAGTCGCTGCCTTCGTTCACCGGTTTCACCTCGATCACCACCAACCTCGGCAAGGTGGTCAATCAGGGTCTTGAGATCACCATCAACTCGCAGAACATCCGTCGCAAGAACTTCGAGTGGAACACCTCGTTCACCTTCTCGTACAATGGCAACAAGATCAAGAGCCTCTACGGCGAATATGAGACCGTGGTCAATGCTGACGGCAGCACCACCACCAAGGAGAAGGACGACGTCTCGAACAAGTGGTTCATCGGTGAGAATGTCAACTCCATCTGGGACTATGAGGTGACCGGCATCTGGCAGGCCGACGAACTGGAGGAGGCTGCCAAGTACGGCCAGCGTCCCGGTGACCCCAAGGTGGACAACTGCTACACCGCCGACGACAACAACGGCTCGCCCGTCTACAACAACCACGACAAGAAGATTCTGGGCACCACGACGGCTCCCGTGCGCTGGTCATTGCGCAATGAGTTCAAGCTCTGGAACGACTGGACCCTCTCGTTCAACATCTACTCGCTCGCCGGTCACAAGCGTGCCGACTCGAACTACCTGAACAACGACAACCCCTACTCGCAGATCACTTCCTGCGAGAACCTCTACAGCAAGACCTACTGGACCCCCGAGAACCCTTCGGACTACTATGCCCGCATCAATGCCAAGGCTCCTAACGGCATCGAGGCTCCTGCCCGCTACGTGAGCGCCACCTTCATCCGCTTCGAGAACCTCTCGCTCGCCTATCAGGTGCCCACCGAGTGGACGCGCAGAGTCGGCATCTCGCAGGCCAAGGTCTTCGGCACTGTCCGCAACCTCGGCTGCTGGTGCAAGGAGTGGGAATACGGCGATCCTGAGACCGGCACCGGCCTCTCGACCCGCACCTTCACCCTCGGTATGAACCTCACATTCTGATAGTAATTAGTAATCAGTAATTCGCAATCAGTAATCAGTAATTAGTAATTAGTAATTTGCAATCAGTAATCTGTAATTGAATATGATACGTCATAACCTATACCGTGTGCTGCCCGTAGTGGCCACCGCCATGATGCTGGCCAGCTGTAGTGATTCGTTCCTGGAGCCTAAGCCCCTATCCTTCTACGAGCCAGCCGTAACATTCTCCACCGAGTCGGGTCTCGAATCGGCCCTCGCTGCTGCCGACCAGCAGCTCAAGGCCTATTGGACCAACACCTCCGCCACCGACCTCGGCATGCCCATCCCCTCTGAGAATCTCTTCTCTGACATGCTGGTCTATGGCAAGACCGACGACTCGCAGGCATTCACCGATATCAAGGAGCGTCTGACCCCCTCTGACGGCTTCTACGACTTCGACCAGAACCGCCTCGTCATCTTCTGGGGCGAGACGTTCAATGGCATCAAGTATGCCAACACCGTCATCTCCTATATCGACAAGGTGGAGGGTCTCGACCAGAAAGTGAAGGATGAATATCTGGGCCGCGCCTACTTCCATCGCTCGTTCCGTTACTACAACCTCGCCATGCAGTTCGGCAACGTGCCCTTCATGACCAAGCTCATCGACTCCCCCAAGCAGGACTACACCAGCTGCTCGCAGGATGCCATCCTCGAGAAGATCACGCTCGACATGGAGTTCGCCGTCACTCATGTGCCTGCCCAGAGTGAGATGAAGTATGTGGGTCAGGTCAACAAGGGCGCCTGCCGTATGCTGCTCGCCAAGTGCTATCTGGCCACGGGCAAGTTCCAGGAGGCCAAGGCTCAGCTCGACACGCTGATTGACCTCTCGGGCTATGCGCTGATGAAGGACAACTTCGGCACCTTCTATTCGCCCAAGCAGAGCACCTGGCCCATCACCGAGAATGTCATCTGGGACCTGCATCGCCCTGACAACAAGGCGCTGTCGGCCAACAAGGAGGGCATCTTCGTCATCCCCAACCGCTATGGCTCTGACTCGGGCATCCGCGTCAAGATCATGCGTAACCTCGGCGCTCAGTGGAATGCCGCCGGCACCATCAAGACTCCCGACAACAAGGGCGGTCGTGCCGTGCAGTGCTACTCGCTCAAAGACCAGAACTATAATTCGGAACTCGACTGGAACCGCGCCGTCGGTCGTGGTCAGGGCGTCAATCGCCCCACCTTCTTCGCCGAGAAGAGTGTCTGGTATGTCAACGGAAAGCTCGATGAGGGCGACCTGCGCCACAGCAGCGAAGTGGGCAACTGGGTCAACATGGAGAACCTCAAGTACAACGACCCCGCTTCGGCCTACTACGGACAGAACCTGCGCCGCTACGACGAGAACGGCAACGACCTCTGCACTGACACCATCCGTGCCTGGTTCGGCTGGCCACACTACAAGATCTTCCTGGAGTCGCCTGAGGACGACACCGAGACAGCCACTCAGTACAATGGCGGCTACGGCGACTTCTACGTCTATCGTCTCGCCGAGGCCTACCTGCTCCGTGCTGAGGCAGAGTTCTATCTGAATCAGATCTCGGCTGCCACGGCCGACGTCAACGCGCTGCGTGAACGTGCCCACTGCACCCAGTACTATCAGACGGTCGGCATCGACGACATCATGGACGAGCGTGCCCGTGAACTGGTCTTTGAGGAGTGGCGTTTCACCGAGCTCAACCGCGTCTCTCTGGCCATGTGCTACAGTGGCAAGGCCGACAACGAGGGCAAGACCTACACCAAGGAGAACCTCTCGCAGGACTCCTTCTGGTGGCACCGCATCTGCAAGTACAACAACTACTACAACAAGAGCGACAAGGTCAACATCAAGGGCCGTCTCTACACCATGGGCGCCCACAATGTCAAGTGGCCTGTCCGTCAGGAAGCTATCGATGCCAACCTCTACGGCAAGCTCTGGCAGAACTATGGCTACGATGGCTATGACGCCTCATGTCCCGTCTGGAACACCTGGCAGGAGGCTGTCGCTGACGAGTAAAAATGTCGACCCTTCGACACAATATTTCGGCTAGTTGAGCGTTAATTATAATATGTGTGTGGCCGGGATGTCGCCCACCAGGCGCATCCCGGTCTTTTTTATTTGCCCATCCCCTTAACCGCGGCTTCAGCCGCTTTAACCTCCTCTCTCCCATGACCTCCCGATTCCTCCTTACCGCAGCCCTCCTCGGCTGCACAGCACTGGCATTGGCACAGACCCCCACAGCCATTCAGAACGTCGCTGCCCGTCAGCAGCAGTCGCTCGACGGCGCCTGGAGCGCCATCCCCGATCCCTACGGCCACGGCAACTGGTCGTTCTGGCAGGACCAGCCCTTCACGGGCGAACGCCTGCAGGATTATGATTACGACACTTACAGCAAACTCCAGGTGCCGGGTGATTGGAACACCCAGCAGGAGAAGTATTACCTCTATGAAGGCCTGATGTGGTACCGCCGCCACTTCGACTACCAGCCCACCGAGGGCCATCACGCCGTGCTGCACTTCGATGCTGCCAACTACAAGGCCAAAGTCTGGGTCAACGGCAAGGAGGTGGGCCAGCACGAAGGCGGCTACACCCCCTTCGAGTTCGACGTGACCGCTCAGCTCAAGCCCGGCGAGAACAGCGTCGTGGTGCGCGTCGATGACACCCGCCTGCCCGACGGCATCCCCACGATGAACACCGACTGGTGGAACTACGGCGGCTTGACCCGCTCGGTGCGCCTCCTCGACCTGCCTGCCACCTACGTGCGCGACTATCAGGTCCAGATCACCGACTGGCAGCAGCCCATCGTCCACGGCTACGTGCAGCTCGATGGCGCCGACGTGGCTGGTCAGACGGTCACCGTCACCCTGCCTGAGATCAAGAAGGCCGTGGTCAAGGTCGTCACCGATGCCAATGGCCGCGCCGAGTTCGCTTTCCCCAAGAAGGTCAAGCCTGAGCTCTGGTCCACCACCAACCCCCGGCTCTATCAGGTGGTGATTGAGGCTGCCCAACAACCCAACGGCCCAACAACCAAGCAACCAAAGACCCCATCAACGCCCCTCGACCAAGTCAACGACCTCATCGGCTTCCGCACCATCGAGACCCGTGGCACCGAGATCCTGCTCAATGGTCAGCCCACCTTCATGGCTGGCGTCAACATCCACGAGGAGAGCGTGGGCGAGGTGAACCATCGCTGCGTCACCCTCGACGAGGACCGCGCCCTGCTCACCCTCGCCAAGGAGATGGGCTGCAACATGGTGCGTCTGGCGCACTATCCGCACAACGAAGGCATGACCCGCCTCGCCGATCAGATGGGCATTCTGGTATGGAGCGAGATTCCGCTCTACTGGGGCATCGACTGGCGCAATGAGCGCACCTATCAGCTCGCCGTGCAGCAGCTCACCGAGATGATACGGCGCGACCACAACCGTGCCTCCGTCATCTTCTGGAGCATTGCCAACGAGACCGCTGTCAATCCCGAGCGCACTGCCTTCCTGACCCGCTTGGCCAACGAGGCACGCCGTCAGGACTCCACCCGTCTGATCTGCGCTGCCCTGCAGAACATGTGCAAGCAGATCCGTCCCAACGTCATGACCGTCGAGGATCCGCTCCATGAGGCATTGGACGTCTTCTCGTTCAATGAGTACGTCGGCTGGTACGATGGTCCAAAGTCATGGTGTGACTCCCTGACCTGGGAATTGCCTCAGGACAAGCCCATCATCATCAGCGAATTCGGCGCCGGTGCCCGTCTCGGACGCCATGGCTCAGCCGATCATTTCTTCACTGAGGAGGGAGCTGTGGCATTCTACCAGCATCAGTTCACGATGCTGGGCCGCATGCAGGGTCTCACCGGCACCATCCCGTGGGTGCTCACCGACTTCCGTTCGCCTCACCGCCTCATCCCCGGCGTGCAGGACGACTACAACCGCAAGGGCCTCTACAGCGAGCGTGGCGAGAAGAAGCAGGTCTGGCAGGTAGTGCACGACTGGAACGTCGAGCATACCAAGTAATCTGAACTCAACTTACCCCCGAAGGTTTACAGGAACCTCAAATATACACAAATGGACACAAATACATAGTCTGCTGCTATGATTTGTGTCCATTTGTGGTTTATAATTGGGCTTGTGAGAAGCCCCCTTTATGCGAACTGCTCGAGCGGGACGGCAGCGGCCATCGCCTCGTAGGCTGCCTCGCTGGGGTGGAGGTGATCGCCGGAGTCGAAGCCGGGAGCGAAGGCGGCAGGATGCTGCGGATCGCGGACGGCGAGGTCGAAGTCGACGCAGCCGTCGAAGAGGGGAGAGGTGCGCAGCCACTCGTTGAACTGCTGGCGCAGACGGTCGCGTTCCTCATTGTAGGTGCGCCAGCCGTAGATGGGCAGCAGCGTGCCGCTCCAGACCTTCAGTCCGAGCTGACGGGCATGCTGGACGTAGATCTCCTCGTAGCCACGGCAGAGGTCGTCGAGCGTAGGCATGTCGCTCCAGGGACGGAAGGGATTGACGTCGTAGCCCACGGGGTGGATGATGTCGTTGATGCCATGCTGGATGATGACAGCGACGGCACCGCTGACGTTCATCTCGATGGGGAAGCGGGTGGCTCCCTTCAGACCATAAGCCTGGTAGGTGATGCAGTCGTACTGACGCAGGATGCGCGTGCCGCTGACGGCACGGCGGATGATGGCGAGGTGGCGCAGTCCCTTGTCGCGTGTGCGGATGGCGAGGTAGTCAGGCCATGACTGGGCGGTGATGGAGTCGCCGTAGCAGATGAGGCAATGATTGTCCTCGGAGGTCAGGACGTCGATGGTGTTGAGGAAGTAGAACCACGAGGTGTTGCGCGTCAGGTCGCGGGGCAACTGCTGCGCCGTGGTGAAGTCGCCGTACGAATAACGGCCCTTCGAGAGCGGACCGGTGATGAGCGTGCCGGCATTCATCTGGGTGTAGTCGCCCAGATAGATGCTCACCTCGACCTGTTGTCCGGCATGGACGTCGAAGGGGATGGCATCGCTGGTGATTTCTTCACCAGGCTGGATGATGCCTGCCTCCTGACCTTCGGCGAAGGTGACGGGTACGGGCTGATAGGTATCTTCGCCAGCCAGGGCAACGAAGACGCGGGTGAGGGTGACGGGCTGTGTGCCGGTCAGATTGGAGAAGCGGAAACGCAGTTGGCTGCCAGAGAAGCAGATACGGATGGGGTAGCGCAAGGTGAGGTCGCGGGCGTAGATGCTCTCGCGACGATCGGTGATGGAGGTGGCATTGCCCCAGCAGGAGACCCAGTTCATCTTATGAGATGAAAGTTAAGAGTGAATAGTTAAAAGTTAAATGCCTTTGCAGAGATTGACCATCTCGATGGCGGAGATCATGGCGTCAGCGCCCTTGTTGCCAGCCTTGGTGCCGGCACGCTCGATGGCCTGCTCGATGCTGTCGGTGGTGAGGATGCCGTTGAGTACGGGGACACCCGTCTGCAGCGAAGCCTGGGCAATGCCCTTGGCGGACTCGTTGGCTACCATGTCGAAGTGTGGGGTGGCGCCACGTATGACGGCACCGACGCAGACCACGGCGTCATAGCGGCCCGACTGGGCAAGCTTCTGGGCCAGGAGCGGAATCTCGAAGGCTCCGGGGACGTAGGCGACGGTGAGGTCGTCAGTCGAACCGCCGTGGCGGACGAAGCAGTCCTCGGCACCCGCGATGAGGTGACCGACGATGAAGTCGTTGAAACGCGATGCAACGATGGCGATGTGCTGACCTTGGGCGGTCAGCTGACCTTCTAACTTTTTCATATATCTTGTGGAATTTTATTTCTTCTGAAAGTCGCGGACATGCAGCAGATGTCCCATCTTGGCGTATTTGGTGTAGAGGTAGAACTCATCCTTCTCATTGCAGGTCATCTCGATGGGCTCACGACCTACGATGTGGATGCCGAAGCCGTCGAGACCCTCGATCTTGGCGGGGTTGTTGGTCATCAGGATGAGGTCGTGGATACCGAGGTCGGCGAGGATGGAGGCACCGGTGCCGTACTCGCGCAGGTCGGCGGCAAAGCCGAGGGCGAGGTTCGCCTCGACGGTGTCCATGCCCTGGTCCTGCAGGTGGTAGGCGCGGAGCTTGTTGATGAGCCCGATGCCGCGGCCCTCCTGTCGGAGGTAGAGCAGCACGCCACGGCCGCGCTCCTCGATGCGGCGCATCGCCTCGGCAAGCTGTTCGCCACAGTCGCAGCGCATCGAGCCGAAGGCATCGCCCGTGAGGCACTCCGAATGGACGCGGCAGAGCACGGGCTCGGGGGTGGTGACATCGCCCTTGACGAGCACCACGTGGTGCTCACCGGTGACGCGGTTGACGTAACCGTAGGCGCGGAAGGTGCCGTACTTGGTGGGCAGCTCGGCATCGGTGACCTGCTCGACGAGCTTCTCGGTGCGGCGACGGTAGGCGACGAGGTCGGCAATGGTGATGACGACGAGGTGGTGCTCGCGGGCGAACTCGAGGAGCTCGGTGGTGCGCATCATGGTGCCGTCGTCGCGCATGATCTCGCAGCAGAGACCGCACTCCTTGAGCCCTGCCAGCCGGCAGAGGTCGACGGTGGCCTCGGTGTGACCTGTGCGAACCAGTACGCCGCCGTCACGCGCCTGAAGGGGGAACATGTGGCCCGGGCGACGGAAGTCCTGCGGACGGGCACCCTCGGCGACGGTGGCACGGGCGGTGATGCCGCGCTCTACAGCGGAGATGCCGGTCGAGGTGCTGATATGGTCGATGCTGACGGTGAACGCGGTGAGATGATTGTCGCCATTGTTGACGCACATCTGGGGCAGGTTGAGCTGCTCGCAAATCTGACGGCTCATGGGCATGCAGATGAGGCCCTTGGCAGCCGAGGCCATCAGGTTGACGTTCTCGGTGGTGGCGAACTCGGCGGCGCAGATGAGGTCACCCTCATTCTCGCGGTCGGGGTCATCGATGGCGAGGATGCACTGGCCGGCACGGATGGCGGCGATGGCCTCTTCGATAGTATTCGTTTTACTCATTATATATTATTATAGGGCAGTCAAGTGTGGCTGCGAACGGGAACAAGGGGGGACTAAAGGAAGCCGCCTTCGGCGAGCTTCGACAGGAGGGAGGATTCTTCTGGATCTCCTTCGCGCGGGAGGGTCGGGGAGGGGGCAGGCCTTCCCAGCAGTCGCTCCACATACTTGGCGATGATGTCGGTCTCGAGGTTGACGAGGTCGCCGAGGCGGGCGTTGTGGAGGGTGGTGACCGACTGGGTGTGGGGGATCAATGAGACGGCGAAGGAGTCCTCATCGACGCGCGCCACGGTGAGCGAGATGCCCTGGACGGTGATGCTGCCCTTCAGCACAATGTAGCGGAGCAGGGAGTCATCGCACGCGATGGTAATCCAGAGGGCGGTGTCGTCCTGGCGGAGGCGTGTGATGCGGCCCGTGCCGTCCACGTGGCCCGAGACGAGGTGTCCACCCAGACGCGACTGCAGTTGCAGGGCGCGTTCCAGATTGACCTGCGAGCCGGGACGCAACTGGCTCAAGGCGGTGCGCTGCACCGTCTCGGGCATCACGTCGGCGGTGAAGCCGTGAGGCGTCAGGGTGGTGACGGTGAGGCAGACGCCGTTGGTGGCGATGCTGTCGCCCACCTGCGTGCCCTCCATGACGCGCTGAGCTTCGACCTCGAGGGTGAAACTGCGTGTGCCGCGCGTGAGTGAGCGTACGCGGCCCAGCTCTTCGATGATTCCGGTGAACACGATTTGCTAAAGTTAAAAGTTCATTCTTGTCAGTCCGTGGACGAGCACGTCCTCTCCGACCTGCTCGGTGGTGACCTGGGTCAATGACAGCGCCTGGGCAAGGTGGGCAAAGCCGAGGCCTTCGATGGGCGTCTTGGCATCGGCGCCACCGACGAGACGGGGAGAGATGAAGGCATAGACTTCGTTGATGAGGCCTTCGCGTAGGAAGGCTTCGTTGAGCGTGCCGCCACCTTCGAGCAGGAGGCTGTCGATGTGCTCACTTCCGCAGCGCTCCAGCAGATTCTGAGGCGTATTGCAGCACCAGGTCTTGACGCCAGCCTCGCGCAGACGGCGCAGTCGATAGAGGTCGGCGCCCTCTGCGTAGGCACAGATGGTGGGGATGTCGTGGGCTGTCTGGACGAGCTGAGAGGAGAGGGGCAGGCGTGCCTTGCGGTCGGCGATGATGCGGATGGGATTGCGTGCCGCAGGATATTTGGCGATGCGGGTGTTGAGCAACGGATCATCGGCGATGACGGTGCCGATGCCGCAGAGGATGCCCATGAGGTCACGGCGCAGATAGTGGACGCGCTGGCGCGAAGCCTCGCCCGAAATCCAGCGGCTGTCGCCCGTGCGGGTGCAGATCTTGCCGTCCAGCGTCATGGCATACTTCATCACGACCCAGGGACGACCGGTGGTGATGTAGTGCAGGAAGACGCGGTTCTGATAGCGCAACTCTTCGGCAAGCACTGATTCTGTGTCCAGAATATCCACCTCGATACCCGCCTCCCGGAGCAGTTCGATGCCATGGCCGGCAACGAGCGGATTGGGGTCGAGCAGACCCACGACGATGCGGCTGATACCATGCTCGATGATGGCGTCGGTGCACGGGGGCTGATGTCCATGATGGCAGCAAGGCTCGAGCGTGCAGTAGAGGGTGGTCCCCTCGCATGAGATGCCGCGCGTGTCGGCGTCGAGGAAGGCGCGACGCTCGGCATGGAGCTCTCCGTGCCGCTCGTGGTAGCCTTGGGCTATGACTTCTCCGCCCCGGACGATGACGGCACCCACCAGAGGGTTGGGGTTGACGCCACCAAGGCCGCGGTCTGCGAGCTGCATGGCCAGACGTAGTTGCTGTAGGTCGAAATCGTTGAGCATAGGATAACTATATAAAATGAGCCAGACCCAACATGAGGGGACTGACTGCTGAGAAAACAGGGAAATGGAATGAAAGAATGAAAGAATGCCTGACGGCGCCGCTTGCTTCTCGACACACGATCATTGTAGACGACCGAAACATTCAATCGTGCATCGTGCATTGTGAACCGTGCACCGAAACAACCTTCTTCCATCCAGACTTTACTGTCGGTACCGGAATCACACCGGTTCGTGGTCGAATGACCTAGCGGACTGTACCGCCGATCGGGAATCACACCCTGCCCTGAAGGGTTCTTAGCGGTGCAAAGATAGTGAAAAGACGGGAAAATGCCAAATATTGCCCTCAATTTGTGTGCGTGACCACTGGAAAGCGGCTGAAACGGAATGTAGAGGTGGCAAATAAGGGAATGAGGAGATGACATCAAAAAAGGCTGTGACCAAGAAGTCACAGCCTCGTATAGTTAGAGCGATAAGGGGAGGCATCAATCGATGCGACGTGCAGCAGCGCACTTCTTCAGACCGACCTTCTGGACCTTGACAGCCTTGTGGCTGCTCATGCTGTGGGCGCGGAGCCTGCGCTGCAGAGCAGCGGCTGCGCTGGGCTCAGCCTGAGCCGAGGCGATGTCGAGGCACCAGGCACCATTGGTGTTGCCGTAGTAGCCCGAGTCATCCATATAGATGAGCAGTGTCTTGACCGGGAAGGTGATCTTGCCATCAGCATAAGAGCCAAAGAGACCATAAGACTCGACCTCATCAGCAGTATAGCCGTAATCCATGTACCAAGAGGCATAAGAGTAGATGCACCAGGTGGAACTGTTCCAGGTGAGACCGAGATCCTGATAGTCGATGAAGACGCGAGCGGGATTCTGGGCATCGACCTTCACGTTGGCATTGTAATAGTCGCCTTCTTCATTATAAGGATAGCCCTCGCCATAAGGATTGACCATGCGGTAGAGGCCAGGCTGCTCGGTGTTCTCCTCGACCTGCACCTGATAGGTGATGGGGTCATAGCCATAGAGTGGGATGAGGAGGTCGTCGGTGTAGCTGCAGTAGCCGATGCTCTGCCATGGGCTGACGACGTTGGCAGGATAGTACTCGGTGACGACGTCGGCATATTCCTGAGGATTGCCCTCTGCATCGAAGGTGACTACCATAAGGTAGCATTCACCCTGTACGCCGTTGAGAGGAGCGAAGACGAGACCGCTGACAGAACCCTCCGAATAGTCGATGCTGCCATCTACAAGGCCATAGTAGAGGTCAGTCTCGTTGCTGCCGCAGGCCACACGGGCATAAGCGACATTGGCACCGAGGGTGACATTGGCAGCCATGTAGTCATCGCTGTCATCGGGGCTGTAGACGCCAGCGCGGCTGATGGTGGCGCTGTAGTCGGGGTGATCGTAGCCATCGAGGACGATGTACTCCCACGAAGGAGTCCAGAAGCCGTAGTCTGGCACGGTGTAGGCAACCATGTTGAAGTAGAAGACACCGTTCTCGGCATCAAAGTATGACGGAGAAATGTCGATGTCATGCTCCACCAGATAGTCATAGCGTCCGCTGACCTCGGCATAGGCGAGGACGTCCGACTGCATCACCTCGCCGTAGCTTGACTCGTACATGGTGTCGAATTCAGGTACGGAGCAGAGACCGGTCTCAGGGTTGTAGTTCCAGATGAGGGTCGTGCCGTAGAACAGGTTCTGCATGTAGAACTGCTCCTGAGTGGGGTCGACCTTGTTGGCGCGATGATAGATCGGATAGTCGTCGTCAGTGCCTGAGAAGTAGGCGCTGTAGTTGTAGATGCCCGAGCCCCACAGTTCCCAATCCGACCAAGGCTCAGGACGGGCGATGTCGAAAGTGTACTGTGAAGTGGCGTAGGGATTGTAGTCGCTTTGAGGCACGTTGATGACGGCGGTCCAGATCTCGCCATAAGCGAGCTCAGCGTAGTTGACGTTGAGGGTGGTCTGAGACTGACCGGCAGCGAAAGTGACAGTAGGAACGATGGTCACAATGCCGGAACCCGTGACCTGAGTGAGCTGCATCTCGAGGGTGACAGTAGCAGCCTCGGCGGTATTGTCGCGATAGACGTCGATGGTGAACGAGCCGGAGGGCTCGGTGAGGTCATACTCCGAGGCAGCATCGGCTGCAAAGTAGACGCCTGAGCCGGAGGCGGGATCGCTGATGGTGTCAGTGTCTTCGTACTCGCTCTGGCAGGCTGCCAGCGAAAGGGCAGCGACTGCGAGGAGGCTCAAAGAAAACTTATTCTGTTTCATAGTTGGAATATCTATGTTAGTCGTTTGGGGACGTTAAGGAGGATTACTCGGTCACGCGGTAGTTGGTGGCAGCATCGTTGATGCAGTCATTGTTGTCGCTCTCGGAGATGGCTGGGTTGGCCTGAATCTCAGACTCAGGAATAGGCCATACGAGAATAGGAGCACCTGCAGGAACGTTGAGGATGGAAGTGACCTCAGGATAGCCACAGCCACGACGGTCGATGCCCAGGTTGTAGCGCATGATGTCGTACCAGCTGAGACCCTCGCCCCAGAGCTCGATACGGCGCTGGCGGAGCACCTCCATGATGAGTTCGTCGCCGGTGAGGCTGCAGGTGTATGCAGGATCGCGGTAATTCGAGACAAATTCCTGCAGTAAGCTGGCGCTCTGCTTGGCCTCGGCAAGGATGAGGTACATCTCCTCGATACGCATCAGCGGCATGTCGTTGGCGTTGGTCGAGGTCTCAGGCTCGCCGTTGTAGGGAGCGAACTTGCAGTTCAGGTAGGCAGGGATGGGGCTGTAGTTGTTCTCGATGGCAGCATAGTAGGCGGGATCGAGCTGGGCGTTCTCGCCATTCTCGTCGAGGAACCAGCCCTTGCGTACGTCGGTGTCTGAGATGGTCTCGTAGAGCTTCTTCGAGATGCGGTAGCCGTTGTTGTACCAGCCATAGCCGTAGTTGATAGTGCCCATGTGCGAGATCCAGTTGACGATGCCAGAGCTGACGATGTCGTCGGTCTCGGCTACGAGGATACCCCACATCCAGTCGGGCTCACTGGCGCTGCTAAAGCCCGGCTGAGTGACCTCGGCGATTTGGGCAGGGCGGGCATCAGAATTGTCGATGGCATTCTGTGCATCGGAAGCCGCAGCGTTCAGGTCGTGGATGTAGAGGTCGTAGCGGGCACGGAGACCGTAGGCTACGGCCAGGCTGATATAGCGTCGATCGGCGCGGGTGTAGCCACCCTCCTCGCTCATCTTGAGCAGGTTGATGGCCTGGTCAAGGTCACTCTTGATCTGAGCAGCTACTTCGGCCACAGTGGCGCGCGGAGCACCCTGAGCAGCAGCCTCGGTGGCATTCTTGTCAGTAATCAGCGGTACGCAGGGAGTGGAGGCAGGATCGATGACGCAGTAGTTGCGCTGGAAGAGCTGAGCCAGACCGAGGTAGGCGAAAGCGCGGGCAGCAAGACCCTGTGCCAGATAGAACTGGATCTGTGCATCCTTGCTCTCGGGATCCATGACAGCGATGACGTTGTTGGCAGCATAGATGTAGTGATAGAAGTCGGCCCAGACGATGTCGACGTGGTAGCTGCTATAGACTCGGTTATCGAAAGCCAGACCAGCTGAGAACCAGTTGTAGCCGGTGCTGGAGCTGACAACATCCTCGCCGTCGAGGTCGGTCTCGAGCATGATGGAGCCGTAGCCGAAGTCATTGTGGCAGGAACCGAGTGCAGTGTAGTTGGGCATATACTCCTTGAACTGGGAGAAGATGGCAGTGACCGAAGCCTCTGCGCGCTCGGGATTGGCCTCGACCACTTCGGCCTTCTGGTCAGCAGTGATGACGTTGCCCTCGGGAGCCGTATCCAGATCAGTACAGCCGGCGAGCACGAGGCTCAGGACTGCTGAAGCTAAAATATATTTTTTCATAATTACTCTGATTGCTGATTACTGATTTAGAAGGTGATGCTGATACCGCCCGAGAGGGTACGGATGGCAGTGTAACGTGCAGTGGTGGTGGTCCAGTAGCTCTGGCGTGGATCCATGCCCTTGCGACGAGCCCAGAGAGCGAGATTCTCACCGGCGAAGACAAAGCGAATCTTGTCGCAGAAGAACTTCTTGGTGTACTTCGCGGGGACAGTGTAGCCGATGGAGACGTTGTCGAGCGAGAGGTAGGAGGCTGAGGTCATCCAGCGGTCGCTGGCGTAGTAGCCGCTGCCATAAGTGTCGGAGTAGTCGAGTCGAGGCACGTTGGTGATGTCGCCTGGCTTCTGCCAGCGGCCCTCGATGTCCTTGTGCCAGTTGTAGCCAGTGAAGTAGGAGTAGCCGTTGTGCATCAGGTTGGAGTAGCCCGAGTCGTAGATGTGACCACCGAGCTGGTAGCTGAAGTTGATGCTGGCATCGAAACCGTAGAATGTGCCAGACAGACCGAAACCACCGTACCACTTGGGCATGCAGTTCTCTGAGATCTGCTTGTTGGTCGAGTTGGCAGTGGTGATGTTGGAGGTGAGGTACTCCTGTCCGGGCTCGATGCTCTGAGTCTCGACACTTGCGATGCAGCCATCCTGATAGCTGGTGGCTACGAGGCCCTGGATGGCAGACTCGCCGTTGTTCTTGGCTACGTAGAGTGCCTGACCGTCATCGGGGTTGACACCCTCGAAGTGGGCCAGATAGCGGTGGTACATTGACATGCCTTCGCGGTAGATGTATGAGCCGTTGATGAGCTCTCCGTTCAGGTCAGGATGGAGTTCCTTGACCTCGTTCATCACATAGGTAGCGTTGGCGTTGACGGTGAGGGAATAGTTCTTCTTGTGAAGGATATCGTAGGTGAGGTCGATTTCTACGCCACTGTTGAGCATCGAGCCGATGTTCATAGGAATCTCGGAGTAGCCGTTAGAGGCGGCGACTGGCTTCATGTAGAGCATGTCGGCGGTCTCGCGGCCCCAGTATTCGATAGTACCGTTGAGCTTCTGACCGAACATCGAGAAGTCGAAACCGGCGTTCCAGGACTTGGAGGTCTCCCAGGTGATGTCAGCGTTGCCTTTATAAGAGAGGGTGCCGTCAGACCATACACCCTTCGAACCTGAGATGGTGTACTGGTCGGTGTAGGCGTAGTAGTTGCCGATGTTGTCGTTGCCCTGCTCGCCGTAAGATGCCTTGAGCTTCAGCATGTCAATCCAGTCAATGCCCTCCATGAACTTCTCCTGGCTCAGCAGCCAAGCGGCTGAAGCCGACCAGAAGTTACCCCAGCGGTTGTCCTTCGAGAAGCGGCTGGAACCGTCGCGGCGATAGGAGGCTGAGAGGATGTACTTCTCGTCGTAGGAATAGTTGAGACGGCCGAAGAAGCCCATGGTGGCGTAGTTGTCACCCTCACCGAAGATGTTCTGATTGTCGGAGGTGTTGTAGAGGTAGTAGCTCTCAGCATCGTAGAGCTCGGTGCCGTAGCCACCGATGCCCTCGTACTTGTAGGTGTAGCCCTCATAACCGAGGGTGGCGTCGAGCGCATGCTTCTCGGCGAAGGTGTGGTTGTACTGGGCCAGATACTGCTGGGTGAAACCGAAGTAACGATAGTGGTACTGCGAGGCGGTGCCACCATAGGCGGCATCGTTGCCCATGTAGGCATTGCCGAGCGAGTTGTACTTCGAGTTGTTGACGTCCAGTCCGTAGGTACCACGAATGGAGAGGTCCTTGTAGGGCTTGACCTCCCAGTAGCCCTGGGCAGAGAGGATGTCGCGCAGATACTCGGTCTTGTTGTAGATCAGATCGCCCATAGGGTTACAGATCGACATGAACGAACGGGTGTTGCCTGCGTCGCTGGGGGTACCGTAGTCATAGACACGGCGTCCCTGGTTGAGCAGAATCTGCTGGTTGGTACCGCGCACGTACATGGGGTAGATAGGAGCGATGTAGTTGGCTGCGAAGAAGGCGTTGCCCGACGACGAGGTCGAGGTCTGCTCGCCAGGATAGTTCTGCATGGCGTAGCTGTAGGCAAGGTTGGCACCTACCTTGAGCCATGACTTGGCCTGATAGTTGCCCTTGAAGCGGGTGTTGATACGATCGAAGCCGGAACCCTCGATGATACCGTCGTTCTGGAGGTAACCTACGGCGATGTAGTAGTCGCCGTTCTCGTTGCCACCATTGATCGAGAGGTCATACGACTGGTGGGTGGTGGTGGTGAACATCTCATCGGCCCAGTTGTCGGGGGTGTAGTAGTAGGTGCCGTTGCTGTAGCCGAGGGTAGCATTCGGATTGAGCTGGCCGTTCATGCCCACGAGGCTCTGGCCCTGGGGAATGGTATAGACCTGATAGCCCGAGCCACCGCCCGAGTTGGTGTTGATCTTACTGTTGGCATAGGCATGGGCAGCTGCTGCTGAGTAGCCGAGGTCGTAATAGACCGAGTTGTAGATAGCTTCGTACATGTGCTCAGTGTAGATCTTGGGAGAGGTGAGCACGTTGTAGTTGGTGATCTCGCGGCTGTTGGAACCCCACTTGGCATCGAAGTTGATCTTAGCCTTGCCCTTCTTGCCCGACTTGGTGGTGATGAGGACGATTC
>R14__coassemble_694_pt1 | contig 21118 bp, 19 predicted proteins | sample R14__metabat2_high_PE_017 | metagenome-assembled genome bin R14 | reverse complement strand
GGCGCTCTATCCTGTCTCCATGGATCAGCTGATGGCGATTGCCGATTCGGGCAACATCATGCCGCCCAAGACCACCTGGTTCGAGCCTAAGCTCCGTTCGGGCCTTGTCGTTCACTCCCTTGAGGATTGACCTCCTGAAGTGGAATTCGGTTGAGATAGCTTCAATCTCTTCATCAAGCAAATGCATCAGTTCAAGTACGTCATTCAGTTTCTGATTCCGCTCATCACCCAGCCGGCACAGGCATGGCAGTATCTGGTCGAGACCGACACCGACCGTTCGCGTCCCGACCAGATGCAGCGCAACTACTATCTGCCCATGCTCGGCTTCATGTCGCTCGTGGTGTTCCTCTGCTCGGCCTATCACCGTGTCGACACCCGCATGACCTTCGACGTCCAGTATGGCATGACCGAGATGGTGCCGCTGCTGGTGGGCTATCTGGTGGGGCCTTATGTCACCGTGCTGCTGCTCCGTCCGCTGCTCGTCCATTGGTTCGACCTGCCCGATCCTGACCATGACCGGCTGCATCTCTTCGTCTTCTACAGCACCAGCTTCCTGGTGGCGCTCGAGATGCTGGTAGCCATCATTCCCGGCATCAGGTTCTTTTCGTTCATCTTCATCTACCTGGTCTACATCACGTTCAGCGGATCGGAGTCGTACGTCCGCGTGCCCCATTACAAGCGCTGGATGTTCGGCATCGTCTCCTTCCTCGTGATCTACTTTGTCCCCAAGCTCATCATCCACCTCCTGCAGAAGATGCAGGGATGACGGGCAGAAAGTGAGGGCAGACCATTCATCCCTTATGGCAAATAATAACAAGAATAAAGTCACCAAGACTGTCATCAATATCCGCAACAAGCGCGCGACGTTCGACTACGAACTGCTCGACACCTTCACTGCAGGCATCGTCCTGACAGGTACCGAGATCAAGTCGCTGCGTGCCGGCAAGGCGGGTCTGACCGACTCGTTCTGCATCTTCGACCGAGGCGAGCTCTGGGCCAAGAACGTCTACATCGCGGAGTACTTCTATGGCACCTACAATAACCACAACGCCCATCGTGACCGCAAGTTGCTGCTGACGCGTCGTGAGCTCCGGGGACTGCGCAACGACTCCAAGGAGCCCGGTCTGACCATCATCCCCATCCGCCTCTTCATCAACGAGCGCGGCCTTGCCAAGCTCGAGATCGCCCTCTGCAAGGGCAAGAAGGAGTACGACAAGCGCGATACCCTCCGCGACAAGGAGGATGCTCGCCTCATGGATCGTGCCCGCAAGGACCACGGCAAGTATTGACCCATGGATCAATATCCCTCACAGCTCTTGACCAATGCGGTCGAGGAGTTCTCGAAGTTGCCGGGCATCGGGCGCAAGACCGCCCTGCGCCTGGTGCTTCATCTGCTGCGCCAGGAGCCTGAGCGCGCCCAGCAGCTGGGCGACTCGCTGATCCGCCTCCGCCGTGAGGTGCGCTATTGCTGCTGCTGCCACAATATCAGCGACTCGGACCTCTGTCAGATCTGTGCCAACCCCAAGCGCGATGCCTCGACCATCTGCGTGGTCGAGAACGTCAAGGAGGTGATGGTCATCGAGGCGACGCACCAGTTCAATGGGCTCTATCACGTGCTCGGTGGTCTCATCTCGCCCATGGACGGCATCGGTCCCCAGCAGCTTCAGATCGACAGCCTCGTGGAGCGCATCCGTTCCTCCCGCCTCGGTGCCGATGATGCTTTCCGGCCCAGTGCTGACGATGCCGGACTCGGGGCTGCTGCCAGGGCGACATATGGCACCGACGCCACGGCACCCATCCGCGAAGTCATCCTCGCCCTCTCCACCACCATGGAGGGCGACACGACCAACTTCTACATCTTCCGCAAGCTCGCCCCCTTCACCGACCTCAAGGTGACCACCCTGGCACGTGGCGTCAGCGTGGGTGATGAGATAGAGTATGCCGACGAGGTCACCCTCGGGCGCTCCATCCTCAACCGCACCCTCTTCACCGACTCCTTCCAGACCCACTGATATCTAACCAACAACCATTAAAAAAATAACCCATCACTGATGCGCAGCATCATCCTCCTCTCCGCCCTTGCTCTGATGGCCACCGCGCAGGCACAGACTGCCCAGCAGGTCACCATCGGCGACAATATGAACTACGGCATCACCTACAGCCTCCCTCAGACCGCAGTCAGCCTCACCGTCCAGGCGCATTGCACTCAGGTGAAGGCGGGTCCCTTCGCCCCCTATGCCGAGAAGTACCTCGGCCTCAAGGATGTCCCCCAGGTCGACGAGACCCTCTATGGGGTCGACCAGATCACGCTCACTCCCGTGGCGCGTGCCGACTCGTCGCGCACCTACCACATCCAGTTCAGCGAGAAGGGCGCCCTGCCCACCTTCTACCTGACCGAAGCCGGTACCCTCTGGGCCATCAACCAGGCCCCCGAGCAGCCCTCGCAGCCCGTCGCCGCCGCCCCCGCCGCCTCTGCCAAGCTGACGCTGAAGCCCTCGGACGTCATGACCAGCGAGATGCTCAAGGCGGGCAGCAAGGCCAAGCAGGCCGAGCTCTGCGCTGAGGAGATCTTCAGCATCCGCGAGAGCCGTTCAGAGCTGATACGTGGTGAGGCGGACAATGTCCCCAACGACGGCAAGCAGCTCCAGCTGATGCTCGACAACCTCACCGCGCAGGAGGAGGCGCTCCTCTCGCTATTCGTCGGCACCACTACGACCACGCCGCTCATGCGCACCTTCGACTATGTGCCCGTGGCAGAGGTCGAGCGCGCCCTGGCGTTCCGCTTCTCGGCTGACCTCGGCTTCGTCGATGCTGACGACCTGGCGGGCGCACCCTACTACATTGCCATCACGCTGCTCGAGGACAACCGCATGTCGCCCATGGACCTCAAGGCACTCAAGAAGCTCGAGAAGGGCATCGCCTTCTGTGTGCCCGGCAAGGCGCACGTCCGCCTCTTCACCGCCAGCCAGACGCTCGTCGAGGGCGACCTTCAGATGGCGCAGTTCGGCCATGTCGAGCAGTTGCCTCAGGGACAGTTCACCGACAAGAAGCGCCCCTCGGCTGCCTCTTTCGCCCCCACCACCGGGTCGCTCCACCTCTTCGAGCAGACGCCTCAGCAATAAAAATCCGAGCAGACGCCTCAGCAATAAAAACCGAGCAGACGCCTCAGCCCTGAAAAAATAGCCCCTTCATGACGGTCACCACCACCCGTCGCTCCTATCTATGAAAAAATACTGGATTCCCCTCGTCGCCAGCCTTGCGCTGGCTTTTGCCCTCGGCCTCGGCTTCCTGCTGGGCGAGATTCGCATGTCGACTGCCGACCACGTCTACCAGTCCGACGACCAGACCTTCAACGACGACCTCTCGGGCAGCCTCTCCAGCAGTGAGGCATCCGCCAAGCTCGTCTACCTCTTCGACCTCCTGCGCGACCGCTACGTCGATACGCTCAACCTCCAGCAGCTCGTCGAGGATGCCATCCCCACCATCGTCGAGGAGCTCGACCCGCACTCCTCCTACATCCCTGCCGAGGACCTCTCGGAGGTCACTGAGCAGCTCGAGGGCTCGTTCAGTGGCGTCGGCATCCAGTTCAATATCCAGCAGGACACCGTTATGGTCATCCAGGTCATCTCGGGCGGCCCCTCCGAGAAGGTAGGCCTCCAGCCGGGCGACCGCATCGTCACGGTCAACGACTCGCTCTTCGTCGGCAAGAAGATCACCAACGACAGCGTCCTCCACACCCTCCGCGGTCCCAAGGACTCGACGGTCAAGCTGGGCATCCGCCGCGGCACGTCGTCCGACCTCCTGGAGTTCGAGGTCACCCGTGGCGACATCCCCGTCAACAGCGTCGTGGCGCAGTACATGGAGGGAGAGATCGGCTACATCAAGATTGACAACTTCGGGCGCAACACCTACGACGAGTTCTTCCAGGCGCTCGTCTCGCTGCGTGCGCGTGGTGCCAAGGGCTACCTGCTCGACTTCCGCGGCAACGGCGGCGGCTACATGGAAATCTGCTGCATGATGGCCAACGAGTTCCTGCGCGAAGGCCAGCTCATTGTCTATACCGAGGGTCGCACCCAGCTGCGACAGAACCACCAGGCCGATGGTCATGGCAGCTTCCAGCAGGAGCCCGTCGTCGTGCTCATCGACGAATGGTCGGCATCGGCATCGGAGATCTTCTCGGGCGCCATGCAGGACAACGACCGCGCCCAGATCGTGGGTCGCCGCTCGTTCGGCAAGGGCCTCGTGCAGCAGCAGTTCGACCTCTACGACGGTTCTGCCATCCGCCTCACCATAGCCCGCTATCACACCCCCTCGGGCCGTTGCATCCAGAAGCCTTACGAGCTCGGCGAGGGCGACGACTACCAGATGGACATCGTCAACCGCTACGAGCATGGCGAGTTCTACAGCCAGGACTCCATCCACGTCAACGACTCGCTGCAGTATCACACCATCGGCGGCCGCGTGGTCTATGGCGGTGGTGGCATCATGCCCGACGTATTCGTACCCAGCGACACCAGCTACGTCTCGGCCTACTACAACAAGTCCATCTCGCAGCTCTACTCGTTCGCCTTCCAGTACAGCGACCGCCATCGCGAGGAGGTAGCCACCTACAAGGACTTCGCATCGCTGCAGCGCCACCTCGAGTCGCTGCACCTGCTGCCACAGTTCATCGAGTTCGCAGCGCCCAAGATCGGCCGTCCCTCAGCCGGTGACCTGAAGCGCAGCGGCAAGGAGATGGAGCGCCTCATCATCGCCTACATCATGCGCCAATGCAAGGACGAGAACTACTTCTATCAGGAGTTCAACAGTTCCGACCCCACCTACTGGAAGGTCGTGGAGCTCCTCCTGAAGCAGCAATAACTCGTAAATCTGTAAATCGTCAAATCGTCAAATCGTCAAATTGTAAATTGTCAAATTTGTAAATTCCTCTCATGGACACCAAGCAGGAACTCCTCGACAAGCGCTATCTGCGCATGGCCGCCATCTGGGCCGAAAACTCCTACTGCAAGCGCCGCCAGGTAGGCTGCCTGCTCGTCAAGGACAAGATGATCATCAGCGATGGCTACAACGGCACGCCCACGGGCTTCGAGAACGACTGCGAGACCGAGGACAACCGCTCGAAGGCGTACGTGCTCCATGCCGAGGCCAATGCCATCACGAAGGTGGCCAAGTCGAGCAACTCCAGTGAAGGCTCGACCCTCTACGTCACCGACAGCCCCTGCATCGAGTGCTCCAAGCTCATCATCCAGGCGGGCATCCGCCGCGTCATCTATGCCCGTGAGTACCGCCTCACCGATGGCGTGGACCTCCTGCGTCGCGCCGGCATCGAGGTCATCTTCAAGCCTATCCCCGAGATTCCCGACACGCTCTAAGAAAGCTCGCACCGAGCAGAAAAACTTGCATTGCCTGTCTGCTCCCCCTCCTCAGGGCATGCCGGCAGCGAAATGCTGCCTCAGCGTCTGCTGGTCGTCGCCTCCCAGCATGCGTCGGCTGCAGTAGCGGCTCATCAGCTGCCTCAGCAGTTTCTCCTTGTCGCGATAGTAGCCATTGGCGAAGTAGACGGCGAGAATAGGCACCATGAAGAGCAGGAAGCACCCCAGCCCCGCCAGCATCTCGCCCCAGTCACCGTAGCCCCGATGGCTGGCTCGCGACATCATCAGGGGGACCACGCAGAGCAGCACCAGCGCCGTCGTCCCGATCATTCCCCAGCAGGTCTGCGACTTGAGCTCCGCCACCTGCTCCTGATAGCCCTCGGCCTCCAGATACTGCTCGAAGTCTTGGATCAATGCCTCGGCGCGTGCCTGGGCCAATGCCTCCTCGGCATGTGCTTGGGTCAATGCCTCCTCGGCGCATATCTGGGTCAATGACTCATCTTTCGGCATAGGAGATAGTTCACTCATTTTTGTTGTCTGTATCAATCTGAAAAACGCTTCTCCCATTCACTCCCCGTGGGAACGATTAGTCCATATCCCTCCATCTGTCTAATCTGCGTTCTCTCTCGTCACCGCAAATCTGTCCAAATCCCTCCAATCTGTTCAATCTGCGTTCCTCTCTCAAACGACGCTGCAAAGATACGAAAAAAATTGATATATCCAAATTTTCAAGCGATTATTTTCAATTTTTTTTCGAATTTTTTCGACGTGTCCGGTTGCCCAACGGACGTCAGTCAAAAGGAAGGGGGCCGTGGGAGAGGGACCCGGGGAGCGGGACTGTCCCACACCGGAATTGCGCCATCTTGGATGGCGCATTTTCGTGACCGGTGACAGTCCCCTTCCGACAAAATGCGCCATCTTAGGCTGGCGCATTTCGCCTTTATGGGACAGTTCCTCCTCCGACTTCGCCCTCTCTGACCAGAGTGTTTTCGGTCAACCGGACAGGTCGAATTTTCTTATGGTTCAGTGAGTGAGGGCTTTAGAGGAAAAGAAATTGACGAAGATGACAGCGGGGGCGTAAAGTGTAAAGCGTAAACTGGCGTTTTCGAAATCACATTTACATCCACCTTTCCTCCCAAGCATTCGTATAATCGTTATATTATAAATAACCTTATATTTTAAAGAAAATATTTATAATTCTAAAATATAATAATATGGATTGAATGATTTGGTAAGATGAATATTAATCTGAAAACGCGAGTTTACGCTTTACACTTTACGCCCTGATGGCTGGACGTCTATTCGAGAGTGTTCAAGCTACTTAGTTTGCTCTGGAGCACGCAGCGTTATTAGCACGTCTCCTTTATTCGAACCACTTGAAGCCCATGATCTGGCGCATCTCCTCGACGTTGCGGCGCACGATGTCGCGGGCACGCTCGGAGCCCTCGCGGCGCACGCGGTTCAGGTAGTCGGCGTCGGCGTAGATCTCCTCGTAGCGTTCGCGGATGGGGCGGGTCACCTTGAGCACGTCCTCGGCGATCTGCATCTTGAGGTCGCCATAGCGGATCGAGCAGTCGTTCCAGGCGGCGAGGAACTGGTCGTAGACCTCGGGCGCGCTGACCAGCTTGAGGAAGTAGAAGAGGTTCTGGATGGGCTCGTTCATCTCCGAGTTGGGCTCCGTGGGGGTCATGTCGGTGACAGCCTTCTTGAACTTCTTGATGACGTCCTTGTCCGAGTCGTTGATGTAGATGCAGTTGCCCTCCGACTTGCCCATCTTGCCCGAGCCGTCGAGTCCGGGTATCTTGATAGGCTCGCCCTTGGCCTCATAGGGGCGAGGCTCGACCATGAAGTCGGTCTTGTAGAAGTGGTTGAAGCGGTTGGCGAAGTTGCGCGCCATCTCGAGGTGCTGCAGCTGGTCCTTGCCGACGGGCACGAAGTTGGCCTTGTGCTGCAGGATGTCGGCAGCCATCAGGACGGGGTAGGTGAGGAGGCCGGCGTTGACGTTGTTGGGCTGCTTGCGAGCCTTGTCCTTGAACGAGACGGTCTTCTCGAGCTCGCCCAGGTAGGCGTGCATGTTCAGGAGGGTGTAGAATTCGCAGGTCTCAGGGACGTCGGACTGCACGTAGATGATGCACTTCTCGGGGTCCATGCCAGCGGCGAGGTACTCGGCGAGGATGGAGCGGACGTTGGGGTTGAGCACCGAGGGGTCGGGCTGGGTGGTGAGCGAGTGATAGTCGGCGATGAAGTAGCGGCAGTCGTAGTCGTTCTGCATCTCGACGAAGTTGCGCAGCGCGCCGTAGTAGTTTCCGAGGTGGAGGTGTCCGGTCGAGCGGATGCCTGAGAGGACGATGGGTTTCTGTTCCATATTCAAGGATATTGATTATTGATAGGTGTCAAAAAAAAGGAGAAATTGCGATTCTTTTTTTTGACCCTAATTATTTGACGTTCTTGAGTATCTGGTTGACGATGCTCTCGTTGCCGGCGGCGATGGAGATGCAGCGGTCCTCGCGGAAGGGGCGGATGATGCCGCCTGCCTCCTCGACGATGAGCTCGCCGGCGCAGACGTCCCACGGCTTGAGGTTGAGCTCCCAGTAGCCGTCGAGCCATCCGGCAGCCACCGAGCAGAGGTCGTAGGCAGCCGAGCCCATGCGGCGGATGCCGCGCAGCTGGGGCACCATGCGCACCACGTTGTCCAGGTTGTTGTCGGCGGTGGAGGTGGTGCCCTTGTCGTAGGGGAATCCGGTGGCGAGCACGCACTCGTCCAGGTTGTGCTTGCGGCTCACGTGGATGGTGCGGCCGTTGAGCTGCGCACCCTCGCCGCGCACGGCGGTGTAGAGCTCGTCGAGCTTGGGGCAATAGACCACGCCCACCTGGGTGAAGCCTCTGTAGCGCACACCTATCGACACGCAGAAGGCGGGCAGTCCCTGCGAGTAGTTGTTGGTGCCGTCCAGCGGGTCGACTACCCACTCCCAGTCCGAGCCCTCGTGCCGGTGCTGACCGGTCTCCTCGCCGAGGATGGAGTGGGTGGGGTAGGTCTGCGAGATCTTCTCGATGAGCATCTGTTCGCATGCCTTGTCGACTTCGGTGACGACGTCGTGGATGGAGCTCTTGGTCCCCATCTCGAGGTGGCGGCTGCGGAACTTCTCCATCTGCAGCTTGCCGGCTGCCATGGCCCAGTCGATGGCCCATTCGAGGATGATCTTGGGGTCCTCGGAGGCTTCGCGTCTGGTGAAGGGATTGGTCAGGTTCATGATTTTTTTTCGATATTTGGGCGCAAAGATAAGGAGTTTTTTCGGGATTACCAAATTTTCGGGGCGAAAAGTGGAGGTGGGGGGCGTTTTTTGACTCGTTTCGGGGCCGATGTGGGTCAAAGGAGGCTTTGGCACGCGTTCAGAAGGCTCGTCACAGGGGCTGGTCATGGCTTGACACGGGAGGGAAATGAATGCCGCGATATACATTATTTATAATGTGCGCGTGCGATAGACTCACCTCGGGGCAACTGGAGTCGCATGCAGCGCGGCATGACGAGGCGCGAGGACGGGCTGCGCGTCGCTGCTTGTAGCGAAGGCGCTGGACAATGCAGCGGGGACGTTTCTGCTGCGGTGGCGGCTTTTGCTCATCGTCTCTCGAACGCCCTGCCTCTCGGCACCAACTGCTCCGTCCGTTTCGTTGGCTCCCCTTTGCCTGCAGCGTCGGTCTCCGTCTCGTTTTTGGCCATGAGTTCTGCTTTCCCTTTTGACTATTTTTGCACCAAATGGACAAAAATAGTGTTAAACTCCCATTTTTCGTGTCGAATATTTGGTCAATCCGAAAAAAAATCGTATTTTTGCAGCCTATTACGTGAACACGTATAACTAAGTTCAAATATGTCCGACCGATATGATATACTTCAATCAATTTCACAAAGAGAAGACCGAACGCTGTCTGCAGAAGATGCAGGACTGGTTCAGGTCGCCCATGTCATTGGCAGAGCAGCTGCAAGCTGCCGAGCAGATGAAGCAGAATCTGGCACAGGCGCTGACAATGTAGCCGAATTGAACGAACGGGAACAGCGTGCTGCCGAAACCTGGGCCAAAAAGAATGGTTGCTGGCTACCGATTAGTGATGTATTCGATCTGGGCATTCCTGGTCCCTCCGGTAGCGAATCGGATACCTATCTTTCAGCCGATGGTTATGTTTATAAGCAGAATAATCTGCTGCATTGTGCTGGGAGCATTGTGGAGGCGCTCACCCGCTTCCTGTTGCATAATTTGATTTTCCCGGACACGTCTTATTCGTTCTTTGCATTCACCGGATTTGCTGGACGTAGTGTCTATCCTATAGTCCGCCAGCGTTATGTGCGTGATTCGAAACCAGCCACGCAGAATGAAATAGACTGCTATATGGCGGCTCTCGGTTTCGAAAAAATCGAGCGCGGCAAGTTCCAGAACGAGTATTTTGTCCTTTCAGATCTTTTGCCTAAGAATGCACTGAAGGACGAAACCGGAGATGTGTTCATTATCGATGCGGAGATAAAGGTTAGAAAATAATTGTCCTAAAACGATGCGCTCCACACAGCTGCGACATATCCATCGGGTGATGGTGCTGGTGAGCCTGCTGATGGCAGGTGCGGTGGGGTGTGCCCGGGCACAGTTCCGCGACATGACGGGCCTGCCCTGGTGTCCGCCACGCCCGACCGCCAGCGCCGCGAGCGACGTGGACGTGCTGGGACGCATCGACGCCGCCATCCAGGCAGGCGAGTGGCAGCAGGTCGTCGAGCAGCTCTACCCACAGGCCATCCAGCAGGGCTATCAGCGCAACGAGCGCCTCTACGACCAGACGCGCACCGCCCTGCGCCAGCTGCTGCAGCAGGAGGGCGGCGAGCGATGGAACAGCCAGATGCAGCACCTCTATGCGGCACGCTACGAGCAGCTGGGACGCACCCCCTACCAGTACGTCAATTGCCTCGACACCCGCGCCTGGTGCGACGAGCAGCTCCAGAACGAACAGGTGCTCTGCCTAGCCCAGCATCCCGACCAACTCGCCACCTGCCTCGACCTGGTGCGCTCGTTGGTCCAGAAGTCCGGTGGCCGCTGTGACCTTGCCCTGGTCACCCTGGGCATGTATGCGCCCTTGAACTGCGAGCATGCCCGCCATCCTGAGCGCACCGCCGAGTATCAGCCGCGCTATGCCGAGATACTGGCGTGCCTGCAGCAGACCGAGGCATTCATGACCACCCAGCACCCCACCGAATATCAGGAGCGTTACCGACCCCAGCAGGTGGCACTGCTGCGCGACGACTGCCTGCGACTGGAGCATGCGGGCAGCGGCGCCTCTCTGGCTGCGGCAGATGCATCGGAGTACCATGCCGAAGAGGAGGTCGCCGTCCGTGCCCGCCGCCTCTACGAAGAGGCCGTCGCTGCCAACCGTTCGCATCAGTATGCCGAGGCTTACCAGAAGGTGGGGCAGGTGCTGCAGCTCATGGACCTCGCCGAGGCTCACCATCTGAAGTGCACCATCCTGCAGAACGCCGCCAATGCCGCCACCGAGATGGACGACAAGGTCGCCTTCTGGTGCGCTGCCTACGAGGCGGGGCAGGGCTACGCCGACCGCCGCACCCTCAGCCAGCTGCTCTCGGCACTCCGCAGCCACCTCTTCATGTCGGGCCTCGCTGGCCGATACCACACCACGAGCCGCCCCATCCACCTGCGCCAGCATGTCTGGACAATGGAGCAGCTGAAGAAGATGGGTAATTGATAATTCTTAATTCATAATTGATAATTCATAATTGCCCCCCCCCGAGCAATTCATCCCCCTTTAAGGGGGAATGAGGGGGTCTCATAATTGCCCCCCGAGCAATTCATCCCCCTTAAAGGGGGAATGAGGGGGTCTCAAGATTGATGCGCCGACTGTTCTGCATATTAACCCTCGTGTTGACCCTGGCATCCGTGTCAGGCAGGAGCAGTGCGCAGACGCCCTACCGCTACTTCTCGCTCGGACGCCCGTGGGAGACGTGGACCTCGCGCCTCACGCTGAGCACCAGCCTCGCCGACTGGGCGCTGATGTCGCCCAACGTGGGCATCGACGTGGACCTCTTCCCGCCGCAGCGCATCAAGGCACAATCCATCTACCTGGGCCTCCGTGCAGGTGCCGACAGCCAGTACCGCCTCTGGCACCGCGACTATGACGGCTCGGACCTCGGCGTTCTGGGCGCGCAGCTGCAGTACCGCTGGCACTTCACCTTCCGTCGCCATCCCGAGCTCTACCGCGGCCGTTACTTCGCCGGTCCCTACTTCGATGCCTTGACCCGCTGGAAGCACACGGGCTTCGGCGTCGTGGCTGGCTACGACCTGCCCTTCATCAGCTTCAGCAACCGCCACTTCCTCGAAGTGCAACTCAGCGGACAGGGCGGTGTCAACCTCCTGTGGCGGCCCTACGGCGAGCTGCACCTCTCGTTGACCTACCGCACCACCAGCATCGCCGGCAAGTACTGGCAGCCCAACGTCGAGCGCTACGACCAGCACCGCGCCTACAACCTCCTGAGCATCGACCGCATGGACTCGCTGCGCGACGTCATCGAACAGCAGCCCGTCATCATCGAGGTGGCGAGCCTCCACGGCGACTCCACCCTGGCACGACCCGTCACCATCGAGACGGTGCGCCAGGCCTTCGGCCGCCAGTACCGCAGCCCCTGGCTCGTCGCCAGCCGCATCGACGAACTCTCCGACAATACCCCCTTGCCCCTCACCGTGCCCAGCGAACACTGCAATGCCCTGTACCGCATGGAGCTGCTGCGTGAGGACTACGACGGCGAGGTGGGCGAGCAGGACTACGTGCTGCCCTTCCGCGTCCGCATCGAGGGCTTCGACCAGGCCAACGAGCGCATGCTGAGCTACAACCGTGCCCTGCGCCGCGCCTTCGACGAGAGCCAGCGCCGTCTGCCTTCGCTCTACCTGCCGCCCGTCAGCGCCGAACAGATGGCAGAGCCTGCCACCCGCGAAGAGATCGTCGCCCTGCTCAACGAACATTGGCCCGACGGACAGCTGCGCCCCGAGGAGGTCACCGGCTACTACGTGCGCCGTGAGGGTGAGTTCGAACCCATCGAGCTCAGCCAGATGGACCGCCGCGGCACCTATGCCGTCAGCCTCCGCTTCCATCCGCAGGTCAGCGAGGACTGCGATTCTCTCGCCACCCGTTTCAACATCCTGCCCCTCATCGCCGACCGCGACCAGGAGATGTACGACCGCTTCCGCGCCCTCTACAACCAGCAGCAGATCTACGTCCCGCAGCCTTGGCGCAATGGCCAGGAGGAGCCCGTCACCGTGGACCGCCTCATCGATGCCATGGCAGAGGTGGGACTCACCGGCTACACTGCCGACCAGCTGCAACTCGCCGACTCGGTGCACTACGGCCGTAATGTCGCCACCGCCACCTTCGGCCGAGCCCTGCCGCAGCAGCTCTTCAACTTCGTCGTCGAGGACTCGCTCGGCCTCCAGCAGGGGGCATTGATCCATCATGCCCTCAGCGTCGGCCATGACTCGAAGCGCGCCGTCTGGAACTACAAGTATGCGGGCAACGATGCCCACGGTCCCCTGGTGGATGGCAGGCTCGATGGCGACGGCAAGCTGGTGGTCGACGACCCTGCCGCCCTGCTCAGCGCCGTCAGCCAGTATCTGGTGAATATCGACCCTGCCCTCAGCGGCCTCCGCATCGACCCCACGTGGGTGACCGACTGGCAGCTGACGGGTCTGCATCAGCTCCGCACGTCGAAGGACTCGCCCGAGGGCACGCAGTGGACGGTGCTGCAGTTCCGCTACCGCCTGCTCTACGAGGGCACACCGAGGGTGGCCACGGCAAGCGTGGCATACCGGGTTAGAGTTAAACGTTAAAAAGTTAAAGAGTTAAAAAGTTAAAGAGTTGTGGTGAAGCATATCATGAACCTACTGACGACGACGGTGCTCCTGCTGATGGCAGGGGGCATGCACCGTGCGCAGGCACAGGCGGTCGTGGTGCATACCAACGTGGCTCTCTGGGCCGCCGAGGCAGCCAACCTCGGCATCGACTTCACCATCAATGACTATATGACCGTGGGCGGCACCGCCATCGTCTCGATGGACGACAGCTGGGTCAAGGACGTCAATCTCAACGGCCTCCAGCTCGACCTTCGCTTCTGGCCCACGCGTCGTGTGCTGCAATCCTTCTTCGTCGGTCCGCAGCTGGGCCTCTACCACTACCGCATGGACGAGCCAGCCTCCACGCCCCGCCACACCGCCCTCACCGCCGGACTCGAGTTTGGCTATGGGTGGATGCTGTCGCGCCACTGGAACCTCGACCTGTCGTATGGCGCCGGCTACCTCTTCTGGGCCGACCCTTCGGCGCATAACCGCTTCACAATGACCAGTCTTGGAATCAATTTGTCGTATGTATTCTAAGTTCATGCTTCGCCTCATCCTCTCTCTCGTGCTCCTGCTGACGGCAGGGGAGGCGGCGCGTGCGCAGTACGAGTCGTTGCCCCTGGTTATCCTCAATGCCGACGGCCACAACCTCACCGACGACCTGGGTCATGCCTGGGATCCTGAGGACGGTGTCTGGACCACGTCCGCACGCTCCCTGAGCCTGCGCGACGACCTGGAGGTCTTCGTCACCAACGAGGTCTGCGCCGACAGCATCGTGGCATGGAGCCGCGCCGGCGGCAGCCGTGCCCAGGCATTGGTCAACGGTTTTGCCAATGAATACCGCCAGCGTGGCTGGATGCTGACCCGCCATGGCGAGACCTACAACCTCCAGGACGTCAACCCCATCGCCGAGGCCATCTACCAGCAGTACGGCTGGATCGTCGACCACTGGTGCCGCGAGACGGGCGATCCGCGCGGCATCTACTCCGTGGCGCTCGTGCTGCATCCCCGCCAGTCGAACAAGTACGAGCTCGTGGTCCTCACCGAGAAGGTGACCAAGTACGACGGCGAGGACGAGCGCTGCCCCCTCTACTACAAGAACCGCGTCGTGCTCGCCAACGTCGACAAGGTGCACCACGTCACCACCTTCCGCCGCCAGCGTCAGGCGCAGGCGACCAGCGACGGCAACTGGCTGACCTTCGACGAGCACTTCCACATCCAGGGTCGTCCCAGCCAGCGGCTCGTCGTGGAGCGTCTCATCGACGCCTGCACCTTCGACGAGGACTACGACCGCCTCGACAACCGCCTGGATGGCAACCCCATGGCGCAGAGCCTCAACCGCCAGCTGATGGACCATCACGGCCCGCTGCAGGACACCACCTACGTCCAGACGCCGATGGTCTTCGCCGGCCACCGCTTCCTCCAGACGCGCGACCGCCAGATGCGCTGGGACCTCCGTCGCGACACCCTCGACCATTACCGCCGCCTCACGCAGCAGACCTTTGATGCGGACGGACGCTGGGTGGAGTGGCAGGACCAGTCCTCCGACACCATCTGCTACCTCATCCCTGCCCCCCTGTGGCGACAGCTGCAGCGCTACGCGAGCTTCGATGCCCTGCGTCGCGAACTCTGTGCCGCTGACCCGTCGTTGCCCCTCACCACCACCGCTGCCGACACCGCCCAGAGCTACACCGTGCAGACCCGCATCGAGCTCTACCAGCGCTTCAGCGACTACATCGAGCGTGGCCACCAGATGGCCGACCAGCAGGCGATAGCCAGCGAGTCCGAACTGCGCGACGGCTACGTCAGTCGCACCAACGGCATGGACGTCTACCCCCTGCGTCAGGAGACGCGCCGCGTGCGCATTGACCATGGTTACGGCCATCAGCGCGAGGGCGAGGACTATCCGCTGGAGCTCTATACGTTCGGCATCGACACCACCCTGCACTACCGCTGGCAGATGCCCGATGCCCGCCGCTTCTACCAGCTCCGCCACATCAACTATCTGCAGGACTTCACGCATGCCGACACCACCCACACCGACGAGTGCAGCTGTCAGCGCCAGATGCCGCTGCAGTTCCTCATGGTGTCGTCGCGCCCCGCCACCTTCGACTGTCCGCCCCGCCGCCATGCCGCCACCGACGACGTGGTCACCTTCCGCCCCCGTGAACGCGGTGAGCCGATGGATGCCACCTATCAGCTCTCGCTCTCGTTCGACCTCGGTCAGACGCGCATCGACCTCGACCGCGACAGCAACCGCCTGCAGCTGGAGCGTGTCGTCCACAAGGCCTATGAGATCACCCACGACGAGGTGCAGCAGACCATCCAGCGCGTCACCATCACCGGCATCTCTTCGCCTGAGGGTGTGCGTCTCTACAACCAGAAGCTCTCGCACGGCCGCAGCCAGTCATTGGCCCGCCTGCTGCACGATATGGGTGGCGACGACCTGCGTTCGGCACGCTTCGACATTGCCCCTGACTCCATCGCCCCCTGGAGTGCCGTTGCCGACGTCATCGACGAGTTCTATCCCGCTTACTACGAGACCTCCGACCGCATCCGCAGCGTAGTGGCTGGCGAGGACCCGGCATTGACCCAGCAGCAACAGCGCCGCCTGGGCTACCGCGAGGGCAACGATCCCGTGATGGCGGATGCACTGGCTCTGCTGCGCAAGGCTCAGGTGAGTTTCACCTACAAGGTGCTCTTCGAGACGCCTGTCGAGCAGATCATCCAGCGGTTCCGCGAGGGGGGCGACCCTGCACGCTGGACACCTTATTATTATTACGTGCTGCTCCAGGCGCCACAGCTCACGGACCAGGAACACCTCGAGGTGGCACGTCAGCTGCTCCGGGTGCGCCAGTCGGAGGTGCGTCGCTTCAGCCGCGACATGCATCCTACCGACAGCTATGGCCTCGTCCTGCCCATGGCTGCCAACCTCCTCGCCGAAGAGGCAATGCGCGAGGGCCGATACGACCGCTCGATCCTGGCACCCTTCATCAATGAACGCATTGGCCAGGGCAACATCGCCTGCTATATGGAGCATGATGAGGAGACGCCCGTCAAGTTCATCAACCTCGACGTGGTGCTCTACAACCAGATTCTGATGCTCTGCGGCGTCGGCACGGATGAGGCGATGCTGGAGGCCTACGAACTGGTCGACGTGCTGCAGAACACGCAGACCATGTCGGCTCAGTTCCGCCACACCTATCACCCCGAATGGATGGAGCTGCTGCTCGACAGCCACAACGGCGGCTTCCTCAGCGATCCTGCCAAGGCGGAGCAGGTCAAGCGCACCAACGTCTGCAACCTTTACGTCGTCAACCTCGCCCAGATCTATCAGCAGACCGGCGGCGAACTGACCGACATCCTCGCGCACCCCGAGAGCGAACAGCTCATCGAGCAGTGCGCCGACAGCCTCGCCTCGCTGCAGCGCCAGATGGAGGAGCAGCCGGCCGCCCTCTACTTCACTGCCGTCACCGAGGCATGGTCGGCGCTGAGCATCGGCAGCGGCGAGCGCAATGCCCACTTCGACCGCGCCATCGATGCCCTCTGCCAGCTCTTTGCCAAGGAGGCCGAGCCCACCTACATCGAACGTCTGCAGGGCGACAGCTACCTGCGTGGCGTCTATCGCGATGCACGTGCCAGCCGTCACGGCATGGACCTCTATCTGGAGGCGGTCGAGGCATACATCCGTCGGACGGTGGCGCTGTGACAACTGTGACAATTGTGACAGTTATTTTTCGCGCCCCTCTTTTGAACACCCATTGACCCGAAGTTATTGACCCGAAGTTATTGACCCGAAGTTATTGACCCGAACCCTTTGATCACCCATTGACCCCAATGTCGAACCAGAACAGATCCCTATCGAGCCTCCTGCTGAGGCTGACCCTGCTGCTCGGACTGCTGTCCGAGGGTGGGACTGTGCTCGCTCTGACCGACGCTGTCGTGGTGGAGCCTGAGACTCCGGGGCAAGCTTCCGACCAGCGACCCTTTCGAGTCACCGACTTCATGATGGCGGGGCACTATCGGCATCCTTCGGTCGATGCCTTCGCATTGCCTCATTGGTACAACGGGCTGAGCCTTTCGGCCTACTGGGACCCCAAGTACCTCAACTTCCAGTCCGCCCCCCGTGAGTGGGAGCTCAACAGCTTCGGCATCGCATTGACCAAGGACTTCAACGACCACGATGCCTGGCGCTTGGGCTTCAATTACCGTCCCGGACGGATGGAGGGCACCATCGACTACCAATGGAACCTCACCAACTTCTACCTCGGCTACGACGCCAGCCGCCGCTGGGAGTGGCTCGCGACGGTGGGACTCTCGGCAGGCGCCCTCGACTGGAATGACGAGGGCTATCACCGCTTCTTCTATGGCGGACAGGTGGGCGTGCAGCTGCGCCATCACCTGTCGCCCTACGTGAGCCTCTACGTCGAGCCGCAGTACAAGGCTTCGTCGCCGCTCTATGACCTGCGCTACGAGACGGGCAACTACGTCGACGACGGACTGGCGCTGCAGGTGGGCCTCATCACGCGGCTCACGTCGCCCTATCGCCACGACGTCTATGGCAAGGGGGCGCACGGCGCGCTGACGGCACTGGGACATGGTTCGGCCGCGGCTGCTTCGTCGCTGGGACATGGCATCGTATCGGCTGGCAGCTGGCTTGGGCGCAGCTTCGTCCGCATGGGCCACTGCATCGGTCATGAGCAATGGTATGCACAGCTGCTGGGCGGCGTGCAGGTGAGCTCGCCCGAACTGACAGTGAGCGACCTGCGCCTCTATCCCGCCACCTTCGAGATGAACCTCGGCCGCAGGCTCAACCGCTTCCTGGCATTGCAGATGGGCCTCTACCAGGAGCGTGTGCGCTTTGCCCAACAGACCACCACCGAGGAGTCGTTCGGCGTGCAGATGGAGGGCGTCATGGACCTGCTGGGGATCTTCGGCCCCAAGGCGGAACAGAGGGGCTGGGCATGGACGGTGAGCGGCGGCCTCGACGTGGGCCGTCTCGAGACGTGGGACCACTTCGACACCCGCTATTGGGGCAAGACCTCCTGGACCTTTGCCTCGCAGCTGCGCCGTCGGCTGAGCGGGTCACTGTGGCTCGTGGGACAGGCACGAATGCAGCGCAAGCCCGTCGAGGGCGACCACCGTCAGTTCTTCGCACTGCTGGGCGTGCATTATCAGGCCAGCAGCCATCACTCGCCTTCGGTGCGTCCCGTCGCTGCAGGTGACCACGGTCTCTGGATCGCTGCCGCCGATGGCTGGTGGAATGCCCACTATAACGTCTGGGACCTCGCCCTCGGCTACGACTTCACGCCCATCCATGGTGTCCGCCTCGACTATGCCCATGGCCACACGCGGGTGCCGGTGGAGTTCAGTCACAACACGCACCTGCACGAGATGGGCTTCGACTATGTGCTCAATCTCACCAACGCCGTCTGCGGCTACGTGCCCGAGCGCCGCTTCAGTGCCAAGCTCTTTGCCGGTCCGATGCTGACCGTGCACCGGCGCGTCGATGACAGCGCGTTGACCCATGCACGCACCTACCTTGGCCTGGAGGGTGGCGGCATCACTGAGGTGCGGCTGTCGCGCCGCTTCTCGCTCTTCGCCGAGCAGCGATTCAGCGTCATGGCGTACGACTCGTACTTCTATTCCAACCGTGTCCGCTACTGGAACTCCCTGGGACTCGTGGGCCTGAAGCTGCACCTGTGACGAATGTCATTGGCTTATATTACGACTACTTTTCGCACATTATTAATAGCATCATTTTTAGATTTCTGTAAACAGTATGATAGAGCTGATTTATCCTGACAAGAAAGACCGACTTGAGATGTTCCCGCTGATTGATGAGGAGGGTCACGTAGTGGGACGTGCCACCCGCGCCTATTGCCACGGCGGGTCGATGGCATTGCACCCTGTGGTCCATCTGCACATCACCGACCTGCAGGGACGCGTGTATCTGCAGAAGCGCTCCATGAAGAAGGACATCGCCCCCGGCCTGTGGGACACTTCGGTGGGCGGTCATGTGGACTTCGGCGAGTCGCTCGAGGAGGCGGTCAGGCGTGAGGCACACGAGGAGCTGGGGCTGATCTTCCGCAACGAGCCACGCTACCTCTTCCAGTACGTCTGGCAGTCGTCGCGCGAACGCGAACTGGTCACCGCCTTCCACATCGTCTATACCGGCCGATTGACCCCTGATCATGAGGAGGTCGACGAGGGTCGCTTCTGGACGCTCGACGAACTGCGCCAGCAGCTCGGCAAGGGGGTCTTCACCGAGCAGTTCGAGCGCGAGGAGTTCCGCCACCTGATCGGGACGCTGTGCCTGTGAGGTCCGTCGCTCATTCTTCGTCTCATTTTGGACGAGGGTCATTGATTCGCTCCTTTTGGAGAAGGAGCTTTGATGCGCCCTTTCCCATTGATTGACCAATATTGGACAATAATCGACTAAGTATCGTGCCAAAGACAGTAAAATACTATACGTTGGGCTGTCGCCTCAACTTCGCCGAGACGTCGACCCTTGCCTACCGCCTCCAGCAGCTCGGCTTCGAGAAGGCAGACGACAGGCGCGGCGAGGCTCCCGTGCCCGCCGACCTCATCGTGGTCAACACCTGCGCCGTCACCGAGCAGGCAACCGCCAAGAGCCGCCAGCAGATCAATAAGCTGGTGGCTGACAACCCGTCGGCTTACGTGGTGGTGACCGGCTGCTATGCGCAGATTGAGCCCGAGCGACTTGCCGAACGCGTCCATGGCATCGACGTCATCGTCGGCACGGAGTTCAAGGGCGACAATATCCTCTCGCTGTTGGGTGACCTTACCAAGCGCCCCGAGACGCTCATCTACAGCACGACCTACCGCGACATCCACACCTTCCATGGCGGCTGTTCGGCTGACGACCGCACGCGCCACTTCCTGAAGGTGCAGGACGGCTGCGATTACTTCTGTACCTATTGCACCATCCCATTGGCACGTGGCCGCTCACGCAGTGCCACCATCAGCGAGCTCGTCCAGCAGGCTCGTGACGTCGTCGCCAAGGGTGGTCGCGAGATAGTCCTCACCGGTGTCAACATCGGCGACTTCGGCAGGCATCCTGCTGACCTTGGTGCCCCAAAGACCGCTGATACCGTCCAGGGAGGCGGTTTGGACATGGGGCGGGAGACCTTCTTCGACCTCTGCCGCGCCCTCGATGAGGTGGAGGGTGTGGAGCGCTATCGCATCGGCAGCATCGAACCCAATCTGCTCACTGACGAGATGATCCGATGGATTGCCACTGAGAGCCGTCGCTTCGCTCCGCACTTCCACATTCCGCTGCAGGCAGGTTCGGACGAGGTGCTGCGACTGATGCGCCGCCGCTACGACACGGCACTCTTCGCCCACAAGATTCAGTTGATCAAGGAGCTGATGCCTGATGCCTTCATCGGCGTGGATGTGATGGCAGGCATGCGCGGCGAGACTGCCGAGCTCTTCGAGCGGAGCCATGACTTCCTGTCGACGCTGCCTGTCAGCCAGCTCCATCCATTCACCTACAGCGAACGCAACGGCACCCGTGCCCTCGACATCAAGCCCATCATCCCTACGCCCGAGCGGCATGAACGCACCGCCCGCCTCGTGGCGCTCAGCGACCAGAAACTTCGCGACTTCTATCGCCAGCAGATGGGCACCCGTCACCGCGTCCTCTGGGAGCAGCCACCCCTCCTCAAGTCGGGCGAGTATGCCCCGATGCATGGCTTCACCGAAAACTACATCCGCTGCCAGCGCCCCTACGACCCCCAGCTCGTCAACGTCTGCCAGGAGGTCACCCTCGGCAACGACCTGCTGGAGACCAATCAGGGTCCGGCATTGACCGTCGTCTGACCGTCGTCATGTCTGAGGAGTCTATGC
>R14__coassemble_693_pt1 | contig 21133 bp, 20 predicted proteins | sample R14__metabat2_high_PE_017 | metagenome-assembled genome bin R14 | reverse complement strand
ATACCAGTAATACAATAAGCAGAAAAGAACCAACTTATTTTTTACTTATCACTTATTGTGTGCTTACCAAAACCTGCGCCACCCGAAGCGGGGACGATGCCGCGCATACTGCAGGTCGTACTGATGACGATAGGCCTCACGCTCGAACGAAATGGAGAAGTAGGCACGCAGCCAACTGCGCGTCTGGATGAGGCGCACACACCATTCGAGGAGGTAGAGCACGTAGAAGCCCACCCACAGCAGTTCGCGCTGCTGGAGGGTGTGGATGTACTCGTGGTTGCGATCGACGATGCTGAGCTCCCGCTTGGCGAAGATGATGCCAAAGAGGTTGATTGCGGTCATGCCACGCCCCAGGGGCAATATGCGGTTGCGGATAATCTTCATGTATGGGGGATGGGTCTCATGAACGGGGAATGAGTCTCATGAATTGTGGATGAGACGCCAGGCGATGGACCCCGGTGCCGGACTCAAGGGGCAGTTGTCACGATCGAACCAGCGAGCCTCGGCTATCTCGTCGGCCTGAAGCTTGAGCGTGCCGCCTGCCATCCGGCAGGTGAAGCCCAGCATGAGCTGCGAGGGGAAGGGCCACGACTGCGAACCGAAGTAGCGGATGTCGCGCACCTCGAGTCCGGTCTCCTCCCTCACCTCACGGGCCACGGCATGCTCGACCGACTCGCCTGCCTCGATGAAGCCAGCGATGCAGGCGTAGATGTTCTGGTTGCGCTGTACGTGCTTGGCGAGCAGTATCTTGCCGTCCTCACGACTGACGACGGTGATGATGCAGGGCTCGATGCGGGGGAAGATGAGCCTGCCGCAGTGAGGACACTGACGGGCGGTGAGTGTGGGATGCTCCTCGAGCTCGGTGCCGCACGTGCCGCAGTAGCGCGTCATGCGGCGCCATTCGGCCAATGCCTTGGCTCGCGACAGGCGCAGCACCTCGGCCTCCTCCTCGACGGCGAACGACTCGCGGATGGAGCGCATCGCATACCCTTCGGGCAACCCTTCCCGTGTCGTCATGCCCAGCACGCAGATGCCGGTCTCCCGTTCTTCGAAGAGGTCGCTGCCCTCCATGTCGGTCGAGGCGGCTATCTGATGGAGGTCGTCGAGGGTCAAAGGGGCGCCGTCGAGCCTCAAGACACGCTCGCGTCCCAGCACTGCATAGCAGCGGCAGAGGGTCGCAGTTGGATTGTTCTGTAATGCCATGGCTATTGTGATATTCTGTTCCTTCTTTGCTTGGAGAATCTGTTCTTTTTTGCGGCGCAAAGATAGCAACATTTTGCGATTTTTCCAAATTCTGAAGCGGAAATTTTGCCTCTTCCCATCTTTCGGACCGCTTTTGATACCTATGTGACCTCCGAGATAAGACGAATCGTGCCATTCGTTGACAACTTCAGTTGACAAACATTGGCCGAAAAACAGAAAATCGGCGCTGGACTGGAAATTTCTGTCCCCGAAATCGACAACAATTCGGAAGAAGTGCGTATCTTTGCACCATCGAACATCAAAGGGGTGCCCTACCAAGGGCTGAGATTATACCCTCGAACCTGATGCAGCCAGTACTGCCGTAGGGATTGAGTCGCATATTTTCACGTTAACAAGGACTATGAGTGGTCTGGGTGTTCGCATCCAGGCTTTTTTTGTGCGTTTGCACAAAAAGACGATAGACGCAATAGATAAAAATAGACATAATAATAGTAATTGGCATAACAAATGAAAGTGACCATCAACAACCAGCCGACCGAAACCGCTGCCTGCGACCTCAGCGAACTGGCAGCCGAGTTGGCATTGCCCGCCCGAGGCGTGGCAGTGGCAGTACAGAACCGCATGATACCACGCACCGAGTGGGCCACCACGCCTCTCGCCGAGGGCATCAGCATCGTCATCATCAAGGCCGCCTGCGGCGGATAATGTCATGGGTAGGATCGACCTCGAGAAGGTGCGGATGCAGTTCATCTCGCACTTCACCGACCGCTATTCGTATCTCGACAGCATCCGCATGGCTCTGGACGGAGGTTGCCGCTGGGTGCAGCTCCGCATGAAGGGGGCTACTGACGACGACGTGCTACGCATTGCCCCCGAAGTGAAGCGGCTGTGCGAGCCTTACGGCGCCACCTTCATCCTCGACGACCGCGTCCACCTCGTCGCTCCGACGGGTGCCGACGGCGTGCATCTGGGCAAGAAGGACATGCCCATCCGCGAGGCACGTCGCCTGCTGGGCGAGGACTGCATCATCGGCGGCACGGCCAACACTTTCAGCGACGTGCAGCAGCACCGGGCGTCGAGTGCCGACTACATCGGCTACGGTCCCTTCCGCTTCACGACGACCAAGCAGGGCCTTGCTCCCGTGTTGGGCCTGGAGGGCTATCGCCGTGTCGTCAGCCAGATGAGGGAGGCAGGCATCGACCTGCCCATCGTTGCCATTGGCGGCATCACTGCCGGCGACATCCCCGACATACTGCAGACCGGCGTGACGGGCATCGCCCTGAGCGGCTCCGTGCTCCGTGCCGACGATCCTGTGGCTGAGATGCAGAGACTCCTGGAGATTCTCAGAAAGGAGCTAAGGAGTTAACTCCTTAACTTCTTGAATCTCCCTAACTTCTTCTATCTTCTTGTATATTCTATACATAAAACTTCCATCATACAATGAGCAAACTTGTAATAGCAGGACGTGAGTTCAACTCACGCCTCTTCCTGGGAACAGGCAAATTCAACAACAACGAACTCATGGCACGTGCCATCCAGGCCTCGCAGACCGAGATGGTGACCGTAGCCATGAAGCGCATCGAACTGGGCGACAAGCAGGACCAGCTGCTCACCCACATCACCCAGAACCCCAACATCCAGCTGCTGCCCAACACGAGCGGTGTGCGCAATGCCGAAGAGGCGGTCTTCGCCGCCCAGATGGCACGCGAGGCTTTCGGCACCAACTGGCTGAAGCTCGAAATCCATCCCGATCCTCGCTACCTTCTGCCCGACTCCATCGAGACGCTGAAGGCCACTGAGGAACTCGTCAAGCTGGGCTTCGTCGTTCTGCCCTACTGTCAGGCCGACCCGACGCTCTGCAAGCATCTGGAGGAGGCCGGTGCAGCCACCGTCATGCCCCTGGCTGCCCCCATCGGCACCAACAAGGGCCTCCGCATGAAGGACTTCCTGCAGATCATCATCGAGCAGGCCACCGTGCCCGTCGTCGTCGATGCTGGCCTCGGCGCTCCCAGCCATGCTGCCGAAGCCATGGAGATGGGTGCCGACTGCTGCCTGGTCAACACCGCCATCGCCGTGGCTGGCGATCCCGTGCAGATGGCCGATGCGTTCCGTCAGGCGGTCATCGCTGGCCGTCAGGCCTACGAGGCTGGCCTGGGTGCCGTGGCTGACTGCGCCGAGGCTTCCAGCCCACTCACGGCGTTCCTCAATTAAATCCAACGGTGAGGGATTTTCGGACACCCCATTATCCTCTCCCCCATCCATATTGTCAAACAAATAAATAACAGTAAGCTAACAAATGCCACAAGACAACCAAGCCTACGCCAAAAGGGAAAAAGCATACATGCAGGGGCGTCTCTTTCCCGACATCAAGGTAGGCATGACCAAAGTGAATCTCACCCCCACTGTGACCCGCGACGCTGACGGTGTACCTCACACCGAAACCAACGCTCCCGTCTACATCTACGACACCAGCGGACCCTTCTCCGACCCTTCGATCGAAGTAGACCTCCGGAAAGGATTGCCCCGAATGCGTGAACCGTGGATCGTCGGACGCGGCGACACTGAGCAGCTCACCGAAGTGACCAGCGAGTATGGCAAGGAGCGCCTCGCCGACCACTCGCTCGACCAGCTCCGCTTCGAGCACATCCAGCTGCCACGCCGTGCCCGTCAGGGTCAATGCATCACCCAGATGGCCTACGCCAAGGCGGGCATCATCACGCCCGAAATGGAGTACGTCGCCATCCGTGAGAACATGAACTGCGAGGCGCTGGGCATCCAGACCCACATCACCCCCGAGTTCGTACGCGATGAGATAGCACGCGGCCGTGCCGTACTCCCTGCCAACATCAACCACCCGGAGAGCGAACCGATGATCATCGGCCGCAACTTCCTGGTCAAGATCAACACCAACATCGGCAATTCCGCCACCACCTCGTCCATCGAGGAGGAGGTCGACAAGGCCGTCTGGAGCTGCAAGTGGGGAGGCGATACCCTGATGGACCTGTCGACAGGAGCCAACATCCACGAGACCCGCGAATGGATCGTGCGCAACTGTCCGGTGCCCGTAGGCACGGTGCCTATCTATCAGGCGCTCGAGAAGGTGCATGGCCGCGTGGAGGACCTCACGTGGGAAGTCTATCGCGACACGCTCATCGAGCAGTGCGAACAGGGTGTGGACTACTTCACCATACATGCCGGCATCCGTCGGCAGAACGTCCACCTGGCCGACAGCCGTCTGTGTGGCATCGTCTCGCGCGGTGGCAGCATCATGTCCAAGTGGTGCCTCATCCACGACCGTGAGTCGTTCCTCTACGAGCATTTCGACGACATCTGCGACATCGTGGCGCAGTACGACACCGCCCTCTCCCTGGGCGATGGCCTGCGTCCCGGCTGCACTGCCGATGCCAACGACGCTGCCCAGTTCGCCGAACTCGACACGATGGGCGAACTGGTCACCCGCGCCTGGGCCAAGAACGTGCAGGCCTTCATCGAGGGTCCCGGCCACGTGCCGATGCAGAAGATCCGCGAGAACATGGACCGTCAGCTCGACCATTGCCACGAGGCGCCCTTCTACACCCTCGGCCCCATCGTCACCGACATTGCCCCAGGCTACGACCACATCACCTCCGCCATCGGCGGTGCGCAGATTGCCTGGTTCGGCACGGCCATGCTCTGCTACGTCACGCCGAAGGAGCACCTGGCATTGCCCAACAAGGAGGACGTCCGCGTGGGCGTGGTAACCTACAAGATCGCCGCCCATGCTGCCGACCTGGCCAAGGGTCATCCAGGTGCCACCATCCGCGACAATGCGCTGTCGAAGGCTCGCTTCGACTTCCGCTGGCGCGACCAGTTCCACCTCTCGCTCGACCCCGAGCGTGCGCTGCAGTACTTCGAGGAAGCGGGCCACACCGACGGCGAATACTGCACGATGTGCGGTCCTGACTTCTGCGCCGCCAAGCTGACGCACGACCTGCGTAAACTGAAGTGACAATGGACAATCGATATGCCCGACAGACGATGCTGCCTGAGATAGGACCTCAGGGGCAACAACTGCTCAGTCAGGCGCGTGTCCTGATAGTGGGCGTGGGTGGCTTAGGCTCTCCCATTGCCCTCTATCTGGCAGGCGCTGGTGTGGGCACGCTGGGACTGGTGGACGACGACGTGGTGAGCCTCAGCAACCTGCAGCGGCAGGTGCTCTATGAGGAGGACCAGGTGGGGCAGCCGAAGGCACTCTGTGCCCGCGACCGCCTGCTGCGGCTCAACTCGGAGATCCGGGTCAATGCTTACCCAGAGCGACTCACTGCCGACAATGCGCTCGCCCTCATCGCCGACTACGACATCGTGGTGGATGGCACCGACAACTACGAGGTGCGCTATGTCATGAGCGACGTCTGCGCCACGCTGGGCAAGCCCTACGTCTATGGCGCCATCGTCGGGCTGGAGGGGCAGGTGGCAGTGCTTTGTCAAGGCAATGCCACCTACCGCTCGCTCTTTCCCCTCGACGAAGGGGCTGCTCCCCCACCCCATTCGGGTCATGAGGTGGTCGGGGTGACGCCTGCGGTGGTGGGCAGTGTCGAGGCTTCGCAGGTTCTGCAGCTGATCTGTCACTACGGCGAGCCGCTCATCGACCGCCTCTGGACCATTGACCTGCGCACACTGCAGACACAGAACTTTCAGATTTGACGATTTGGCAATTTGACGATTTACAATTGTCGGTCACGTCGAATTATAAATTCCCAGGGTTCCCGGAACCGGAGGTAATGTAAATTGTAAATGGTCAAATCGTAAATTGTCAAATTGTAAATAACTTGTGTGTCCGGAGGTAAATTGTAAATTGTCAAATTGTAAATAACTTGTGTGTCCGGAGGTAAATTGTAAATTGTAAATTGTCAAATTGTAAATTACACGATGTTTTCAGAAGAACTACAGAAAATCAGTTGGGATGAGACCACAGAGCGCATTGCTCAGATGACCGAGATGGACGTACGCCGTGCCCTTGCCAAGGAGCACTGCGACGTCAATGACTTCATGGCGCTGCTGTCGCCTGCTGCCGAGCCTTACCTCGAACAGATGGCACGCCTGTCGCGCAAGTACACCGAGGAGCGCTTCGGCCGCACCATGTCGATGTTCATTCCCCTCTACATCACCAACTCGTGCTCCAACTCGTGCGTCTACTGCGGCTTCCATCGCGAGAACCCCATGGCACGCACCATCCTCACTCCCGAGCAGATAGAAGATGAGTATCGCGCCATCAAGAAGCTGGCTCCCTTCGAGAACATCCTGCTCGTGACGGGCGAGAACCCAGCCAAAGCGGGCGTGCCCTATCTGGCCAAGGCCATCGACATTGCCAAGAAGTACTTCTCGAACATCAAGATCGAGGTGATGCCGCTGAAGGCGGAGGAGTACAAGGAGCTGACGACGCACGGCCTGAATGGCGTGATCTGCTTCCAGGAGACCTACCATCGCGAGAACTACAAGCTCTATCATCCACGCGGCATGAAGTCGCTCTTCGAGTGGCGCTGCGACGGCTTCGACCGCATGGGTCAGGCGGGTGTCCACAGCATCGGCATGGGCGTGCTCATCGGCCTCGAGAAAGAGTGGCGCACCGACGTGACGATGATGGCCTATCATCTGCGCTACCTGCAGAAGCACTACTGGAGGACCAAGTACTCGGTCAACTTCCCCCGCATGCGCCCTGCCCAGAATGAGGGCTTCCAGCCCAACTGCTTCATGACTGACCGCGAGCTGGCACAGGCCACCTTCGCCATGCGCATCTTCGACCACGACGTCGACATCTCCTACTCCACCCGCGAGCCTGCCTACATCCGCGACAACATGTGCACCCTCGGCGTGACCACCATGTCTGCGCAGTCGAAGGTCAATCCCGGCGGCTACTACACCTACCCACAGGCGCTCGAGCAATTCACTGTCTCGGACGAACGCACCGCTACGGTGATCAATCAGCGACTGAAGGAACTGGGGCGCGAGCCTGTCTGGAAGGACTGGGATGCCTCGTTCGACCTCTTCATGAACAATTGATAATTGACAATTGACACAAGTTCCGCAAGTCCTATTTGCGAAACTTGTGTAACCAATAACTGATAACTACTACCTTTGCCTAAACAGCAAATGCAACTCATCGTCATCACCCGACCCGACATATACGAAGGAGAGACGACCCTAGTGGACCGTCTCTTCCGTTTGGGCATGCCCCGTCTGCATCTACGCAAGCCTCAGGCAAGCCGTGAGGAACTGGCGGCATGGATCGAGCAGGTCGATGCCCCGTTCCGCAGCCGCATCGTGCTGCACGATCATCACCCACTGGCACGAGACTACCACCTCGGAGGCATTCACCTCAACAGCCGCTGTCCTGACGTGCCGGACTGGGCGCGGACGGAGCGTCTCACAGAGAGCTTCACGAAGGGCCTCTCTGAATGTCTCACAGGGGGCTTCACTGTGTCGCGTTCGTGCCATTCGCTGGACGAGGTGGTGCAACATAAGGCAGAGTGCGACTATCTCTTCCTCAGCCCCCTCTTCGACAGCATCTCGAAGCAGGGCTATGGTGCTGCCTTTGCCCCCGAGGTCATCGCCGAGGCACGGCAGCAGGGCATCATCGACTGGCAGGTCTACGCCCTGGGCGGCATCAGCCTGGAGCGCCTCCCTGCAGTCCGTGAAATGGGCTTCGGAGGGGCTGCCGTGCTGGGCGACCTCTGGCAGGCTAAAGATCCAGAAGAGAGACTCCGACAATGGCTCACTCTCCTATAATCTCGACGAGGCTTACTCTCTTGTGATCTCGACGAGGCTCATTCTCTTGTTTATCGACGAGATTCATTCTTTTGATATCTCCAGACGAGGCATCACATGCACGTGCTGGCGTTCGAAGCCCAGCATGACGAAAAACTGCGTCAGCTCCTCGATGCCGTTCTGACGCGCCTTCTGCAGCAGTCCACGCTGCTCGGCCTGCTGCTGGATGGACTGCTTGACCTTGACGTCGATCTCCTGCATCTTCTCGTCACTCACGCCTTTGGCAACGTATGCCACCTTGTTCGACGGATTGCAGATGCAACTCAGCACACGAGGTTCGGGCAGGTAGAGGTAGACGGCGGTGTCGTCGCGCACCACGAGCCGCTCCAACTCGAGGTCGGTGAAGTCGAAGCCCGCCTCGACCGACATCTCGTACGAGCGGATCAGCTGATCGTCCTTGAGCAGGCCTGTCCACTTCAGGTTGACCAGCGTGTCGGCATAGTAGCTGGCGGTGACGTACTGGCTGAGGTCGCGGATGCTCTCCAGCAGCGGGCTGCTGACCGATGCCTCTTCGCTGTGCGCCTGACGCACGAAGCGGCTGAGCTGATAGCCGCCATAAAGCAACAGCAGGGTGCAGACGGCGTAGAAGAGGCCCTTCATTATCTTATCCATACTACAGACTTTTCGTCAAAGGTTATTTCACACTTCTTGGGGTCAAAGCCAGCCGTGGCCAGCAGCGCCTTGAAGAACTTGATGGCGCGGTCGTCCGTGATGGCGAGCAGTTCGTTGTCCCTGACGCGCTGCCGCATCTTCTCCTCTGCCTCACGGCGCAGTTCGTCCATCTCCTGCGGCGTGAAGTCAGGCAGCACAAACGACGGGTCGTCGTAGGGCTTCTCGCAGCGGTCCTCGACGTCGAGGTTGAGGAGTTCGCAATGCGGTATCTCGAGGTGGACGAAGCCATCGCTGTCGATGCGCAGCGACGAGGGCTTGATCTGGTTGGGATGGAAGCCCACGCGGGCGTGGCCATAGACCTTGAGCAACACCTCGCGCGAGAAGAAGAACCAGCGCGTGGTCTTGCGATGGCACAAGACCGACATATCGAACGAATTGAGCACGAACTGGCTCTCGTTCGATATCGCGTGGATGCGCTCCAGGGCGTAGTCACGCTTCTCCTCGTCGGTCCGCTCCTTCTCGCCGCACGACGCGAGGGCGAAGAGGAGCACCAGCGAAAACATTATATGGGTCAATCGATTCAGCATCATTTTGTGTCGGAGTGGACCTTTATTATCAATTATCAATTACCTTACTGGATCGCTTGAGCAGATTGTCGTGAATCTGCCCGGTATAGAACAGCAGGTCGTAGTGGTGGAGGCAGTCGGGGCTGACGCCTGCGGCGCGGAAGACGGGGTTGCCGGTCCACTGCCGATAGGTGTCGGCATGGTCGGTCTCCACGAGGAGGGTGTGTGTCTCGGCGTCCACCCGAACCTGGTGTTCGTGGCCGTCGTAGGTGAAGGTGGCGGGCACAGCGTCGGTGCGCCAGTTGACGGGGTTGATGCAGGTGGCGGCATCGGCGGCGACGAAGGGCCAGAGCGCCTCGCGTCGCAGTTCGGAATTGAACGAGATGGTGACGCCTGTGTCCGTCTCGCCCTGCGCTGCGTTGATGTGGGGATGCGCGAGGTCGTCAGCCGAGAGGCGATAGCCAAGGCTGTAGGCTGCCACGAGGCGCTGGTACTGCTCGTCCGTCATGTGACGCAGCAGGTCCAGCACGAGCATCGCTCCCTGTGAGAAGCCCATGAGGACGAAGCGCCGTCCCTGGTTCTGGTAGTTCATGTAGTAGTCGAAGGCATCGCACACCTCCTGCGCCACCTCCCGGTAAACCTCGGTGAACTGTGCCGAGGGCAGGCCGATGGCATCGAACGTGAACTGGTGATAATAGGGGGCAAAGTAATTGACGTCACCCCCTCCGAACTGCTGTTCGGCAAAGGCGAGTTCGCCTCGGATGGCTGTGCGGTCGGCAGGGGTGAGCAGCGAGCAATAGGTGGTCTCCCCCATCGAGTCCCGGGCCGAGATGACCTCGGTGGAACAGAGGTAGAAGAGGTCGACCTTCCGGTCATCGACTGCCTGCTGCGACTGGTACCAGGCGGAGTCATTGACCCATACCGACCCCGCATCAATGCCCGGCGAAGTCACAGACCTCGAGGCCGTGTGGCATCCGGTCAGACCCAGCAGCAACAGCAATGCCAAGCACAACAGCAGAGAAGGAAGCTTCCCAAACATACCCTAGGCGACTTGATAGTGGAACGTTTCAGCAGATGGCGTCGAGCGACGGGACGAAGTGATGCTGGATGGAGGCAGCGATGTTCTGCGCCACCTCCTTGTCGTTCATGCCGATCATTTCGCCGAAGTCGTAGAGCAGCTTCACCTCCTTCTCGTCGATGTTCTGGTCGGACATCACGATCTGAATCATGAAGCCCATCAGACCGTCGCGCAGACTCGGGTCGAGGTTGAGCAGCTTCCCGACCGCCTCCTGGAAGATCTCGCCCACCTCGCCCTGGGCAATCTCGTCGAGGAACTTGCGGGGGAAGATCTTCACATTGGCGAGTTCCTCGATGACGGTGTCGATCTCCTCCTTGGTGATGTCGCCGTCGGCATTGGCGACGATGAGGCCTGCCGAAGCGATGAAGCGGGCGATGTACTCATCGCGTTCGCCGTCGCCCACCTTCAGGAGGATGCTGATCAGTTCGTCCATCTTCTCGTCGAGCTGCTTCTGTGATGCGGCATTGGCATAGAGGTTGAGCGCCTCCACGCGGATGGGGTTCACCGGGTGCGTGCTGCGGCTCACGCCCTTGTCGCTGAGGAAATAGGAGAGGCGCTTCGTGTTGTTCGCGATCAAAGCGTCGATGCTGACGTTGAGCTTGGCAAGGTCGAGGCCCGACGCCATCTTGTAGAAGGCGGTGATGCAAGCCGCCAGATTGCCAGCGGCTGCGATGTAGCCGTAGCGGTCGGCGACGAGTTCGGCGAGCTGGTCGTGCAGGCGGATCTTGTACTGCAGGGTGACGGGCGCATTGGTCGACTCCGCGGGGAAGATGAAGTGGATGAGGCGGCTCAGTGCCGAGTCGTGGTTGATGAGGTGACCCAGTTCGTGACCCACGACGAAGCGCAGTTCGTCGGTCGACATCATGTTGAAGAGCTCGGAGTTGAGGTTCACGATGTCCGGCTCATCCTCGCCCTCGGTGGCGACGCTGAAGGCATTGATCGTCGAGTCGGCGGTGATGTAGAAGTCCACCTTGCCCTCGTAGCCCAGCCTCTGCTTCACCTCCTGGCAGAGCTGGTAGAAGTCGGGCAGCAGGTCGGCCTCGACCTTGAGGCTGTTGCCCTCCATGTTGCTGCGCCACCAGTTGTCACTGCTGTCGTTGGCTATCTTGTGGAGCACCTCCTCCACGATGGGGCCCTGCAGGGCGTTGTAGATCTGCTCCGAGAGCTGATGCTCCAGCTCGATGGCTGGCTGGTACTTGAAGTGGGCGCTATCCACGGTTTCGCTGGATCGCTTGAAGAGTGAAAAGAGTGACATGGGGAAGGAGGAGGTTGGGAGGTTATGAGGTCGTGAGGTTATGAGGTCGTGAGGTTATGAGGAAATCTCCTCACAGACCGCCATCTGCCAGCCGCGGAAGACGACACAGTAGCAGTGGAGCGTCCAGCGCTTGTCTGCAACGCGTTGCTGAAGACCACGGTCAGCGACGTACTGGCGGACTTGCAAGTGTGCCTGCTGTCGAACCTGCTCGACGGCGGCATCCGCAGCGCGATGCTCCACATACTTCAGCTCGATAAGGTGGCAGTGCCTGAAGTCACGCATCGGCTCCATCAGGATGTCGCTGTAGCCATGGTTAGCCTCACGTTCGGTCGAGGTGCAGAAGTAGCTGTTGCGTCCACCCAGATGAGCCAGCATGAAGCCTTTGACGAAGGCTTCCGCCTTGGGGTCGAAGTCCCGGTTGGAGCTGTCGGCAGTGAGGCAGGAGGCAATGTAGCGGAGCATCGGGAGGCCGTCGCCCTCCTTGGCCATCTTCCGACCGTATTCCGTCAGAGTGGTTTCATCGGCACGCCAGGAGAGCTGCTCCTGGTAGACGTGCGTCATATAACGATAATACTGTTGACGCACCACCGCGTTAGGCACCATCAGACAAAGTTCTCCGTCCTCATCCTTGCCATAACTCAGCATGCCCATATAGAACAGCAGACTGCGCAGGCATTCAGGCTGTGACAGATCCAGCAGATTGAACTCTGGGACAATCTCCGCCACCGTCTGGCCCTCATTGAGAATGCGCTGCATGATGCCGCTCTTTTCCCCGAATCCCTTCTCATACTTGATCATACTTGCCACCTTGTTGTAATCGGTAGCCACATTCATGTCGATCATCTGCTCGGGGAACTTGCCTTCGCGTAAGAGATAGCGGTGCAGGAAGTAGAGCGTCATGTCACTATTGAACATCCGCTCCCGGTCAAGGGCATCTGACGAGAAGCAGTTGCTGTCGTACCAGGGCTTCATCACCTCGATGAGTTCATCGACCGAATGATGGAAACTGCCTGTGGCATCGCGATAGTAGGAAAGCATATCGCGCACCTCCTGTTCCGTGAAGCCTATCATCTCATTGTAGCGTCCTTCCAACGACAGGTTCATGCCTATATTGAAGCCCGACGTCACGTCGCTCAGAGTCAATGGAGTCACACCAGTGATAAAGATGCGCTTGACTGGTGAATCGGGGCCAGTGGTGGCCTCCTTGACGATGTTGAAGAAGAGGCGGAAGAAGCCATCGCCGTGGGTCAATGACGTGTAGCGACATTCGTCCATCGACATCAAGGTGTTGGCGAAATTGTCGTATTCGTCAATCATCACGTAGATGTTCATTCGCGACAGCTCGGCCTGGGCAATCAAGTAGTTGAATGCCTCATCGCACTTCTTCATTGAGTTCATCTTCTCGAGGGTTCCCACTGGAAGCGACGACGCATATTCAGCGGCGAAACGCTGCAGCGAAACGTTCACCTTCTCATTGAACGACTCCTCCACCCGTTCCGGCCCAGAATTGATGCCACTGAAGTTGAACGTCATCACCTGGTAGGTGTTGTGCTCTCTTGTCGGGTGACGCCCGATGTCGAGGTCGCCAAAGAGTGTATCGAACTGGTCGGCATACTTCACGTTGTAATAACAGTTGAGCATCGCCAGGAAGAGGCTCTTGCCGAAACGTCGTGGCCGCAGCATGAACACGAAATTACCATCACGCTCCAACGGACGGATGAAGCGTGTCTTGTCGACATAGTAAAATCCTTTCTGCCGAATATAGCAGAAGTCCGTAATGCCATACGGGATGCGTAGTATCTCTTCTTCTTGCATAGCTGTCAATAGAACATATATACAAAATTCATGAATATTGCGAGGCAAAAATAAGGAAAAATTCCGAATTCTCCAAATCTTTTCTGAAAAAAGTGTGGAAAATCCGGAATATTTCGAACTGACCTGCATAAATCAGGCGCATAGCAATAAAATCTATGCCTAGCAACCGGGTCGGCTGGGGACTCGGGACCGGAGACTACTCGGCGAGGACCTGCTGCTCGCGCAGATAGCTGATCACCTGGTCGACGTAAGGGGTGAGGGTGTCGCGGTCGATGTCGTAGACCTTGAGCAAACGCTCAATGAGCTCGTCGCGCGTGATGTCGTCCTTGAGCTGCGACACGATGTCGTAGCCCACTTCATTGAGCTGCAGCAAGCCGTGGAACTGCGAGGCGCTCTCGCCGACAGGCACACCCATGTAGGTCTTGCCGACGGGCTGAAAGAGGAAGGTGTGGAGGAGGTGCATTGGGGAGGGATGACTGTGAAATTAAAGTTACAGCACCTATTCGCTCAAAAGGGAGCAGATAGGTGCTGCATAATCTTGTATAACTAATTCAATAAATTACCACTGGCCGCACTCATAGAGATAAGCCTGCTGAACATTAGTCAAAGATGTAGTGGTCTTGGTAACTGTAGAACCATCAGTCTTGGTAAGGGTCAGTTTGATGCCGTCGCTATAATTGCCTGGACGAACGACAATCACATACTCACCAGCTTCGAAAGCAGAACCATTGTTGGTAAGTTCTACAGAAGTCGAACCAGTCAAAGAGCCAGCACTTGTGCTTGTAATACCGCTGTTAGAAACAGTTGAGCTAATACCACCTGCAATGTAGTAACCATCTTTTACAGTCTCAAGTTTGATGGACTTAATGTCAGTGCTCACAATCTCGAAGTCAAGATATGCACCTACATGATACATAGTAACCAAAGAGGCATCAGGATCAGCCCAAGCTACCATAACAATAGCCGACTTATCAGCATTATTAAGAGTTGCTTTTTGCTGTGCAGGAATAGAAGTTTCAATGACATGAGCTGCTGAAGTGGTAGGAGAACAGGTAGTAGGATAAGCTACGTTGTATCCAATGGTTGACTTAGTAACGTCACCTGAGCAATAAGCGGCATTCTTGGACTTGCCCGTCTTAAGTTCAGTTACGGTCATTGTCTCAGCCGCATGAACACTTCCTGTCTGGCAAGAAAAAGCAGACAACTCATCACCCACCTCCCAAGTAACAGCATAAGAGGTACCGGTGAGATCTACAAACTGAGCACGTGTAGGCTCTGCCTCACTAGAAATAGTGAACTCCAACTTTACCTTGGTTGACTCAGGCTGATCATCGATGATAGAATCATTATTTGAGCAAGAAACAGCAAGTAATGCTACTGAAGCCAGTGCAATATTCTTCGAAAAATTCTTCATTTCTTTCAGATTTTATTCTTTAGCGGGAATAGGACTTAATTTAGAACCACGAAACTGAAGTAGCAGAGTGAGTAACGGTTTGGGTCTGTACACCAGTGTCAACAGACTGGGTAGAGGTAGCAATCACATCCATTGCCTCGAACTTGGTAACCTTAACGATAGGTTCTTCAAATTTCTTCATTTTGTTTGTTTTGTTATAAAGTAAAATTAATATTTCTGGTGATATGAGGGTATAGTTCACCCTAAATCGGATGCAAAGATAGGGAAAATCGGGAAGATGGCAAAGGGAAGTGATAAGTTTTTTCGAATAAAGAGGTTATTTTAAATTAGATGCGCGGATTTGGAAGCTTTAAATATCAAAATTCAGATTCATAGTTTGCAAATTCAGACATTTTGATGCGTATTTTTGAGTAAAACGAAAATTTCCGGAACAGAAAGGAGGTGAATTGCGAAAAAATGTTTATTTTTGCACACGATAAATCAATCAGGTTATGGTTATGGATAGACTTAGAACAGCAATTGCGTTATGCCTGCTGGTGGCAGGAACCACAGCACATGGACAGCAGGTGAGTGCCGACCTGGCTCGCGAGCGGGCTATGGAATGGCTCACCCAGAAGAGCGACGACAGCCGAAGGACGGCGCCCGGCTCACGTACCGCCTTGACATTGGTCCACACGGGACTGACCGCAGAAGGCGAGACTGCCTATTATATATTTAAAAAGGAGAATGACGACCTGCCTGACAAGGAGCAGGACGGCGGCTTCATCATCGTCAGTGGTGACGAGTCGCTGACCCCGATATTGGGCCATTGTGACCACGGCGACTTCAACTGGGAGACAGCGCCCGACAACTTCAAGTGGTGGATGAGCACCATCCATCCCCTCTCCCACTCCGCTGGCGAATCCATGAACACTCCTCAGCCAAGTGCAGCGAGGGCACGCCGTGCCAGCCTCCGCAAGGCAGAGATACCGAAACTGCTGACCTGCCAGTGGAGTCAGGAGGAGCCCTACTACAATGCCATCCCCACCATTTCGGGCTCCCACCCCGTGACCGGCTGCGTCGCCACCGCCATGGCACAGGCGATGTACTACTACAAGCACCCCACACAGGGTACGGGCAGCTACAGCTACACCAGCAGCAAGCGGACCTACTCGGCCGACTTCGGCTCGACCACCTACGACTGGGACAACATGATCGACGACTACTCAGGCGACTACACCGACGAACAGGCAGCCGCCGTAGCGACACTGATGTACCACTGCGGCGTGTCGGTCGACATGAGCTACAGCACCACCTCGTCGGGAGCAGGCACCTTCGTCATCCCCAAGGCGCTGGTGAACTATTTCGGCTACGACAACTCGATAGACAACGAGTGGCGCGACTACTACACCGACAGCGATTGGGAGGACCTGGTCTATAGCGAACTGGCCGAAGAGCGCCCCGTGCTGTACTGCGGCGTAGCCACCGATGGCGGACACCAGTTCGTCTGCGACGGCTACAGCGAGACGCAGGATCTCTACCACTTCAACTGGGGCTGGGCAGGCTACTGCGACGGCTACTATGCCCTGACCGGAACAGGCGCCCTCGCCCCCAATGGCTCGGGCACAGGTGGCGCCGGTGACGATGCCGCCTACACCTCGATGCAGATCATCTGCACCCACTTCATGCCCGACCAGGGCGGAGCGGAACGCCCCCACTATGTGGTGTACGGCAGCACCTGCTCGCTCAGCAAGTCGCAGGTCAGCATCTCAGGCTCGAGCGCCTCGGTAACCCTGAACGTGCAGAGCCTCAACATCGGCAGCCATAACACCACGGTAGCTGTGGGCGTCAAGGCAGTGGAGGTGCTGACCGGCGAAACTCACTACTACTCCATCTCGCAGGAGAGCAAGTCCATCGGCTACTACGGCACCGCATCCCTGGCCTTCGATGCCAAGGCATTGACCTACAACGGAGACTACGAGATCTATCCCGTGTGCCGCCTGACGACCTCCAGTGACGATGCCGACTGGCGCGTGATGGACCTGCCCGTGGGCATGAGCGTCCCCGTGCTGACCGTGACGGGCGGCACGACGCGCGACCCGCTGGACGTGACCTTCGAGATCAGCGACACGGAGGTGGAGGTGGGCCGCCAGCTGCAGATCACCCATGACGCCACGTACGACGGCACGGTGACCTACACGACGAGCGACGCCTCAGTGGCCGCGGTGGATGCCGACGGCACGGTGACCGGCATCGGCCTCGGCACCTGCACACTCACCGCCAATGGCGCCGCCACCAGCACCTACAAGGCCACGGTGACGAGTTTCGAAATCACGGTCAAGGAGACGGTGAAGGAGACGGTGCCCCTGCAACTGGCGACGTCGACCCTCAGCGCAGGTGAGACGACGACGGTGACAGTACCCTCGGACTACACGGGCACCCTCGACATCGAACTGAGCGACGCCTCCGTGGCACAGGTGCAGAGCGACGGAACGATAGTGGCACTGGCAGCAGGCACCACCGAAGTGCGCGTGACCGCCCCGGAGAGCCCCCTCTACCGCAAGACCTACACCTCCCTGCAGCTGAAGGTGACCGAGACGGTGACCGAGGCATCGGGCCTGATGCTGACGGCCGTGCCGACCTTCAGCAACGACAACTACCCGACGACGACCGACTTCTCGCTGTCGATGTCGCTGAAGAACAACAGCTCGTCGGCCATCACCCCGGTGCTGGGATTCTATGTGGATGGAATCGGAAGTTTCTACCTAAGCTTCTCGAGTTCATTGGCAGCAGGGGCTTCTACGACGGTGTCCGTCAGTTGGACCTCCCTGCTGAGCTACTTCACCGTAGGGACCACCTACACCGTGCACTACTATTCGGACAAGAGCTGTAGCACCGCCTTCAACGTCCCCACCTCGACCTTCACCCTGTGTGAAGAGCTGACCTACGACTACGTGATGACCGCAGCAGGAGTGGGCACGCTGATCGTCCCCTTCAGCTGCAACGTGCCGAGCGGGCTGAAGGCCTGGGAGTGCCGCAGCTGCTCGGAAGGCGGCGAGCTGATATTGAACCGTGCCAGCCAGTTCAAGCGCAACGTGCCCTACATCCTCACGGGTGAGGCAGGCACCTATTCCCTGACGGGTGCAGGCGTCATCAGCGAGCTGTCGGCAGGCGCCGGACTGCTGGTGGGCGTGCTGGAGGAGGGCGCCGAGACCCTCGAACTGGGCGACTACGTGCTGCAGAACCACGGAGGCGTAGTAGGCTTCTACCGCGTGGGACAGAGCCAGGTGGGACGCGAGATGCCCGCCTACCGCGCCTTCCTGCGCGTACCCGATTCGATGCTGGAGGTGCTGACGATGCCCGACCTGAGTGGCGACGACGAATCGCTCGGCATCGAGGAGGTGCAGCAGCCTTCGGCTTTGCCTCATGACGCTGACGATACGGTCTGGACGCTCGATGGCAAGCGGGCTATGAAGGAGCAGCACGGCCTCTGCATCGAACACGGCCACGTGACGCTGAGGAAATAATCAATGACTTTAGAACCCAAGGATATGAAAAGAGAATACAGCAAGCCCGAATTGACCATCATCACATTCGAAGGACAGGGCATACGTACCCAGGTGGACATCATCAATGAGAGCGCCGACGACAGTCAGATTCTGGGCAGAAGACGGCACGGCTCCTCGCTGGACGATGGGGAAGAATAGCATCTGAAGTATATCACACCTCCGAAAGGCGGATTTCGGGTTCGATTCGGTCCTCTCCAGCGGCGAAAGCAGCATCTGCGCCCAGATAATGCTTTCGTCGCATGGAAAGAGCATCATCTGGGCCCAGATCATGCTTTCGACGAGCGGGAAGAGCACAATCCAGGCCCAGATAATGTTTTCGACATATGGAAGACGTACAGTTTGCGCGCAAATTGTACGTCTTCTGTTTGTCTATGGCCAATTTTGAAAACAAGATGGGCCTTCGTCGAGCGACGGAAGCAGCATCTGCGCCTGAATGATGATTTCGACGAAGGGAGAGCGCACAATCTGCGCCAAGATTATGCTTTGGACGAGCGGAAGACGCACAATTTGCGCGCAGATTGTATGTCATGCAAGCGTGCAAGGCCAATTTTGAATTCAAGACTGGCCTTCGCTGAGCGACGAAAGCATCAACTGGGCGCAGATGCTGCTTTCGACGGGCGGAAGAGGCCACTCCCCTATCGCAGCACAAAGTCGGCGATGAGCGGACGGTGATCGGAGAAGGGAACGGCGGGAGCGGAGACGTCGAGAAGCTGGAACTCCTGGGAATAGAGGATGTGATCGAGGCGGAGGAGGAGATGCTGATCGTCGAAGGTGAAGCCGTAGCCGAAGCCCCCCTCCCACCACGCATCGCGCAGCCGGTCGCGGTGATGCAGGTCGGCATTGTCGTGACGGGCGTCCTGGATGGCACGGAGGGCATAGGAGCCGCTGAGGTCGTTGAAGTCGCCCGCGATGAGGAGCGGATGGGGACAGTCGCGCAGCGAGTCGGCAATGACCTCCGCCTCCTTGGCACGGAAGGCATAGCCGAACCGGAGGCCGTCGTACAGGCGACGGACGAGGCTGCGGCGCCCCCGGGCGCCATCCTTGGCACCCTCGACGCCATTGGTGCGCAGATGGAGATGGAGGAAGGTGACGGGGCGGCCGTGGACATCGGCAGTGACCTCGAAGGCCATGAGGTCAGCGCCCTGGCGCTTGAGTTCGTCAGGGGTCATGAAGGGATTTTCGGCCTGGAGTTCGTCGAGGCTGAGACGATAGCGGCGATAGCTGGTGAGGGGATAGCGGCAATAGAGGGTGAGGTCGGGATACTGAGGGATGCTCTGCACGAACTCGGGGAAGTCGCGCAGGCTGTGGGGATACATCGCCCGCAGGAGCGAGTCGAGGGCCCAGCAGGTGCCGATGCAGTTCTCGGGCAGGAAGACGACGTCGGCATCGACCGAGCGGATGTAGTCGAGGAAGGGGCGACCGTGCTGGGGGACGTATTCGACCTTGCCGCAGATGTTGTATTCGAGGACGCGGAGGCTCGCGGGCCGGGCGACCTGAATGGAGGGCGACCAAGCGTGGTCGCTGACGGGGACACTGTCGGAGGAAAGGGGCGACCAGGCACGGTCGCTGACGGGGATGCTGTCGGAGGAAAGGGGCGACCAGGCACTGTCGCTGACGGGGACACTGGGCGCCGAGGGACGGGCGATGATTGACAGGGTGGGGAGATGGAGGGGCACCTGCTCAAGGCAGGCATTGAGGGCGAGGGTGAGGAGGAGGGCGACGCAGGCACTCCTCCAGCGGCGGAGGAGCAGCAGGAGGAGCGAGAGCACCGCGAGGGCGGTGATGAGGATGGGGGCCAGGAGGATGATCAATGAATCAGGAATTCATTAATTGACGATTGGCAATTCATTAATTGATAATTGACAATTCATTAATTGATAATTGGCAATTCATTAATTGACAATTGGCAATTCATTAATTGACAATAGACAATCGGTTATTGACGATTGATAATTATTTGACCAGGCCCTTCTCGAGGTACTCGGCGAGGTTGGTGCGCATGACGGAGGCGACGTGGTCGGCGGCGACCTTCTCCATGTCATGCTTGACCATAATCTGGATGAGGTGCTCGAAGGTCGTGGTCTGAGGATTCCAGCCCAACTCACGCTTTGCCTTGGAGGGATCGCCCCAGAGGTTGACCACATCAGTGGGACGGTAGAAGTCGGGCGAGACCTCGACGAGGGTCTTGCCGACGAGGTCGGCGGGACCGCTGATGCAGACGCCCTTCTCGTCCATGCCTTCGCCGCGGAACTCAAGCTCCATGCCGGCAGCACGGAAGGCATAGTAGCAGAACTCGCGGACGGAATGCTGCACACCGGTGGCGATGACGAAGTCCTCAGGTCGGTCGTGCTGCAGGATGAGCCACATGCACTCGACGTAGTCCTTGGCATAGCCCCAGTCGCGGAGGCTGGAGAGATTGCCCAGGTAGAGACGTTGCTGCTTGCCCTGCGCGATGCGGGCGGCAGCGAGGGTGATCTTGCGGGTGACGAAGGTCTCGCCACGGCGCTCGGACTCGTGGTTGAACAGGATGCCCGAACAGCAGAACATGCCGTAGGCCTCACGGTACTCCTTGATGATCCAGAAGCCGTAGAGCTTAGCGACGGCATAGGGGCTGTAGGGATGGAAGGGGGTCTCTTCGTTCTGAGGCACCTGCTCGACCTTGCCGTAGAGCTCGGAGGTAGAGGCCTGATAGATGCGGCAGGTCTTCTCGAGATGATTGGCACGGACAGCCTCGAGGACACGGAGCACGCCGGTGGCATCGACATCGGCCGTGAACTCCGGGGAGTCGAACGAGACCTGGCCGTGCGACTGGGCGGCGAGATTGTAGATCTCGGTGGG